>Ga0172376_10005125_pt1 | contig 14704 bp, 13 predicted proteins | sample Lak35m_FD_121114 | JGI IMG/M metagenome (GOLD analysis project Ga0172376, IMG submission 121114) | Freshwater microbial communities from Kabuno Bay, South-Kivu, Congo - kab_092012_35m | ecosystem: Environmental > Aquatic > Freshwater > Lake | place: Democratic Republic of the Congo: South-Kivu...
ACCGCCCGAAAAGGTGTAGATGTTGGATCTATCTCAATTTGTAAGAGCGGAAGCGGTTCTAAGGAGTCACTCCATGTCTTTTATGGCGAGACAACGCGACAAGATCTCATTCATTCGAACCTTAAATCTGGAAAGTGGAGCCATGAAACCATCGATGGCAATGGTGATGACGTGCAAGATTATCGCGAGGAACTAAGACGGAAGACCGCCTCAGATGTCAGTGTTTCTAATGCCTGTGCTGTGACACCCCAGGCCCTTCAGGTCTTTTATAGAGATGAATCTCAAGGAATACTTCTTGGAGCAGTAAAGACTTCTAATGGTTGGGTATATGAAGTCGTTGATGGCGATAAGGATTCTGAAGGTAGAACTACCGGTGATGTTGCTTTCCACCTCTCAGCAACGACAGAGAAGCACACCGTTTATCTTCTCTATGATTCGGTTCTTACAATTAACTCAAATAGAGATGCTACTTCCGGTGAAGTTAGATTAGCTACGCGCCGTACTGTATTTCCCGAGGATTGGCGTTATCAAACTCTCGATGGCCCAAATAATGGAAATGTAGTAGCCGGATACGCAACGGCCATATTTAGAACTGGCAAATTAATCTTTGGTGGTTGGTTTGTAAACGGAGGAGGATCTTTCGGAAATACGAGTAGAGTTGTGTATAAGAATATCAAGAAGGAAGAGATGCTGACCTCAATTCCTGTTGAAAACTTTGGATCTCCCTCTTCACCCTTAGCAATTGACAGTGAAGGTTTATTCTTTGGGTGCCAGAAAAGGCTTTGTAGTTTTTCTTTCGACAAGAAAATAGTACGATTGAGTCACGGCAGTATAGAAAGCATAAAAGGTGTACTGCTTTCTCGTTTTCAAAAGTCGCGATTGATTGTAGTAGTGCATGACAGTAGATTAGTATCTCTTAGGACTTAATTAAAGTTTATGATTTATAATTTTTCACTGAATTCTTGCGCAAAGGCCACCAATGTTCATACCGATGATTATGACCACTCGGGCTTGGAGAGTTATTGATGTGAAAAAATTCAGTTGTTGTACCTTGATAGAAGTGCCTTCTACCCAAAACTACTGCGGTAGATCTCTAATTAATCTATCAAGTCCTTTGTTTGACTATAGAAAACTGCCAAACTAATAAGTTACTTAGGTTCATCTTTTTCTTAATGCACCTACTTGACATACAAGAAATCCTATTCATATTTTGTATGGCTTTACCCCTACGGCTCAAGCCTACAAGAAACTCAGAAGGAACATTAGGCGCTCGGCCAGTGAATTGGCTTTTCCATAGGATTGAGAACCAGCCTTAAAATACGGTTAATAGTTCAACTCTTCCACTTTTTCTCCTAAGATATGGGAAATGGACCATGCCTTTCGCTCTATAACGACAAGCCGCAGTGAGTTTCACAAGTGAAGGCTTACATTCTTGCCGGCGGATATGGGACACGTTTTGCAGAAAAGACTGACAATGTCCCGAAGCCAATGATTGAAATTGGAAAGTGGCCAATTCTTATTCATATAATGTCACATTATTCTAGTTTTCAAATTAAGGATTTCACAATACTCGCTGGCTACAAAGCACAAGTTATAGAGGATTATTTTCTTTATGGAAATGGAGTACGGCTTTGTAAAACTAATTCTTGGAAAGTAGAAGTCATTGATACTGGTAAAGATGCTTCCACTGCAGGCCGGCTCTGGGCGGTACGGGAATCGCTTCCAGACAAATTCATGTTGACTTACGGAGACGGACTTTCTGATATCGATGTTTCTAAACTCTTGAAGTCCCATATTGATTCAAATCTCACTGCAACGGTTACTGCGGTGCGTCCACCGGCAAGGTTTGGGACTATTGATTTTTCTTCCGGAATTGTGACCTCCTTCAAGGAGAAAGACTCTCAACGAACTGGTTGGATTAATGGCGGATTTTTTTGTTTTAATCGTGCAATTGTAGACTTCATCCAAGACCCCAGTTACTCACTTGAAAGCTTGGTAATGGAGTCGTTAGTTAGAGAAAGACAACTCGGAGTATTTCCCTTTGAGGGATTTTGGCATCCTATGGATACCCTTAGAGATCATCGTTTTCTATCTAAAATATATCAAGATCGTCAGTTTAGATGGAATACTGAAGCGCTAGAGTAGTGCTGTGAACAGTGACTTTGTCAGAGGCCTTCACTTTTGTCGGGCTTGTAATTCGAAAAATCTCTTTTTGGGAGTTGACTTAGGTTACTTGCCCTTAGCAAATGAGTTACTAGTTACTCCGGGAAACGCAGAAGTTTTCCCACTACAATTAAACATTTGTGAGAACTGTGGCCTTGGTCAAGTCCCAGACGTCGTGAGTCCAGAAAGGTTGTTTCGAGACTATAGGTATTTGTCTTCTGTCAGTGAATCGTTTTTGAATCATGCTTCTAAGTTTGTAGAAAATGCGCTTGAAAGACTAGATTGGAAAGAAGGTGATTGGGTCTTAGAAATAGCAAGCAATGACGGCTACTTACTTGAGAATTTTTCCCGGAAGGGAATAAAAGTTCTAGGAGTTGAACCGGCCTTGAATATTGCCGACCTTGCTCGCAAGAAAGGACTTCCTGTTATTTCCGAATTTTTTGGACAAGAGCTCGCCCGCAAAATCTTGGATGAAAAGGGGTACCCTCGGCTCATAATTGCTAACAATGTTTTTGCTCATGTTCCTGACATTCAAGACTTCACTAAAGGTCTAAGTTTATTAATGGATCATAGGACTATTGTTTCAATAGAAAATCCATCAATGCTAAATATACTTGTGGACTTGCAGTTTGACTCAATCTACCATGAGCATTTTTCATACCTATCCACTAGTTTTGTCTCTCGAATCGCGCATAAAAATGGAATTGTATTGACACGCGTTGAGGAGATTGGTACCCATGGTGGCTCAAATCGATATTGGCTCAGGAAAGGTAGCCTGGAGGTTGACGAGTCTGTTCCCATTAAAATTGAGCTTGAAGAGAGAAGTGGGCTTTTTAACTCCATGAAATGGCAAAATTATTCCAGCCATGTGAATAGTATTCTCAATAATTTTATTGACTTTGTTGATTCCGCTAGTAAACAGGGTGAGCTTGTGGTTGGTTATGGCGCCGCTGCCAAAGCTAGCACTTTGATTAATGCTTGTAAGTTATCAAGAGACCAGATTGCCTTTATTGTGGATGAGAGCCCAGAAAAGATTGGACGCTATCTACCCTCCCCATGCATCCCGATTGTCCCATTCAGCATTCTAGAAAAGACTCTTGTTGATCACGTGGTGATTTTCCCATGGAATCTTGTTAATGAAATCTCAGCTAGGATCAAGGACTGCATTCGGCGAGAAGTGCAAGTCTGGTGCTTAATACCTGAGTTGCGAAGGATTACATGAACTCTAGGGTTTCATTTGACGAAATTGATGGATTAAGCTTAAGAATAAGGCAAGACCATAAAGATGATAGAGGTCTATTTTGTAAATTTCCTGCATTCTCCGTAGGCTCAGTGCCTAAAGAGTCAACCTTTTATTGTGCAGTTAGTGATAATTATTTAAGAGGTACTTTAAGAGGATTACATCTTCAAATTGAACCGTTCCCGGAGGCCAAGTACGTCACAAGTCTTTCGGGATCCATTTTTGATGTGGTAGTTGATTTGCGACCTAAATCAAAAACTTTCCTGAAGTGGGCTGGCGTTAATGTGGGGGCTGCTGATGGTACTATTCTATGTATCCCCAGTGGCATTGCTCACGGATTTCAAACTCTCGAAGATAAGACAATGGTTCTGTACACTATTTTTGGGCAGTATTCTCCCGATCACTCTAGGCGAATAAATTATGGTGATACAGACTTAGCTATTGACTGGCCAATTAAGGTCTCAAATTTGTCTTCCGAAGACCGGCAAGCAAGCTCTTTGCAAAGCATCTTGAATGAGTTATTGTGCGAATTCTGATCCCTGGAGCAAGTGGCTTTATTGGCCAACAACTACTTGAAGTTCTTAAACAAAATGGATATTCAATTTTCCCCACTTCACGTACCTCAAAAAAAGGCTTCATAGAACTAAATCCGTTTAGACACGACCAGGCAACTCAATTGATTCAAGAAATCTCTCCACATGTAGTAATCAATTTGTCTTGGAACGCAAGGAATCCTGACTATTTCACAAATCTGGAGAATGAATCTTCACTGTCATGGAATCAAGCACTATTCAGTATTCTAGCTAAGTCTTCTGTAGAGAAAGTAATCTCTATTGGCTCATCGATTGAGTCTAAAACTGACTACTTGGGAAGAAGGAACTTTCCTGAAAAATCATCGACTAAAGACTATCGTGAAACTAAAATCGAAGCGCGCAAATCGTTTGTGAGACATTTAGAAAACTCAGATAAGCAACACATCTGGCTTAGGGTTTTCCAAGTGTATGGACCCGGTCAGGAGGCTTGGAGGTTTATTCCCTCAATAATCAATGCCACTAAACAACATGTCACTTTTGGGTGCAAAAATCCTTACGCTGTTAGAGATTGGATTCATGTAGAAGATGTTGCAAATTCGATTCGGTCTTTAATTGAGGAGGCTTATGAAAGTACAATCGAGATCGGCACTGGCATTGGTATGAGAAATGTAGACATTTGCAAGTACTTGGAGTCAAAGTTTGGACTCAAATGGCTAGTCTCCCCCTTTGCGCCAATGGGTGACGATGATTACCTAGTTGCATCTTCAAAAGCTATTTTGTTCAAATACTATCGCCCACAAAGAAACCTCTTTGAGTATCTTGATAGAGCACTATCTTGAAGCGTTTGCGAATTCGAATACACCCTTACAGCACCTCTTATTCACACCCCGCCGATCGTAGGCGTTTGGTGTCCTGGGCGAAAGATAGAAAGCATGAATTAGTTGCAAGTGATTCTAGAGATATAGATTTTGTATTCATTTCTGAAGGCACCGACTTCCTGCGTGCCAGTAATTCATGCGGCGCCCCAAAAGTGTTTGATTTGATTGATGGATACCTTGGAACAAACTCTTTCCCAAATGATTTATTGCGTGGCAGTATAAAGTCGTTTTTGCGCCAGCATAGAACATATCCAAGACCCTACAGCTCTATAGTCGCAGAAACTTGCGAGAAGGTGGATTTAGTTATCTGTAGCAGTGAGGAGCAAAAGACCACAATCTATCCGTATAACCAAAATGTCCATGTGATTCTAGATAATCACTCGGAGTTTCCTTTTTTGAAGTTTAATGCATACTCTCAAGAGAGAAAAAAAGTACTTTTTTGGGAAGGTACGACCTTTACCTTGGAGGGCATCGAGAGATTGTTGAGCACTGCAACTTTGCAAGATTTTCAAGTTAATCTTGTTACCGATGTCAAGCATCCGCGACTCACGGGGAGATTCCTAAACCAAAGTGTAGTTAAAAGACTTGCGAAAAATCTCCCTGACACTTCTTATGAGCTCACTCCATGGTCGCTATCAAATGTGATTGAAAAGGCGAAGTTATCAAGCACCGCAATATTGCCAGTTGATACTAGAGACCAACTTCAAGTTCTGAAGCCTGAAAACAGATTACTGATTATGTTTCGACTCGCTTTACCATGTTTTGCCAGTAATATTCCATCATATGCCAGGGTGGAGAACAATATAGGATGTAGAATTACATGCAAGAGTTTACAAGAATGGGAATATTTTGTTAACAAGTCAGTTTTGGATTCGGCATGGGCGGAAAATCAAGTCAATTTGGGCCAAAGGTATTTGAAGGAGAATCACTCCGAGGAAATCATCTTTGATAAATGGGATAAAGCCATTCAAACAATTCTTTGATTTTCATAAGGTTTCAACTCATTTAAGAAGCTGAGCATATTTTATAGTTTTCCTCATTGGTCTCTCTTGTAGAGACTAGACGTAAACTTAGCCTTTGAATAGATGTCGTACTACCAGAATTGCCAAGAGGCAATCCTTCAGCTTAATGGCATGTTTCATGAAGCTGTAGTGGAATTTTAGCCATACTCCTAATCTCTCCTTAACGCTAAAATCTCTTCGGTCTTCTGCTAGCATTAGCCGCAGAGCTCGAAGGTTATCTTGAAAGTAACGTTCGGAACTCGCTGCCGTAAGACTTTGGGCATGCTGCCGATGTAAGACGTGAACTTCTTCCAAGTACTCAATTTTCCCAAACTTGGCGCATCTTCTAAAGAAGTCAAAGTCTTCGGCAGGACCGGTCAGGCTTGTATTCCAACCGCCAACCTTCGCCGCAAGACTGCGCGTCATTAAGACTGTGCTGGGTGCAAATGGTGTCGAGCCAGGATTCTTCAAAAACCAAGAGTGACTAAGGGGTTCATTTTGAAACACTCTTTCCAATGGTTCTGACCCATCCAGAACCTGCATTCCTGAGAATACTAAATCCGCATCAGTCTTTTCTAAATGCCTTACTTGAGATTCTATCTTTCCTGGTAGCCACACATCATCAGAATCCAAGAATGCAATGAGCTCCCCTGAGGAATACAACATACCTAGATTCCGTGCCGCAGAAGAGCCCTGCCTTCTACTATTGATTACAGTTATGGATCCGTAAAACTCCTTCAAGACTTCTAGAGAGTTATCGCTAGACCCATCATCAACTACAAACACTTCTAATCGAGGATAGTTTTGAGACAGAGCACTTTCGATGGCTTCAGCCAGATAGTTAGCGTAGTTATAATTGGGAATGATAATGGATACTAATCTTTCAACCCTCGGCAGCATAATAAACTTTACCAAGTCTTTGCGCTTCGACTAACCAGCATACTAATCGGTTTAGACCTCAGGATTCCAAGGGCAAAATCATGAAAGGGTTCTGAATATTTATCACTACAGTACAATAACGAGTAGTTTGAAGAGCGATTAAGCTTCTGTACTTGCTTATCAACCGATTTCTTGTCGACGCCTTCAAATGGAACAGGCAATCACACAGCTCGTCTATTTTTCCCTTTTGATATCTCTTGATGTCGCTACAAATCAACATATCTAGCCGATGACTCGCTAAACCCTGGGTATAACAGTGAGTCACCTGGATTAAGTTCCGGACTAGCAAAAAATGGTTTCGGGATAATGACTTTGCCGCCTAAACTGAAAGCCAAGAATCCACCCCACCAGGAAAACGTGCTATTTGCAGTCACCAAAATGTTTGCTTGAGACATAATATATAGAGCCTCCCATGGATTCACGTCATCTGGACCTATATAATAGTCGAGGTCAATTCCGTCTAGCGTCTGCCGTGCTCCATCTAAATCATCAGTAACTACCAGCCTTGAGGCGTTTGGGTGCCTCCGACTAAGTAATCTACGAAAGTACTCAGAAGCCAAAATACCTACTCTCGCTTTGTTTGTTGGGCTCTTTGTGTCGCCTTGACGGACATGGATTACCTCATAGTTTCTTGACCTGAATTCTCTCCTTATAAAATCCCTTACCCGATTACCACTTAACACAATTCTAATATGGTCTAGCATTAAGTCACTTACAGGAGTCACAAATCCAATATTCTGAAAATATCCAACAAAGATTGCTTGTTGGTCTGTTGAATCAATTCGATTTGGTCCCAAGAATGGTGTAGTTCTCCAATCTATAATCCTATTGTGAAAATCGGGAATCTTTCGATCCCATGGATTTTTTATTTTATTCCATAATTCCCATCCCTTGTCAATTCTATAAACACAATGTTCGCAAAAAAAGTCTGAGTCGAAAAAACTTTGGCGCGTATGTTGTAACTCAGTTTTCAATTTAAGCTTTTCCAACAGAACTTTTCTTTGTCTGCATTTAAATAAATAGTGAGCGAATGCTGATTGGAATAACTGGTTTCCAAGTCCACCCGACATTACTACTCTTTGCCTATTCAAATTCCTTGCCGCTTTCTCTAATACCGATGACGCCCTCATGCTCGCAAAAAGAATCACTACTCACCACACACTTTATACTTAAGTTGATCTTAAATCACCGTAATACTATATCTCCGGATGCAATTCGATTTCCTTCCTCCGTACTCCCTAAGATTGTGCTTCAAAAGTCTTCTGATATAGACTCCCAAAATGCACAATTTCAAGGTTAGAGATGAAATGTTTCGGCAAAGGCAGAAGGCTCGGTTATACCTAACAAGAAATTTTGTTGATCGTGACCGATTGAATCTTGGTGCTTTTCGAGATTTCTGCGACTTAGATGTTTCTATTCCCCTTTATGCAGAGATTGAGAGAGTGCATAAACAAAAACTAAATGAAGAGCTTATATCGCGTTTTCATAGTGGTGTCAGATTGATATTTATTGATTTTAGGTTGACGAGTCTCCTTAATCTCTTTCTTGGAGTAATCTACAAGAGATTTGATGGCACATTCATTATTGACACTGCTGACTTGTCTGTCCAGGTTCAACCGAATTGGGTAGGCCCAAGCGCCAGTTGGGCTGCGGCCCATATTCCTGACCCCGAAGAGTCCACCGGCACCCTGTTGCCATTAGGTGTGGAGGATGCAAGATGGTCCAAGAATAACCTGCCTTGGCTTTTCCCGAATCGATTAAGGAAGGTGCCCAAAATCTTAGTTGGTCCATTTGGGCCTACACATCAGTCTCGCCGTGAACTTTCTATGCTCCATTCTATAAATAATGTAGTAGTGCTTAGAAAAAGATTAAGCCCGGCAAGATACTCTCATCAATCCAGCAAGTATAAGTTTGTTTTCTGTCCGAGAGGTAATGGTATTGATACCCATAGAGTGTGGGAGACTATTTATAGAGGGTCAATACCGATTCTAATGAAAGATGAGTGGTCTGAGTATTTGGCGAAACTTGGATTTCCATTTTTTATCATAGAAAATACTTCTGATTTATACGATCTGACAATTCACGAATTGGAGCGTGCTTATGACACTTTACAGCAAAAACTCATAACCAATGCTCATCTCTTAACTAACGAGTTCTGGCTACAGAAATTATCAAAGCCTACCAATAAGTCTTTTAAATCTCTTTAGCAATGCTCGCGTCATTGGCTCTTTATGAACAGACGGTGAACGAACACCTTTTTTTGGAAAATTCGCGTTTGTAACCCACTGATTAACCGGAAAGAATTCTGCTAGTGTAGATATGCCATTTCCCAAGAGATTAATCTTTGAGTTTACATGAATAAAAGGTACAAAGAACTCTTCGTTAAGAAATTTCATCTTGAAATTTAAGACTACCTTATCATTAAGCACATTTTCTTCGAGCATCCACCAAGTCTCTTCGACTCTCCAGGGGATGTGTTCATATCTATATCCTCTGGACACTATTCCCTTTGAATAGACAGAGTTCCTACCTAGAAGATACACACCCAAATCAAGAGAGTCACAGACAATCCTGGCATTTTTGTAAACATGATCTGACGAAAGTATAATTTGCCCGTTTGTTCCCTCTTGAATCACTGTTGGGAATTCGCTGACTAGACCTTTATCCAAAAGCGACCGCAATATCTGCATATCAATTGTCCACGAATCTGATAAACCACCTAATTCCACCTCTCTGTGTAAATTCTCTACAAAGAAATCTATTTCTTTACAATTTGGGAAATATGCAACTCCTGCGTTCGCGTACTCTCTCCAACGAAGAATTGTTGCATTTTGAAAAGCACTTCTAAACAAATCAAATATACCCAGATTAATAAACGAGAGAATGTCGCCTTCTAGATGTAGAACTGGCGTTGAGCTCGGGTAAGCTTCTGTTATTGCTTGGAGGGCAAGAAGTCTTTCAAAGGTAAGGAACCAGTAATCTCCCGCTTTCCCTACTAAATTTGGTTTGCTATTCTTTAAAATGTCCATAGTTTTACGAGTTCGCTCGCTTCTCCTATATAAGACTATGTCTCCTTGAAAGTCTTGATAAACTTTAGGATTGTCGGTTACTAATACCCTTTGGGCATGCTTCAGGTTAACGCTCGCAAAATCAGAATATGGATTTAACAATTCATCATAATTTTTTCCCAACACAACATACACGAGTAGCGGATTCATAGGATAAACATATCTTAGTCCTTAGTAAACTTTAGACACTATAAACTTGGCTATTGCTGTAATTAACTCAATTTTAATTATACCTAATTTAACCACCTTTTCTTCGAAGAATTCCAAGACGCATCCAAGAGTTGCACAGATAAAATAATCAAATAGGAGATGGTAAGTTTAACCTTAACACTTCTATTGAAGCTTTCAAACATTACCCTAATTACCTCAATTTGATTTTTTATTCGCTCAAACTTCATGTAACAATCAGAACTTGGTATCCGCCAATTTCTACTGCAGCCAGTTTACGCCTATAGCCGAATGAATCCTTTCGCGTAGACTCAATTTGAATGTTAGCCGGAGCACAATGAGTTTATGGTGACCAAGAAAACCATTTCGAAACAATATTAAGCGTTAGAGTTGCCACCCAACTAGTCAAAACTACTTATAATCAACTTACTCTAAAATAGTTTAAGACACCGCTAATGTGTTTTTTAACTTTCATCGCTAAGCCAAGTTTACATGTACCACCGCAGAAATACATTCCTTGCACTAATCCAAAGTATAACATATTGAAGCAAGACTACAATTAAAAACAATGTTTCTCGTTTTTCTTTGCAACTACTTTTTTCGGTAACAAGGGGAAGTACCATTGCCAGAATGGCAATCGGTGCAGAATAACGCATCCAAATTCGAGGAGAATATCCAAGTGTCCAGAGAGGGAACTCCGTCACGTAATAAAAGTTTGAGATTAAGTGAGCACAAATATAGCTTGCAAACAGGCAAAAGCTAACTAATCGAAACTTTAGATTTATTGTCTTTATGGGGGCTAGTAACTTTGTCGACGAACGACTCAAACTCTTTTTTATCTCCATGGCAAACCAATAAATCAACCCTATATTTATAAAGTAAATCAATGAGCCTACGAAGTAAACAATGATTGTACTAGCTTGCCTTTCATGTAAAAATCCCATCACCCCAATATTCAAAATGGGAGTGAACACCGTACTCATAACCCAGGGCAAGTTCACTAGGCTCTTAAAAATTGTTAAAGGTCCCACTTGAGTTGGGGCCACAACCTTACTAGGCACTGTAGTATAAAGAATTAAGTAGGCTAGACTCAAAATAAACAAAACACCCAAAAAGTACGGAGAGTGTAATCGTAATCTCTTCTTCCAAGAGTAGATTATCTCTAGGCCAATTGCGATCAATAGAGTTACAGCTGTTAGGGGTTTTACTATAATTAAGGATGCAATAAGACCTAAAAAGATTTGGCCTTTTATTCCTCTGCTGGCAGACCACAGCCATACGCCAATAATAGGCACAATAAAGTAGTATCCTATGTTAAATATGTAATTCATATCTTCTATCGGAATCGAGCACAAAATCACAAACACCATGAGTTTTATTTTTTGACTTCTGCCTACAAAAAAGTGGGAGACAATAAGTGAAATCAGTATTTGTATCAATATCACACTGACTCGAATAAGAGAAGTATGATTTATCTCAACTACTTCCGCAAACAAGAAGAGACTCCGAATAGGTATTATTAAATATCCGTAAGCGTCTAATTTAAGAAGATACCCCAACCCAAAAGTAAGGTCTAAGTCAGACAGCATTTCTGTTTCGTTGTCCCAAAGAGACTGGTTAAACCTAGAACCAATAAAAAAATAATATTTCAGTGCTAGCATTATGAGTACAGCAAAAAACCAGAGCAATGCCGGCTGCTCATGGCCCTTGGGTACTTTTTTCGCAAATTTGAAGCTCCGTTCACGCCAAAAAAACCGAGAAAGAGAACGTTTCTTCATGTTTGCCATCTTACTTGTAATGAAAGCTTAGTGCATCTATTTTGCTTCTGTGCCATAATTGTCGAATGCTGAGGTGGTTGAAATATGGTGTTAATTTTTTTCTGCGCCATGGCCCACTTAACTTTTTTCTCTTCTTACGAAGTCGAAATTTGTCGAAGACGGCAGTGACTGACGGTTACGTTTGGGGCATGTCATCAATCACAGATAGTGATAGTTTAGAAACATTTGGGTCTTTGTGCCAGCAAGCCTCTAGGGATTTGAAGGTGTTCAATCAATTTAGATCTACAGATATCATGGTCAAGGCTTTAGATCATGTTTCTCTTGAACAGGGCAAGTTGTATCTACGTGAAATCTCCAAAAGAGAATTCCAATACCCCAACGTCGCTCATACACTAAAATTTATTGATCACATTGGTAATCCAAAGAAGTTCTATTTTAATGGTCTCGGATTGATTTCGCCTACGCTTTTAAGGTATTTGAAAGTCTTGATGGATTTGAGAGAGTTGTTTGGCCCTTTGGGAAAGTTACGAATCTCTGAAATAGGCGTGGGTTTCGGTGGACAAGCAAGTTTGATCCAAAGTATGGAGGGTTCTGCTGCTTACAATTTGTACGACATACCTCCTGTTTTAGACTTATCACGATTTTTCATTGAAAGACTAGGCATCAATGGGAACTTCACTTACCTAAATGGACGTGAACCAGTTACCAAGCTGTCCGATCTCCTGTTAAGTAATTACGCCTTTTCTGAGTTGACTGCCAGTCTGCAGGAAGATTACCTCCATAAGGTGCTACTTAATTCTAAACGTGGTTACATAACATGGAATTCTCTAGCCTACAAACATCTTGGGGGCTATTCTCTAGCCGATTTAATTCGACACATACCAAACTGTGAGTTACTCCCCGAAGTGCCTCTTACTGCCGAGGGAAATGCAATTTTAGTTTGGGGCCATTCCTGGCAATGATTGTAAGTAGAGTCGTACACCCGTGAATTAATCAAGAGAACATCACATTTGCCTTTGGTTTTGAGTATTGAAGAAGAATCTTTTCTAAAAAAATCTCTATGGGGAAATTTCTAAGCTTAAGATCTTTGATCGAACGTCATCGTGTCTTAAATCTCGAAAATTGAAACTCGGTTTCTAAGAAGAAAATAACAGCACATGCTACAAAATTTGGACAGCTACTTGCATCTCGGTATAACCTATATAAATATAATCTATTTTGCGCTTTTGTGAAAATTCCTGCCATGCTTTAAATTCATGCTGTTGAAAGTTTGGATAGCCAAAAAACTGATCAAAAATTATAATTGAGCCTCTTACTAAATTTTCCGAAAGAGAATTCAAAACATAAGCTGTTGGTTTGTATGTATCCGCATCCATATGTAATAAGTTAATATTGGCTCGGGCTAATTGTTCAAGAAAAGTTGGAACCGTCTCAGTGAACCATCCCTTAAATAGAACGACGTTCTTCTCACACTTTGGCAATCGGCCCTTTGTGCTGAATGCCCCTTTCTGTTGGTTAAATCCTTGCCAGTCTTCTTCTAGCCCTTCAAAGGAGTCGAAACCGTAGACGAGCGCTCTTGGACATTTTCTGGCAAAGAAATTGATTGATTTCCCTTTTTGAACTCCAAACTCGGCAATAATTCCTCCGTCTAGTTGAATTTTTGGGAGCTTAGCTAGACAGAATTCCCATAAGTCCTGCCGTCTACTAAAAATTAATGCAGTATCAAAATTTTTCGAAGCATACTCGGCAGACTGTTCCAATGCCCTTGCCATCACCAGCTGTCGAACCCCGGGAGGGACTTGTTTTGGCATGAGAGTCATTTGGATTCCTCGAAATATAACCCCGAAGGTATGGTTGAAAATCTTGAACAGTCTATCTTTCATAGAGCGAATATATCATTGGAGTTACGTAGGGAAACACTAAGCAAAGACTTGTCACTTTAAAGATCAACAACTCCTTGAAATCCTTAATTGAAGTTTTGCAGTAACATAAAATAAGTGGGAGATACCACATAATGCGAGAGTTGCCCCCGAAAATCAGTCGTAATAATCTTCGCTTTACCAATTCTCAGTTTTCCTATCCACCATTGACCTAATACGTTGATTTTTGCCCAATCCACTGACGACCTTGGGAATTGGTGTCCATGTTATTCATCTATGTCCAACTCGGTTGCATTTGGAGTTCTATCAATATCTTGGTCACAGAGGCAAACAGTTAACCCAAAAAGGTATATCACAATAGCGCCCTGATGATAGCTAACTCCTTAAACAGAATCTAACCGCTCTCAGGGTGGCTCGGTGAGTGATTAGTTCCTATTGTTGTCATAGATGGGTCGGCAAAAAACATTTGAACAAAGCGTACAAATTCGAAAGTCGATAGTCCTCCAATCATCAGGCTGGTAAGCTCTATAACGAGATCCAAAGTCGTATACCTTGCCCGATCCTCAAACCTACGAGAAAGCAGGAGATGTCATCGCCCGAAGGTCTATTCGGATAGTTCCTAGTTCTTTGCGATGAAAGAGAGGCTCTCTAGCCACGATCTCAACCAGTACTTCATTAAGTTTTTCGGTCATTATTCAAACGTATAAGCCGACTCGTGAGCCACTCCAATGATTTTAGCATTGATGCCCTCATGCCAGACAATCTCTCTAAATAGAGGGCTCTTGAAAACTTAGAGGCGCTTTATCCTGAATCACATCCACGAGTTGCATCCAAGAATGTTCCCACGTTGAATCATGCGCTAAAACAGCAGGCTAATTAGTCAACCAGCGGAGCCGCCCGCGGGAATCGAACCCGCGACCTTCGCTTTACGAGTTCTCAGACCTCCTATCCACCATTGACTCACTGCGTTCATTATCGCTCAATCCACTGACAGTCAGGGTGTGATTTGTTCGCCTGTGTGCGCTCTTAAACCCTTGTGTTGCATCCATGCTTGCA
>Ga0172376_10005126_pt1 | contig 14703 bp, 10 predicted proteins | sample Lak35m_FD_121114 | JGI IMG/M metagenome (GOLD analysis project Ga0172376, IMG submission 121114) | Freshwater microbial communities from Kabuno Bay, South-Kivu, Congo - kab_092012_35m | ecosystem: Environmental > Aquatic > Freshwater > Lake | place: Democratic Republic of the Congo: South-Kivu...
ATACCCATATGAATAACTTCGAAGCGATGCGCAATCATGGCGAAGTGATGGATCCGGCTCTCGCGTCGCTGATTCACGATTTGGCCGAGTCCGGTATGTTGGAGAAGACGCTCGTGGTGATGCTCAGCGAGTTCGGTCGGACGCCGAAGATCAACAAGGACGGTGGTCGCGATCACTACCCGAACGTCTTCAGCGGCTTCATGGCCGGCGGTGGCATCAAGCAGGGCTTCTGTCTCGGCTCGTCGGATGAAGACGGATTCATGCCGAAGGACAACCCGGTCAAAATTTGCGACCTGCACGCGACCTACTGCAACTTGCTCGGCATCGACGCCAACAAGGAAGTCATGACTCAGCTTCAACGCCCCATGAAGCTCGTTGACAACGGCTCGGTCGTGAAAGAATTGATCGGCTAGTCCGCTGAGCCTGATCGGACTATGAGGACTGTTTACAAGAAGCTCTCGGAACACCGAGAGCTTCTTTGTTTTGCAGCAGCCATCACCGAAAGACGAGTCCCACAAACATGCCATCAACGTCATGTATTCGCGGTCTGCTGAGATGCCGTGATGAATTGTCGTGGAACACGTCTCCAACGTGCCTGAATCGTTTGAATAGAGGCTCGTTGAAAGCGTGCTGCTCAAAGAAATATCAACCACGCAGCAGTGGTTGAAAGACTTCGACAGCGTCCTCGAAGGGAGGCTCTTTTGATCGTGTACTTCGGCAGCGCTCGTATTGAATTGGCTCAAGGAGACATCACTCAGCAGCGCGTCGATGCCATCGTCAATGCGGCCAACTCGGAATTGCTCGGCGGAAGCGGAGTTGATGGCGCGATTCACCGCGCAGCGGGGCCAACACTGATGCAAGAGACACGGATGCTTTACCCCGAAGGCTGCCCGACAGGAAGTGCCGTGGCGACAACTGCTGGCCGACTCAATGCGAAATATGTCTTCCATGCCGTCGGCCCAGTTTGGACTGGAGGCGAAAAAGGTGAATCAAAACTGCTCGCGAACGCCTTTCAGGCATGCCTCCATTTAGCGCTTGATCATCACTGTCAGAGCATCGCGTTTCCGGCGATTAGTACCGGAGTCTATGGCTATCCAATTGATCTCGCCGCCGAGATGGCACTGGGTGTGACTGCTCGCTTTCTGAAGCAGAATCAACGCCCAGAACTGGTGCGATTCGTGCTCTTTGGGGCCGGACCTTATGGTGCCTTCGCGCGTGTGCTGGAGTCACTCGCCGAATGAGGCCGGGATCAACTAAGCCTCGCGGTAATGACAGCCGCAGGACCATGCGACCACGGCGCGGCCGCGAACTTTGAAGTTGGATCTGTGTGAAGGAACTGCGTTGATGTTGGATGAAGCAGCGATCGCTGCACTTTACGAGCGAATGGGACCGGACAACTTGCAGGCCATGGTCACCGACTTCTACGAACAAGTCCCAACGGACGACATTCTTGGACCGATGTATCCGCCAGAAGATCTCGCAGGAGCCCAGCGGCGACTGCTGAGCTTCTTGACGTTCCGATTTGGAGGCCCCCAAGACTACCTCCAAGAACGCGGACATCCTCGACTGCGGATGCGGCACGCCCCCTTCGTCGTCGATCAAGCGGCTCGCGATCGCTGGGTCGAGCTAATGGATCGCTCCATCGACCGACTCACATTACCAAGTGATGTCGTTGGGACTCTCAAAGAGTTTCTGCATCACATCGCCACATTCCTCATTAATCGCAACGACGTCGAACTGCAGACGTTTTCGTCGTAAAGCAGATCAACAAGTTGGCACACCGATGTGAGCGGATCGCTCCGTGGCCTGACTATAGAGGTACGGTGATTTTGAAACGCCGAACTTGCTGACGGCAGGGACATCGCCAGACTCCCCGTGTCTTGTTTCACTCTTCGGGAGGCATTCCTCATGGCTCGTTGGAAATGGTCGGTGAGATGCAATGTATTGCTCGCCTTGGGCGGAATGGCGTTTGGACAAGAAGCCGGCACGCCGCAGCAACGGGCGGCGGAGATTCTTAAGGCGACGGGGGTTCGGGGCGGGATTGTCGTGCATCTCGGGAGTGGGGACGGGGAGCTGACGGCGGCGCTCAAGGCGAATGACAGCTATCAGGTGCAGGGGCTTGATGCGCAGGCGGAGGATGTCGCGACGGCTCGGAAGAACATTCGCGCGAAGAACGCTTATCGGCCGGTGTCTGGTCTGTTGATAGATTGAATGGGAACAAATCGCAGTACGTTGTCGATTTACTCTCTCCGTCAACGCTCATAGAAGTGCCGCCACTTTGACGGTTCTGACACAAGTCCGAAAACGATGTAGGGCACATTTACAACGTGCCTGTTTTCCAACAAAACGAGCCGGTTAAAAACGTCATCCACGAGTCTTGTTGAAAACGACTACTTGGCCATTTCGAGCCGCGCGCCAAGGCAATCCTTACAAAACCGATGAGGCAAATCCGTTTTGAGGTCTGAGTATCGAATCCATGTGACATTCTCCCATCGGTTCTTCGGGCAGCCAAACCAGTGCAACATCATGATTGGTTTCTTGGTCATTGGATCCCTAGTCGGTTCTGGATAGACGCAGGTCTCTAGTTCAATCGGCAATCGCCGATTGCGATAATCCTCTTTCCGTTGATCAAAAACAGTCTTCCACCACATAGGCAACTGATCGACGACATTCGGACACCCAGTTCCTCCGAACTCTCGAAGGGCCTTGTGCAGTATACCCCAATCGGGATGTAGAATTGCTAATTCACACATCCTTTCGATGTATTGATAATCTCTCGTTGCCACTAATAACACCGCGAGGCGTTCGCAAATTGTCCAGTCCGACTTCTTCATGGCAAGCACCGATTGGAGCCGTCGATTCAAGTCATGACTTAATGCGTGATGTGGTCTTGAATTCAAATACCGTACATCTTCGATTGCTGAGTCGAGGTTAATGCCTGGGTCGGTTGCCGCCGTTTGAATTGCTAATACCAGCCGGTGTGTTGGCAGTCCCGTTGCCCAAGGAAGAGCCGGATTGAGGCGATGCGTTTGGGTATCTTTTTCTTTCTGGCTGATTATCGAACCTGCATTCGTTTGTGCGTCGGTCCGAAGTCCATGCATGTTTGACCAATTTGTCGCAAGCAGTCTTTCATAGCTTTCCCATTCAACGGGATTGCCAGTTTCTGACGTCCTCGCAGTAGGAGCGCCAAATTCAATCTGATCTTTCAGCATCGCCGAAACAAACTGCGAGAACAAATCACTATCACAGACTACGACATGTCCACAACTTCCCGAGCCTCCATTTCCGGCGCTCATTCCTGGCAATGCCCGAAGATTTCGCGTCTTACTTTGCAACGGGGTTCCGATCATTGTTCCTGCATTAATTCGACGGAAAAAGACATCCGGACCGCGCCCCCAGACATGATAGATCTTGGTTTGTCCCAAATAATACCAAAGCGTGAAAGCATGAGTAATAGTTTCTTGTTGCCAATTTGTCTGAAACCAAATCGGAGATGCATCCTGTAGCGGCAGCCAATCGGGACTAAATTCACGCATGAAGTCACCGACTTGTGACGCATCGAGCGTGGTCCGAATATCTAGGCGGGAATATTTTATCACTCCGCGATCGTTGACTCCGAACAGGATGTTTTGACTGACAACAGGCATAAACACGTTGTCTAAGCCTTGATTAGGGATGTTTCGCCGCCAGGTGTAGCGGACCAACTTGGTAGCTGGAGCGATGGGTTTAATGAAATAATTCTCCTGCACTTCGCTTGGTGGACCAAATCTAGGCCGAAGAACGGATTCGTGCTCCCCGATAATTGGCCCTTTGGCTGCATACGTCAGGGGCGAAATCAACAGCCACACAAATAGGACACGAGTCAAAGGCGTTTTGAAAATACGGTCAAAAAAGGCGGTTGCTGTTTTCAGAAAAAAAGGCGACTGACAATCTTCAGGTTCACTCGTCTCCATAAGGCTCTCCAGGTTGTCGTTCGAACTGACGTTAAAGAGTCCGAGTCTTGGGGTATTTGTGGGCAACTTTACGGTGGCTGAAATCAGTCGGGTCTTGAAACGAATTGCGAGATCAAAGAGATGCCCGACTGTCGGTGGGCTCGTTGGTGTTCTTGCTGCGTCATAGGTCACGCATTTACCGAATAGCCAACTCCGTATTCGAATTCGGAAGCGTCATCGACGCAGGCATCTTTCAAAGGAATTCCGGAACCGTCAGAGAGGTAGCGCGAGGCGGTCGAGCAGCTCCTTGTAGGCACGCAGTTGCTTTCGACGGGAGCTAATCCTTGCTCACCTTAATGTGAGTTGTGAACTTTCCCATTGCCTAAGGGCGAATCTTGCCGAATGGATTTGGCTTTCGAATGAGAGCAAGCGGGGACTCAGAATCCGCCGCTCACCTTAGGAGTCATGTGGCACTCGTCTCAGGGTCAGGAAGGCACGTTTCATGACGCTTTGGAAATGGTCGGTTGGTTGTTGGGTGTTGTTGGCGGTGGGAGCAGGCGCGTTCGCTCAAGAGAGTGGCGAGGCGACAAAACGCGCTGCGGAAATCTTGAAGGCGACCGGCGTCAAAGGCGGGATCGTTGTGCATCTCGGCAGCAATGACGGCGAGCTCACGGCGGCGCTCAAGGCCAATGGCAGCTATCAGGTGCAAGGGCTTGATGCGGATGCGAGCGATGTGGCGAAGGCCCGGCAGAACATCCGTGCGAAGGGCGTTTATGGGCCGGTGTCGGTTGATCGACTCAACGGCAACGAGCTGCCTTACATCGACAACTTTGTGAATCTCGTTGTCGGCGATGACATGAGCGGCGTCTCGCAGGATGAGGTGCTGCGCGTGCTCGCTCCGAATGGGGTCGGGTATCTGAAGCAGGACGGTCAGTGGAACAAGATCGTCAAACCGTGGCCCAAAGAGATTGATGATTGGACCCATTACTTCCATGACTCGACTGGAAATCCGGTGGCACACGATTCGGTCGCTGCTCCCCCGGAACGCTTGCAGTGGGTCGGGAGTCCTCGGTACTCGCGACATCACGATCGCATGGCGAGCATGAGTGCTCTCGTCAGCGCGAAGGGCCGCATGACTTACATCATGGATGAGGGCTCGCGCATCTCGATTCAACTGCCTTCGAAGTGGCAGATCGTCTCGCGCGATGCGTTCAATGGGACCGTGCTTTGGCGACGACAGATCGAGAAGTGGCACAACCAAATGTGGCCGCTCAAGAGTGGGCCGACTCAGTTGGCTCGGCGTTTGGTGGCCGATGACGAGCACGTCTATGTGACGCTCGGCATCAAGGAAGCCGTCAGTCGGCTCGATGCGGCGACCGGCGAGACTCAGCTTGTCTATGAATCCACCAAAGGCGCGGAAGAGATTGTGCTGAGCAACGGCACGCTCTTCAGTCTCGTCAATGTGAATGCTTCGGAGCTCGATGAGTTCGCACCGAAGCTCAACACCGGAGATCAAGGCCGCGTCGCGACGGAGTTCAACTGGAACGAGAGTCCGCGCGAGATTCACGCGCACGACGCCGCAACGGGTAAGAGGCTCTGGCGCATCGAAGGCACGATCGTGCCGCTGACGCTGTCGGTGAATGAGTCGCGCGTCGTGTATTCAAATGGCAAAGAACTCGTTGCGCTCGACCGCGCGACTGGCAAGCCACAGTGGAAGAGCGAGCCGACGAATCGTCGTAAGAACTTGCCGTTCCATTTTGCTCCGAGATTGGTGCTGCATCGCGATGTCGTCTTGCATGCGGGCGGCGACGGGCGGATGCAGTCGTTCTCGGCAGAGACCGGCAAGCTGTTGTGGGAGTCAGAGCACGCTCCGAGCGGCTATCAGTCGCCTCAAGATTTGATCGTCACGGGCGGGCTTGTGTGGGTCGCTCCGACGACGAGCGGTCGCGACTCGGGCATCTTCACGGGTCGCGATCCGAGGACCGGCGAGGTCAAACAAAAGTTTGCTCCCGACATCGACACTTATTGGTTCCATCATCGCTGCTACATCGCGAAGGCGACTGATCGGTTCCTCATCCCGTCGCGAACGGGCATCGAGTTCGTCGACTTCAAGGCTCAGCATTGGGACATCAACCATTGGGTGCGCGGCGGTTGCTTGTACGGAGTCATGCCGTGCAACGGGCTGCTCTACGCCCCGCCGCATGACTGCGCGTGCTATCCCGAAGCGAAGCTCTATGGCATGAACGCGCTCGCTCCGGCGCTACGAAAACCGCTGCCGAAAGAGGTCGTCGAAGCAGGTCGTCTTGAGAAGGGACCGGCCTTCGAAGCGATCACCGAACGCGATGCCGCTGCTGACGAGTGGCCGGCGTATCGTCACGACAACGCTCGCAGCGGGTACTCCGGTCAGGAGTTGTCGAAGGACATGAGTCTCAGCTGGGAATTAAAACTACCGGGTCGGCTTTCGGCTCTGACGGTTGCGGAGAAAAAAATCTTCGTCGCTCAGATTGATCAACACACCGTGCATGCGCTCGACGTTGATAACGGCAAGTCCCACTGGACCTTCACTGCCGGCGGACGCATCGACTCGCCGCCGACTTATTGGAAGGGACGACTGCTCTTCGGCAGCGTCGATGGTTGGGTCTATTGCTTGCGCGCGAAGGACGGCGAGCTTGCTTGGCGCTATCGAGCAGCTCCGTTCGATCGGCGCTTAGGTTCGTTCGAGCAGATCGAATCAGTCTGGCCGGTGCATGGCTCGGTGCTGATCGAAAAGGATGTCTTGAGCTTCGTGTGCGGTCGGTCGAGCTTCCTCGATCGAGGTATGAAGTATTACAGGATGAATCCGAGGACCGGCGAAAAACTGTCCGAGACCGTGATGGATGATCGCGATCCTCAGACGGGCAAAGACATTCAAGAGAAGTTGCAGACGTTGCAGATGCCCGTCGGGTTGAACGACCTGCTGTCGTCGGACGGCGAGCACATCTATCTCCGCTCGCAGAAGTTCAACGACAAGGGCGAGCGCGTCGACTTCGGCATTGTCTCAGGCAATGCCGAAGTGCAAGGCGGCACGCAGAAGGGGCCGGGCCGCCACTTGTTCGCGCCGATGGGGTTCCTCGACGACACTTGGTTTCATCGGTCGTATTGGGTCTATGGCAAGAACTTCGCGGGCGGGCACAACGGCTACTATCAGGCGGGCAAGTACACACCGTCGGGCCGCATCCTCGTCTTCAATGACAAAGACGTCTTCGGTTACGCGCGGCAGCCGCAGTACTACCGCTGGACGACGCCGCTCGAACATCAACTCTTCTCCGCCAGTCGTGATGCCGTCGGTGATGCTCCGACGGGTGCCGGTGCTCCGGGCGGCGGCAAGGGCAAGCGAGCGAATCGTGCTGCCGGTGAAGCGGACTCGGTGACGTTCGATAAGACGGACTCGCTCGATCCAAGCGGCAAGCCACTGACGCTCGAAGCCTGGGTCAAAGCCGACGCGCCCGCCGGAGTGGTCGTCGCTCACGGAGGCCCGGCGAATGGCTATGCGCTCTCGATCGAAGGTCGCAAGCCGTCGTTTCATGTGCGAGCCAACAACGACCTCGCGACCGCGACCGCGAACCTGCGACTGGCTCAAGGCTGGAACCATTTGGTCGGAGTGCTCGGCAAGGACAAGTCGCTCAAGCTGTATGTGAACGGCAAGCTCGAAGCCGAAGCGAAGTCGAAGAATTTCATCGCGAGCAACCCCGCTCAGCCGCTGGAAATTGGAGCGGACAACGGCGGCTCAGTCGGTGACTACAAGAGCCCGCATGCACTCGTCGGAGCTGTCGATGAAGTCCGCATCTTTCATCGCGAGCTAACCGCTGCCGAGATCGAAGCCTCGAACGTCGATCCCGAGAAGTCGCGCGCCTTGAGCAAGCAAGCCGTCGTCGCGCTGACGTTCGACTCCGGCGCCGCGAAGGACGAGTCCGGTCACAAGAACGACGGCGACCTCGGTGGCCAACCGACCGGACAAGGCCGCATCGGCACCTGCGTCTTGTTCCCGAAAGCCGCTCCGGTCGCTGCCGCGAATCCGGCTCCGAACGCACCGGTAACTCCTGCTACACCCGGCAAAGGCGGCAACAAGCAAGCCGGCGGCATGCACTTCGAGCACAACTGGACTCAGTTCACGCCAGTGTTTGCGCGGAGCATGGTGCTGGGCAAAGACACGCTGCTCTTCGCCGGCCCGCCGGACCTGATCGACGAGGAATACGCCCTCGAACGTCAAGCCGTGAAAGACCCCGCGATCGTCGAGCAACTGCAAAAGCAAGACGACGCCTTAGAAGGCAAGCTCGGCTTCCAGTTATTCGCGGTGAGCTTGAAAGACGGCAGCCGCTTGACGGACCTAAAGTTCGAAAGCACCCCCGTCTGGGACGGCATGTCAACCGCCTACGGCCGCATCTTCGTCGCCACGACTGATGGGAAAGTGATGTGCTTAGGGAAGTAATCGAACCCCAATTGGCTCCGTTGTCAGTGAACCGCAGACTTGTACTCGTGATCGATGTCTAGCGCGTTCACCCATTTGAAGAGTTCCCCAAAAGAAAGGGCACCGGACTGATGCCGGTGCCCAGAAGGGAAAGTGCGACGTTGAGGGGAAGCAGGAGGGAAGGGAGACTCCTGGGAGACCAACCAGGGAGGGAGCGGTTGGCCTCCCAGGAAAGGGAGGGAGGAACAGACAGGAGGGATTTGAAGTGGATGGGTCCGACGTCGCGGCGGTCACCCGCTTCGGGAGGGAGGGCTCAAGAATGCAACAGTGAGGCTGTTGCGAATTAGCGTGTCGAAGCCACTGCTGTGGGAGGCAGCAGAATTGGGGTCTTGTCGTCTGCAACGACAGCAACAACTTTTGAAGTGGCTTGCCAACCACCAGTGCGTGCGATGCTCGTCGATACGCTGGACGGTTTGCTGATCTCAATATTCGACGACTTTGAAGTCTTCATACGAGCTGCAACGAATAGTGACTTCGTGTCAGCGTCCGACTTCATCGCGGTGTCGATGGATGGCTTGCGTGCCTCATGCGAGACTTGGCTTAAGCGTCGTTCGAGGCGATCAAGTTTCTCGATGGCTCCGCTGGTCCGAGGAGCAACAGAACGTGGCTCGGTTTGATCACGATCATCAAAATTGTCTTCATTACGTGGCCGTGTCGCCGTGCGGTTGGTTGAACTACTCGGCTTCGCGCTGATTGGATCGGGTGATGGTGCGAGGCTGATCGCACTGTTGTTGCTGATCGGTGCCGAACTGATGACGGTCGCTCCCGCTGGTGCATAAGTCCAAGCGGTTTGCGTGCCACTCGCGATGGTCTTCATGACAGTTACGGGCTTGAGTGCGACAACCTCATCCTCCACCCAACGCACCTTACTGACGGCGACCTTTCGAGTGGTCGTCTCTGGTACATACTTCGTGACTTGATAGGACTGCTGTTGCACGCAGGTTTGAGGGACTCGGCGAGTCACCGGTACTTGAGCGACGCAGTTTTGCGGCACGAACTCCCGGGTCGCGACCATGTTCGGAGTGAATGCCGAGCGGATTGAATAACCCGTGCGATTAAAGAAGCCAAAAATGTCGTTTCGCGGGTCGTACTGGCAAGCCGACATCTTTTGAGTCGGCTGATATCGAGTCTGCCAATGACCGCCGTTGGTTGCGACTTGCTTGTACTCGACAACGTCTTGATACGTAGTGACGGGTACGTCGACCGTGCGGGTCTCCGTCACCGGGCGATATGTCGTGCAGGGCTGCTCGACATATTCAACGTCCGTGACTGGACGACGAACTCGTTCGCGAACTTGTTGGTACTCAGTGACGGGAACAGTGCGATAGCACTGCTGAGTGACCGGAATCGCTTGCATAGCCGGAGCACAGGAAACCGAACTCACGGCACCGCAAGCTCCTGAACTGCAAGATGAGATCGGGCGAGACATCGCGATCGGTGCGGGTGCTGAGCCACAGCCACACGAACCGCCGGGGAGCCACTGGGCGAATGCTGAGCCCGACGCTAAGGCCGAAACTCCTGCGAGCGCACCGAGAGCGCAGCGGAAGTGTTGGAACATGGAGGATCCTTCCTACCGAGGTGGGACCAACAAGACGGGAGGCAGAGCGGACTGCTCGGATCAAAACTCGGAGTCGAGTCCAGTCATCAGGACGACAACTGGTGAGACTCGCGGGGATGGCTCCGAGACGTGCTCATCAACAAATGTGCTGAGCGAGTTGAGCAGTACCGAAGAGAGCTGAGAGGTTGTTAGTAACAGGTTCGATTTCAACCGCGTGCCGCGTTGCGTCGTGCATGCGTCGGCGGTGGGCGAGATGTATTGGCGAGGCATTTTTTCCAACAAGACGCCCTCAAGATGTCTTTGAGCAGATTGCAAATTTCACAACAGAATTTTCAAAGTCGGCTCAAGTCGAGCAACGGACCTGCCGACGGAGCACGCTGGTTGCAAGATTTACCAGTCGGAAGCCGTCCTGAAGATCGTTCAAAAAATGCCGAAATTCGCAGCAAATACAGGGCATCCCTTGGTTCCCCTGGAGTCAGCAACGGCGATTGAGGCCTCACCTCAACCACTACCGTTGGCTTCCAGAGTGTCCTCGCCAAGATATGACTTGTCGCGAAACCACACCGAGCGACGCGACATCACATCCAAGCCCGAGACCATTCTGATTCGATTGACGCGAGCCTTAGAATGCCAGCGTTCACACCGAACTTGAGACTGAGTGGCAACTGACAGCCCATCACCAACGAACTCTCTCGCCCCAGCACGGAGCCCATCATGCATGCATTGTGTCGACTCGTTCTCGTCATCGCCGTGACGGTCTGCGGTACCACTCGTGGTGCCGATGAATCGACAGACGGATTCAAACCGCTCTTTGACGGCAAGACGTTCGCGGGTTGGGAGGGCAAGCTGAAATGGTTCCGCATCGCAGAGGGAGCAGTCGTTGCTGGCACGCTGACAGAGAAGATTCCCAACAACGAGTTTCTTTGCACGGAGAAGACCTTCAAGAACTTCGAGCTACGCCTGAAAGCGAAGCTTGTCGGCGACGGCGCGAACGCTGGCATCCAATTCCGTACGAAACGCATCCCCAATCATCACGAAGTCAGTGGCTATCAGTGCGATATGGGGTTCATGGGCAAAGACAATATCTGGGGGTCACTCTATGACGAGTCGCGCCGCAAGAAATTCTTGGCCGTCGGACCTCAAGACAAGGTGCAACCGGCAGTGAAGCTCGGCGAGTGGAATGAGTTCGTCATTCGCGCTGAAGGGCCCCGTCTTCAAATCTGGGTCAACGGAGTGCAAACCGTTGACTATGTCGAAAAAGATTCGGGCATCGAGGACGCGGGCATCATCGGCTTACAAATTCATAGTGGGCCCCCATCGGAAGCCTCTTACAAAGAGATCCGCATCAAAGAACTGCCTTAGGTCAGGGTTCAGTCCGATGATGGACGTTGCTCGACTCCCCGTCGCAAGCACCATAGAAAACAGCTCCTTTGAACCGCGTTTCGTTCGTTATTGAGGCAGTTTTCATGCTGGGTATGTTCGGGCAAAGCTTTGACGGCAAGGATCTCGCCACCATTGGTGTGCTCATCATTCTGGAAGGCGTTCTGTCGATCGATAACGCGCTCGTACTTGGATTGCTGGCCCGCCGAGTTCCCAAAGATCAACAAGCACGGGCTCTCACTTACGGGCTTATCGGGGCGTTTGTTTTCCGGTTTATCTCGATTGCCACCGCACAGTTCCTGTTGAAATGGCGAGTGGTCAAACTGCTGGGCGGCGGGTATCTCGTCTACATCGCGCTCAAGCATTTCTTCTTTGAATCAAAGGAAGAAGACGAGGAAGTCGTCCGCGTCGATGCGGAGGGCGAACCGATGCTCGTGCATGAGAAAACCGGTGTCCCGTTAGCTCCTGAGGAAGCCGCTGACGAAATCAAAGCGCGTGTGCCCGTTCCTGTCGATATCCAAGATCCTCCCAAGGGCAAGCCGATCAACATGATGGGTTTCTGGCATACGGTCGCGGTCATTGAACTCACCGACATTGCCTTTGCCGTCGATTCAATCTTGGCAGCGATCGCGCTGGTTGGTCCGACTCCGAAGGATGCCGAAGTACATCCAAAGCTGTGGGTCGTTGTGACTGGTGGGATGCTCGGGGTGATGTTGATGCGTGTGGCTGCGGCGCTCTTCATCAAACTGCTCGAAAAATTCCCCCGATTTGAAGCGGCGGCCTATCTGTTGGTGATCGTGATTGGCGGCAAGTTACTCGCGGATTGGGGGCTCAACTCCGAAGAACATCCGCACGCCGTCGATTTCCATAATCACCACAGCGCCGCCTTCTGGGTGTTCTGGATCTCGATGCTGATCTGCTTCTGCATCGGGTTCATCCCGCACAAAACGAACAACGCTGCCAAGGTCGAGCAAAAGTAACTCCGCGCGAGTTCAGTAAGCCATCTCGTCGCAGGCGTTCCAACTGGCTCTCGGAACGCATCGGAACTCGTCACGCTCACTGCGCCGCGAGCCGTCTTGGTGCAGCAAGGCTCCATATCGACTCTGCTCATTAACGACGGACAGTCCTCGATGCAGTGCATCTCAATTGGCATGTCGCACTGAATCTTGGCAATTCATGAAATAGTTCGGGCACGAGCACCACCGTTAGGCGATCTCGTTGCAGGACGAATCGCTCCAGCAGTTTGGTCCACAGCAGAAGCAGGTGTCATTCAAACTCCCAGCAAGGAATCCTTATGAACCGAATGTGCGCTGCGTTGATGGCGTTGCTCGTCACTTCTGTCACCGTTGCGGCGGAACTGCCAACGAAGCTGCCGCCGGCGATTTCTCTCTGGCCAAAAGGTGCCCCTGGCTCTGAGGCCCGAGCAACTGAACCCGAAGAAGTCACCGGTGAGAATGTCTGCAACATCCACAACCCGACGTTGACTCCGTTTGTTCCCGAGGCCGCGAAGGCAACTGGCACGGCGGTCATCATCTGCCCTGGCGGAGGTCACTCGAAGTTGTGTCTTGGCCATGAGGGCTATGCGCTCGCCGAGTGGTTCCGTGATCGAGGCATCGCAGCCTTCGTGCTCAAGTACCGACTCTCGCGCGAAAAAGGCAGTACCTACACGCTGCACGATCATGCGATGGCTGATACGCGCCGGGCCTTGAGATTGGTGCGCAGTCGCGCGGCGGAATGGCATCTCAATACAGAGCGAGTCGGCATCCTCGGCTTTTCAGCGGGTGGTGAACTGGCGGCGTACTCGGCCATGAAAAGCGACCGCGGTCAAAAAGACTCGCTGGATGTCATCGAACAACATAGTTCGCGGCCGGACTTTCAAGCTCTGATCTACCCCGGCAAATCGGACACGTTCACCGTCGAAGCTGGAATGCCGCCGGTCTTCATCGCCGCCGGTTACGGAGATCGACCTGATATCGCCGAGGGCATGGCAACGGTCTATCTGAAGTACAAAGCAGCGAAGGTCCCGGCTGAGTTGCACCTCTTTTCTAATGCCGGTCACGGTTTTGGCTATCGACACAACGCCAAACCAAGCGCCGCCACTCGCTGGCCGGAACGCTTCACGGAATGGCTCCGTGACAGTGGCTTCTTGCCAGCAGTTGAGGGTCAGTAGTTCTTAATAAGGACGAAGACCGCTTGGCCGATTTACTCTCACAAATCCTCACAAAGGCCTGTTGAAAAACACGTGGAGCACGATTTGATCGTGCTCTCATCACCAGGAATCCGGGCACGTTGAAAACGTGCCCCACGAGATTCAAATCAGCGTCGAGGTTTCGAATCGCTCGGTACAATGCGGGATTGCTCTACACTCTTGGCAAACGTGTCGTGACGTTCGTGCTTCTCGGAGACCGAGACCGAAATTGAGCGGACAGGCAGGCACAACACAACAGCCGCAGTCGATTAACTGCTGACTCCGATTGCAGACACATCCACAAGGACAACATGACGACCGAACTCGCGAAGCAGTATCAGCCGAAGGAAGCTCAAGCCCGATGGTTCAAGTTTTGGGAAGACAACGGCTTCTTCAATGCCGACCCCAATCCCAACAAGAAGCCGCACACCATCATGATCCCGCTGCCCAATGTCACGGGGGCTTTGCATATGGGACATGCTCTCAATGGGACGTTGCAGGATCTCATCACGCGCTACCGCCGCATGCAGGGCTATGAGGCTCTGTGGATGCCCGGCACCGATCATGCGGGCATCGCGACTCAAGCGGTTGTCGAGCGACGCATGTTTGAAGAGGAAGGGCTGACTCGGCATGACGTTGGCCGCGACGCGCTCGTCCGCCGCATCTGGCGTTGGAAGGACACTTACGAGCAACGCATTCTCAATCAGCTCAAAGGCATTGGCGCGAGCTGCGATTGGCGGCGAGTCCGCTTCACGCTCGATGACGTTTGCTCGAAGGCCGTGCGTCGGACGTTCTTCCAATTCTTTAAGGACGGACTGATCTATCGCGGCAAACGGCTCGTGAATTGGGACACGTTCTTGCAGACCGCTGTCGCCGACGACGAAGTCTTTCACGAGGAAGTCGATGGCCACTTTTGGACCTTTTCTTACCCCGTCGTGAACGAAGTCGGTGAGCCAACTGGCGATCTCATCCAATTCTCAACGACGCGCCCCGAAACAATGCTCGGCGATACTGCCATGTGCGTGCATCCGACGGACGATCGTTATCAGCATCTCATCGGCAAGCAGGTGCGCATTCCGTTGAATGGTCGCCTCATCCCAATCATCGCCGACGCGTTGTTGGCGAAGAAAGAACTCGG
>Ga0172376_10005127_pt1 | contig 14703 bp, 7 predicted proteins | sample Lak35m_FD_121114 | JGI IMG/M metagenome (GOLD analysis project Ga0172376, IMG submission 121114) | Freshwater microbial communities from Kabuno Bay, South-Kivu, Congo - kab_092012_35m | ecosystem: Environmental > Aquatic > Freshwater > Lake | place: Democratic Republic of the Congo: South-Kivu...
GCCGACCGCTACGGCCGCACGACCTGCACGCCCGACGGCGTGCCGGACGTGTGCCAGCCGCAGAACGACTGCGACAACGACGGCTTGCCCGACCGTTGCGAATTGGCGGGCAACGACTGCGACAACAACCAGGTCCCTGACAACTGCCAACCCGACTGCGACAACGACGGTCAGGCGAACGCCTGCGAGATCCTCGCGGGTGCGGCCGACCGCTATGGTCCGGCTACGTGCACTCCCGACGGCATCCCCGACAACTGCCAGCCGCAGCCCGATTGCGATGGCGACGGCTTGCCGGACCGCTGCGAATTGGCGGGCAACGACTGCGACAACAACCAGTTCCCCGACAACTGCCAGCCGGACTGCGACAACGACGGCCAAGCCAACGCCTGCGAGATCCTCGCGGGTGCCGCCGACCGCTACGGCCGCACGACCTGCACGCCCGACGGCGTGCCGGACGTGTGCCAGCCGCAGAACGACTGCGACAGCGATGGCTTGCCCGACCGCTGCGAACTGGCGGGCAACGACTGCGACAACAACCAGGTCCCGGACAACTGCCAACTCGACTGCGACAACGACGGTCAGGCGAACGCATGCGAGATCCTCGCGGGTGCGGCCGACCGCTATGGTCCGGCTACGTGCACTCCCGACGGCATCCCCGACAGCTGCCAGCCGCAACCGGACTGCGACACCGACGGCCTGCCCGATCGCTGCGAGATCCTCGCTGGTGCCGCCGACCGCTACGGCCCGACGACCTGCGCACCCGACGGCATTCCGGATTCCTGCCAGGTGCAAGCGGATTGCGATGGCGACGGGCTGCCCGACCGTTGCGAGATCCTCGCCGGCGCCGCCGACTCGTACGGCAAGCCTGCTCCCGGCCAAGTGATCTGCGCGCCGGATGGCATCCCCGATAGCTGCCAGCCGGTCGCTGACTGCGATGGCGATGGTGTTCCGGACCGCTGCGAGATCGTGGCGGGCGCAGCCGACACCTACGGCACCGGGCCGAACGGTCGGATCACTTGCTCGCCGGACCGGATCCCCGACATCTGCCAGCCCGTGGCCGACTGCGACGCGGACGGTTCGCCCGACGCGTGCGAAATCGCAGGCGGCGCAAGCGACTGCAACAGCAACGGCTTGCCCGACTCGTGCGAGCCCGACTGCAACGCGGACGGCACCATCGACGCGTGCGAGCCGGATTGCAACGCCGATGGCATCCCGGACGATTGCCAGACGCTCGCCGATTGCAACGCCAACGGCATCCCTGATCCGTGCGAACTCGCCGGTGGCGCCGGCGACTGCGATGGCGACGGCTTGCTCGACGCGTGCGAGGTAGATTGCGACAAGAACGGCGTGCCGGACCAGTGCGAGATCGCGTCGGCGCCGTACCTCGACGCCGACCTCGACGGGCAACTCGACAGCTGCACCTGCGTGCCGCGCGATCGCGGCGCTCCGGGCTCGCTGCTCGTGTACCCGCACTTCGACAACCGCGCGCCGGCGAAGACCCTCTACACGGTGACCAACATCGACACGCAGCGCACGATCGACGTGCACTTCGTGTTCCTCGACGCCCAGAACTGCTTGGAGGCGAACTTCACGCGGCGCCTCACGCCGCGCGACACGCTGAGCTTCCTGACCTCGGCCATGAATCCCAACATGGCCGAAGGTTGGTGCTTCGCCTACGCGCAGGACCCCGCGACCGGCGCCGCCGCCAAGCACGACTTCCTCGTCGGCCGCATGAGCCGCGTCGATGGCGTCGCGCAGGTCGACTACGACCTCAACGCGGTGGTGTTCCGCGCCGTGGCTGGTCCAGCCACCGACGTGGACGGCGACGGGCTTCGCGACCTCGACGGCGTGGAGTACGAGGAGGCCCCGGACGAGATCCTCATCCCGCGCTTCTTCGCGCAGGACGAGCAGTTCACCTCGGAGCTGATCCTGCTGGCCCTGGGCGGCAGCGGCGCGTTCTCCAACATCGTGGACCTGCGGATCTACAACGACAACGAGGAGATCTTCTCGCTGCAGACCCAGTTCAGCTGCTGGAGCAAGACGCGCCTCGCCGACTTGAGCCCGCTGTTCACGCGCGACTACTTGTCGACGCGCACGAACTCGGATCCGAACGAAGTGCGCCACGCGCCGGGCCTCGAGACCGGTTGGATGAGCCTCGATGGTCGCGTGGCGAGCTCCGGCTCGACGCGCATCGTCGATCCGGCCATCTACGCGGTGCTGGTCGAGTCCACGCCCGGTCGCGTGATCGCCGATCTGCCTTGGGAGCGCTGCTCCCAGGCCAATGGAGTCCTTCTGCCCGTCGGAACGACGGGCCAGTAGGGGAGAAGCGCATGGCCGAGCCCGCGTGAACTCGCGCGCGGGTGGCCGGCATGCCCCAACGCGGCGGAGTCCCCGTGGGCTCCGCCGCGTCTTTCATGCCCGACGACGGCTTGATGCGTCGGGCCTCGACGATCCGGCATCGACGATCGGGCATCGACGCGGCGCTGCTGGATGTGGCGCTTTGGGCGGCGGCGCCGTCAGACGTGGTGCACTGGCCCGGAGCTCGACACGGCGGCTTCGATCGTGCGGCGCGCGTAGACCGGCACCATCTCGCGGCGCCACTCGTGGTCGCCTGGGATGTTCGGCATCGGATGGCACAGCTTGCGCGCCATCGCGGCGCAAGCCTCGACGGCCGGACGCCATTCGTTCGAGGCGGTGTCGACCCCCTCGAGCAGCTCCGCGCACTTCTTGAGGCGCAAGGGGCGCGCCTGCAGCGCGACACAGCACAACTCGGCGCGCGCCACCTTCGTCCCCTCGAGATCGAGGCGCACGGCGACGCCCCACAGGGGGAAGTCGATCGAGCCGCGCTCGCGCAGCTTGCCGTAGGCGCCACGGTGCCCGGCGGGCGTGGGCGGCAGCTCGATCGCCACGAGGATCTCGTCGTGCGGCAGATTCTTGTTGCGGATGCCGTCGGCGAGCCACAGCTCGTCGATGGGCACGACGCGCTCGCCGCGCGTGGACACGAAGCGCAGTTGCGCGTCCAGACTCATCAAGGTGGGGGCCGTGTCGTTGCTGGCCGCGGCGACGCACTTGGAGCCGCCTTCGACCACATGGCACTTGGTGCCGTCCTTCTTGAGGCAGAAACCCAAGGATTGCCGCCAAAAATGGCTCTGGTTGATCCACTGGCAACGCGTGTCGAGCAGCACGTTGCCGCCAAGCGTCCCCATGTCGCGCAGCTGCGGGCCGGCGACGAGCGAAGCGGCCTGCGCCAACGCAGGGTGCGAGCGGCGCAATCGGTCGTCGGCGGCGATCGCCGACAGGCGCGTCATCGCGCCGATCTGGATGCGACCGTCGGCCATGGGGCGCACGCCTTGGATCTCGGCGACGCGTTCGAGCGAGACGAGCACGGGCGGCGTCTCGATCTCGTGCTTCATGTTGACCAAGAGATCCGTGCCGCCGGCGACGACGCGCGCGCCCTCGTGCTCGACGAGCAGGCGCGCGGCTGCTTCGATGGTGCGCGGCTCGAGCAGTTCGAACTTCGGCAGTCGCAGCATCTCAGCGCGCCTCCGTCGCGACGCCACGCGTCGCGCGCTGTTCGCGCAGCGCGGCCAACACGCGCGCCGGGGTGAACGGCAGCTTCTTGAGCCGCACGCCCACGGCGTCGAACACGGCGTTGCTGATGGCGGGCAGCACCGGATGCAGCGGACCTTCGCCCGCCTCCTTGGCGCCGTAGGGACCTTCGGGGTCGATGCTCTCGACCACCAGCGCGTGGAAGTCGGGCGCGTCGAGCGCCGTCGGCAGGCGATAGTCGAGCAAGCTCGGAGCGCGCACGAGCCCGTGCTGGTTCACGCCGTGCTCCTCGAACAGCGCCTCGGCGGCTCCCATGTAGGCCGAACCTTCCATCTGTCCGGCGACGATCATCGGATTCAAGGCGCGGCCGCAGTCGTGCGCCACCCAGACCTGGTCGATGGTGATCCTGCCGGTCTCCTCGTCGACCTCGAGCTCGACGACATGCGCGGTGAAGGAGTACGCGGGCGAGGCGCCGATGGTGCCGCCGCGGTAGTCGCCTCCGAGCTTGGGCGTGTTGTAGCTGCCGGTCGAGCCCAGCGTGTCGAACTGCTCCTCGGCGAGGTGGAAGGCCTCCGCGGTCGAGAGCGACTTGGCCGGATCGCCCAGATCGACCACGGCGCCTTCGAGCATGCGCACGCGCGCTTCGTCGACTTGCCAGGTCTGCGCCACCGCGGCGACGACTTGCTTCCTCAACTTGCGCGCCGCGTCGATGCAGGCGTTGCCGACCATGAACGTCACGCGCGAGCTGTACGCGCCCAGATCCACCGGGCACAAGTCAGTGTCGGCCGCGACGACGCGCACGTCCTCGACCCGCATGCCCAGCTCCTCGGCCACCAGGTAGGCGGCCATGGAGTTCGAGCCTTGGCCGATGTCGTTGCCGCCGGTGAAGATCGTCACGAGGCCCGAGCGGTCGACCTTCAGCTGCACGCCGGCCTGGGGCATGTTGTTCGGGTACACGGGGTAGTTCGTGCCCGAGATGTACATCGAACCCGCGACGCCGAGGCCGCGGCCGCGCGGCAGGCGGCCCTTGCGCTCCCTCCAGCGCGAGGCGCGCTCGACCTCGTCGAGGCAACCCATGAAGCCGTTCGAGGTGATGCGCTGGCCGTTGACGGTCTTCGTCCCGGCGCCGATGTAGTTGCGCCGACGGATCTCGATCGGATCGAGGCCGAGCTTCTCGGCGACCTGGTCGAGCTGCACCTCGAAGGCGAAGCGCGGCTGCACGGAGCCGTGGCCGCGCTTGGGCCCGCACGGGGGCTTGTTGGTGAAGACGCGCGTCGAGTCGAAGCGGTAGTTCGGGAACTCGTACGGCCCGGTCAGCAACTGGCCCGCGTAGTAGGTCGTGACCAGCCCGAAGCTCGAGTAGCTGCCGCCGTCGATCAGGATGCGCGCATCGACGCCGGTCACCTTGCCGTCCCGCTGGTACGAGGTGCGGTACGACAACTGCATCGGATGGCGACCGCGGTGCGCGTAGTAGACCTCCTCGCGCGTCCACAGCATCTTGACCGGGCGCCGCGTGACTTGCGCCAGCTTGGCGACGCAGAACTCGAGGCTGAAGGGGTCCGACTTGCCGCCGAACGCGCCGCCCAAGGCGGGTTGCACCACGCGGATCCGCGCCGGCGGCATCCCGAGCACCTTCGACAACGCGCGGTGCACGTAGTGCGTGATCTGCGTCGAGGACCACACGGTCAGCACGCCGTCGGGCGCGACCTGCGCCACCGCGCAGTGCGGCTCGATGGCGGCGTGCGTCGTGCCGTGGAACTCGTACTCGTCCTCGACCACGCCGTCGGAGGCCTTGCTCGCCGCGTCCACGTCGCCGAAGGACAGCACGACGTTCTTCGAGACGTTGCCTTCCTTGCGCCCTTCGTGGATGGCTGGCTCGTGGCGCGCGAGCGACTCGCGCGGGTCGAAGTAGGCGTGCAGCGCCTCGTACTCGACCTCGATCAGCTTGAGCGCGGCGTTGGCCGTGTCCTCGTCGATGGCCGCCACCGCCGCCACCGGATCGCCGATGAAGCGCACCTTGTCGACGGCGAGGGCGGTCTCGTCCTGCGTCCAGGGGATGACGCCGTACTTGACCGGCAAGTCGGCGCCGGTGATCACGGCGTGGACTCCCGGCAGGGCGAGCGCCTTCGTGGCGTCGATCGAGAGGATCTTCGCGTGCGCATGCGGGCTGCGCAGAGTCTTGGCGTGCAGCATCCCCGGCAGCGCGATGTCGTCGGCGTAGATCGCGGCTCCAGTGGCCTTGGCGAGGCCGTCGATCTTGCGCTTGGGCTTGCCCACCACCTTGAAGTCGTCCGGCGCGCCGCCGGGCGTCTTCGACCACGGCGAGTGCGGTCCATGTTGGTCGCGCGCGGCCATCAGCAGCAACCTCCGCGCGTGCGCTGGTGTTCGAGGGCGTGCGCGGCGCGGTGCGCGCGCTCTTGCGCCTCTTCCGGGGCCATGTGCTGTCGTTCCCAGGCGCGCGGAGCGGGCTCCACCCCGAGCGACTCCGCCACCGCCAACTCGACGGCCTCGAGGATCTGCGTGTAGCCGGTGCAGCGGCACAGGTTCCCCGACAGCGCTTGCCGGATCTCGCCGCGCGTGGGGCAGGCGTTGCGCGCCAAGAGCGCCTTGGCCGACAGGATCATGCCCGGTTGGCAGAAGCCGCACTGCAGCGCGCCACAGCGGTCGAAGGCCGCCTACACGGGGTCGGCGCCATCCGTGCCACCGGCCTTGGCGTGCGCCGGAGCGAGGCCTTCGATGGTCGTGACGACGCGCCCTTCGGCGTGCTTGGCGAGCGTCAGGCACGACAGCACGGGCTTGCCGTCGACGAGCACGGTGCAGGCGCCGCAGTCGCCCTTGTCGCAACCTTGCTTGGTGCCTACGAGTCCGAGCTTGTAGCGCAGGACTTCGAGCAAGGTCCAGTGCGCGGGGGCGGCCGTCGAGAGGTGGTCGCCATTCACATCCAGCTTGAGTTCGACCATGGGAGCGCGGCGCATTGTCGCCGCGCCGATGGCGGTGGCGCAAGCGCGGCAGTCGACTCCGAACTCCGTTCCGCCTCCGAGTGCGCCCTCAGGTCCCTGCGATGGCGGCGAGGAAGGCGGGCCCGAGGTCGCGCGCCTTGACCTCGCCCACGCCCTTGACGGCGAGCAATCCGGCCGCGTCGCCCGGCCGCAGGCGCGCCATTTCGCGCAAGGTCTTGTCGTTGAAGATCAAGTAGGGGGGCACGCCGCGCTCGCGCGCCATGTCGCGGCGCAGGGCGCGCAAGCGCTCGAAGAGGTCCGCGTCGGCGCCGGAGAGTTCGACCTCGGCGTCCGCGACGGAGCCGCTTTCCAGGGACTTGCGGCGCGCGCGCGACGGAGCGGCGGCTGGAGCGTGCAGCCGCACGTCGAGCCCGCCCTTGAGCACCTCGGCTCCGCTCCTCGTCAGCACCAGCACGGGGTACTCGCCCTCGGTGACGCGCAGGTGCCCGTGGCCGACGAGTTGGTCGATCCAGTTGCGCAGCTTGGGCGCGGAGTGCTCCTTCAAGAGCCCGAAGGTCGACAAGCGGTCGTGCGCGTAGCGTCGCACCCGCTCGGTCGAGGCGCCGCGCAGCACGTCGCAGACGTGCGCGGCGCCGAAGCGCTGCTCGCAACGCACGACGCACGAGAGGATCTTCTGCGCCACGATGCGCGAGTCGGGTTCGACGGCGAGCTCGGAGAGGCACACGTCGCAGGCGCCGCAACCTCCGGGCGGGACCGCGAAGGCTTGCCCGAAGTGCTCGCACAGCCCCTTGTGGCGGCACGTGGCGCCGGTGGCGAAGCGCCACATGTCCGACAACCGCTCGAGCGCGTCGTCGACGTCCTGCATGGCGCCTTCGACTCCGGAGGCGAGCGCCTCCTTGGCCGAAGCGACGATCAGGTTCTTCCAGCCATGGAAGTCCGCGCCGCCGTAGTACATCACGCACTCGGCCGGATCGCCGTCGCGGCCGGCGCGACCGGTCTCCTGGCTGTACTGCTCGACGCCCTTGGGCAACGAGGCGTGCACGACGAAGCGCACATCGGAGCGATCGATGCCCATGCCGAACGCCACCGTGGCGACGACGAGGTCGAGCTCCTCGGCGAGGAAGCGTTCTTGCGTGGACTCGCGAGCGGAGGGATCCATCCCCGCGTGGTACGCGGCGGCGCGCACACCGCGCTCCTTCAGGCGCGCGGCGAGGTCGTCGGCGTCGGCGCGACGCTGGACGTAGACGATGCCGGCGCGATCGGCGTGGCGCGCCACCACCTCGAGCACCTGTTGCAGGATGTCGCCGCGCGGCTTGACGCGGTAGCACAGGTTCGGCCGGTCGAAGCCGCCCACTAGGATGGCCGGATCCTTCAAGCCGAGCTGCGCCGCCACGTCTTCGCGCACGCGCGGCGTCGCCGTGGCGGTCAGCGCGATCACGGGCAGGTCTGGACGCGCGCGGCGCAGCTCGCCGATCATGCGGTATTCAGGCCGGAAGTCGTGCCCCCAGTGGCTGATGCAGTGCGCCTCGTCGATGGCGAGGCGCGCCACGTTCCAGCGCTCGAGTCGCGCCAGGAACCCGTCGCCCACCAGCCGCTCGGGCGAGCAATACAAGAGCTTCAGCTCGCCGTGCTCGAGCTGCGACTCTACGCGCCGCTTCTTGTCCCGATCCAGCGCGCTGGTCAGCGCCGCGGCCGGCACGCCGTCCTCGAGCAAGCCCGCGACCTGGTCCTGCATCAAGGAGATCAACGGCGACACGACCAGCGTCACGCCCGGGAGCACCAAGGCGGGCGCCTGATAGCACAAGCTCTTGCCGCCACCGGTGGGGAGGACGACCAGCGCATCGCGCCCCGCGAGCACGCAGCCGATGGCCTCCTCTTGCAGCGGCCGCAAGCCATCGAAGCCGAAATGCGCCTTGACCGCGGCGCGCACGCGCTGCAACGCGTCGAGGGAACTGGCGGCTTCGACCATGGCGGCACTTGGTCGTACCAAATTGAGTCGCGAGCTTGCCATCGCCGCGCCTCCACGCGGCGCCAAGTCCTCGGCGCAACCATGCAGAGGGGCGCGGGTTGCGCGACCCGTCCGCGCCTGTTCGACGCGCGCCGCGACATGGCCGTGGCGGTCGGCGCTTCACCGGCCCGCGCGCACCGCCGCGGCCAGCCTCGCCTCGGCGCGGGCCTCAGCGCCGGCCTCAGCGCCGGCCTTGCTCGCCACCGGGGACGCGCTTGGCGTCCTGTTCGACTGGCTTGGCTGGCACCTCGGCCGGCGCGCGCTTGCGCAGGCCGCGCGCGCGCGCGTGCGCGGATTCCGTGGGATCCACCGCGGCGTACTGCACGACTTCGAGATCCGGCTCGTACTTCCAGTTCAAGGCCGCCTGGATCGCGCGCGGGCCCTGGTGCACCGCGAACAGCTCGTCCTCGTGGACCAGCGTGCGCCAACTGTCGAGCGTCAGGCACCACAAGGCCAAGGCGCCGTGGAAGGTCGTGTGCAACTGGTCCGCTTGCAGCACCGGCGGTCCACCCTTGGTCGGGAAGCGATGGCCGAAGGCGACGATCTCCTCGCCGGCGTGCATCGCCGCGGCCGCCTTCCTGAGCGGCACGAGCGCCACATGGTCCTTGCCGCGCGCCCAAGCCTTCAGGCGCGCTTCGAAGGCGTCGATGGACGCGAGCGACGGGATCATGTCGCGCCGCAGCATCGGCCCTTCCTGGAGCATAGGGATGTCGCCGAGCACCAGCGGCGCCTTGACGCCGTCGAAGAGCGCCAAGCCGCGCTCGAACAGCTCCATGCGCCGCTCCTCGGGTCGCGCGCCGTAGGCGAACCAGAACAGCGCATCGAGGCCGATCAGCGTGGTGGCCTCCGCCGCGGCGGCTTTGTCAAGTTGTTTTGACAGCGAGCCCAGCGGATCCATGAACACCAGCCCGCCCGCCAGCATCAAGGTCTCGTGGTCGCCGATGATCGAGCCGTCGACGAGCATGTTCCAGCCGCGCGGCAGCGCGTCCTTGGGCGCCGTGGGGTCCTTGAGCCCGAAATCGGCGCTGATGCTGGCGCCCACCACCGCGACCTTCTTCGCGTAGGCGGGCATGGGGGTGTGCGCCAGCCCGCCCTTGGCGGGAAGGCCGGCGGGGTCGGCGGGCTTGGGCTCCTCCTTTTTGGTGTCGAGGATCGGCTGCGCGCTGGTCGCGGGGGCGAGGAGCACCAGTCCGAGGCCAAGCAGTCGGGCGGCGCGTTGGGATGTCGTCAGGGCGTGCATGGTGATTGGAATGGGTGGTGGAAGTCGATGCGGATGCGGATGCGGATGCGGATGTGGACGAGCTGGCCGCGTCGGCGGTTCAAGGAGCCGCGACGAAGCGATGGATCCGGCCGTCGAAGCTGCACGCGTGCAGTTCGCCGCGCCAATCGAGTCCGAAGCTGGCGATGCCGCCGAGCTCGGCTTCGCGGCGCGGCACGCCGGGCGACGCTTCGTCGGCGGCGATGCTCCACACGCGTCCGCTCTGGTAGTCGGCGTACACATAGCGGTCCTTCAGGGCACCCACGCGTTCCCCGCGGTAGATGAAGCCGCCGGTGATGCTTTGGCCCTCGTCGTGCTTGTACTCGACCAGCGGCGCGACGAACTCGCCGGGCCCGCGCACCTTGCGCTTCGTGTCGAAGTCGTGGAAGCCCTCCTTGAACGGCCAGCCGTGGTTCTCGCCCTTGCGCACGACGCACACCTCCTCCCACGCGTTCTGGCCCACGTCGCCGGTCCACAAGGCGCCGTCGGAGCCGAAGCAGAAGCGCCACGGGTTGCGCAAGCCGATGGCCCACAGCTCCGGTCGCGCGCCGGCCACCTCGAGGTAGGGGTTGTCGGCCGGGATGCCGTAGGGCTTGCCTTCCGCTCGCGCGTCGACATCGAGGCGCACGATCTTGCCCAGCAAGGAACGCACGTCCTGCGCGTGGTTCTTCGGATCGTTGGCGGCGCCGCCGTCGCCGATGCCGAGGTACAGCATCCCGTCGGGTCCGAAGGCGAGGTCGCCGCCGTTGTGGTTGTCCCACGGCTGCGGCACCTCGAGCAGCACGCGCTCCGAGGCTGGATCGCACGCGAGCACGCCCTCGGCGCGCCGCACCTCGTACTCGCACAGGACCTTGGCGTCGCGCTCCGCCATGCACCAGTACGCGAAGAGACGGCCGGCGTGCGGCGAGCCCTCGCGCGCGAACTGGGGATGGAAGGCCAGCGCCAAGAGGCCTTCCTCGTTGCCGCTGGTCGTGACGCGCTCCTCGATGTCGAGCAGCACGCGCGTGGCGCCCGCGCGCCCGTCGTCGTCGATGTCGAACACGGTCACGACGCCGCGTTGCTCGACGACCGCATGCGTGCGTCGCGTGCCAGGCACATGGCCGAACCAGAGCGGACGCAGGTACTTCTGCTCGGGGAAGGCGACGACGAGCGCGACGGCGGAGGACTTGTCCTGCACCTGCGCTTCGTCGGAGCAGGCGACGAGCGGGGGTGCGAGCAGCAGCAGGAGGAAGGGGTGCATGGGCGGGCCCCGATTCTAGGCGCGATGCCCGCCGCGGTCGGCCCCCAAATGCGCCCCGAAGCGTCTCGCCTGCAGCTGCTTCGCGGGAGCATGGGCGGGCCTGCATCGCAGGGAGCCGACCCGACCGCGTTCAGGGCCCCTCGACCACATCCAGCCCGACCACCTTGCCGTCGTCCCAGCGCAGCTCCAGGAGGTCCACCGCGCCCGGCTCGTCCACCATGGCGCGCACGGTCTGCTTGCCGAGCCGTTCGAGGATCTGCACGCGGCGCACCCCGGCGGCGTCGCAGATCGAGGCCATGGCCTTGCCCTTCTCGCCTTTGGCGCGACCCAGGAGGCGCGTGCGGCCGACCGCGCGCGGCAAGGCTCGCGCGGGCTTGGCGAGCAGCAGGCCGCAATAGGGCAGCGACCGCAAGTCGAGCCCGAGGCGCTTGGAGGCGAAGGTGAAGTGCGCCGTGGTGAAGGCCTCTTGCGGGGGGCGCGCGAAGCGGTGGCACCACTCGTGCGCGTTCGCCTCGAAGAGCGCGCCGCAAGCTTCGCGGTGCGTGCAGGGCAGCAGCGGCTCGAACTCGTCGAGCAACTCCTCGCGCACGCGCTGCAGCGCGCGCGAAGTGCTCTTGGCGCCGCCTTCCAGCCACAACACGACGCTGGCGCCGCGGGCGAGGCGCAGCGCGGCGCGCCAACCATCGTCGGACAGTTCATCGACGAGGTGCGAGGCGAGGAGGATGTCGAAGGCCGGCGGCGCCTCGGACAAGGTCGAGAGGTCGGTCGCGCTCGAGGTGATGGCGACCATGGGGGCGTCGCGCGCGACGAGGCGCGCGCCCACCTTGGTGGCGGCGACGCTCTTGTCCACGAGGTGCACGGCCTCGATGCTCGCGGGAGGCGCGTGGCGCAGCAAGGCGCGCGACGCCACGGCGGTGCCGCAACCGAGATCCAGCACGCGCGCGCCGCGCGGCGGCGCCACGCGACGCAGGGCGTCGACGAGGAACGCATCCCACTTCCAGCCGATGCGCGCGCCATAGACGGCGTCGTACAGCTCGAGGTCGCGTTCGCCCTCCCAGGCCGAGGGGCGCGCGTCCGGCTGGCCCTCCTGCGCCGCGAGGAACTGGCGGCGCAGCTCCTCGAGGCGGCGCCAGTCGGCCTCCACCAGCCGCGGCGCGTCCGCACCGGCCTGCCGCGGGTCGTGCGCGCCCCGGTCGTCAATTGTATTTGACATGCTGGCCGCCTTCCTCAGCCCGACTCCAATTGGCGCCGCGCATCGACCTCGTCGCGGTCGATCGCCTCCATGGCGGCGCCCAGCTGCTCCCACAGGTCCCAGTCGGGATCGATGGCGTGGCGCACCTGGCGCATCAACTGCACCGCCATGCGGAAGGCGCGCACGATGTCGCCGGGCGTGGCGTCGACGCGCGCCTCGATCTCCGCCAAGGTGGCGCCGCGATACCAATCGTCCAGGGCCTCGGTCAGGCCCCAGTCGGGCGTGCGGATCGATTCCTCCAGGCCTTCCTCCGAGGCGGCGTGCACCAGCCGGCGGATGGCGCGCTCGACATCGTCGCGCAGCGCCCCGAGGAAGCGACCAGCGCCGCGCGAGTCGACGAAGCGCCGCCGTTCCTCCCACACCAGCGCGAGGAACACGCAAGCCAAGGCGCGCGGCGGCTGGTTCTCGATGGCGCCCGAGAAGAGCAATTCGGTCGTCTCGAGCTCCCAACCGTTGATGAGCTTCGCCACGCGTCCGCGCGTCGTCAGGCGGTCGCCGTCGAGGTAGGCGAGCTGGTCGAGCACCGCCAAGCGCGCTTCCACCACGCGCTTGTTGGCCTTGCGCGACTTGTCTTCCTTCTTCTTCGCGTCGCCCTTGTGCAACCAACGATCGAAGCTCTTCTCCCAAGCCTCGTGCACGCGCGCGCGACCGACGCGCTCGACGAGGTGCAGGATCGAGCCGTAGGACAAGTTGAAGCGGCTGGTGACCGCCTCGGGCGCGCCCGACAGGATCCGCCGCAGCGGCGCCTCGACCAGGTCCTTCTTCGACAGCATCAGGAACACGAGGCCTTCGACGTCGTGCCCTTGGCGTCCGGCACGGCCGGCCATCTGCAGGAAGTCGCGCGTCGAGACGTAGTCGAAGGTGACGCCGTCGAACTTGCGCAGCCCGGCGAACACCACGCTGCGCGCCGGGGCGTTGATGCCCAGCGCGAAGGTCTCGGTCGTGAACAGCAGGCGGATCACGCCTGCGGTGAACAGGCGCTCGATCACTTCCTTGTGGATCGGCAGCATCCCCGCGTGGTGCCAGGCGATGCCCTCGCGCGCGGCGCGCATCAGTTCGTCGTCGAGGAAGGAGTCCTCGAGGCGGTAGGCCTCGACCAGCTCCTCCTGGAGGCGCAGGATGCGGCGACGCTCTTCGGAGGAGACGAGCTCGAGTCCCGCCGTGCGCCGCGCCAGCCGTTCGCAGTCCTTGCGCGAGAAGCTGAACACCAAGGCCGGCAGGTCGCCGCGCGCGGCGAGCTCCTCGATCAGGGGCAGCGGGTCGGGGGCCTCCATGGCCTCGCGCGGCAGGCGCCGGCCGCCGCCGCGCTGGCGCTCGCGCGGCAGGTGCGCGGTCTCGCGCTTCCTGACCGCTTCGAGCTGCCCGAGGTCGAAAGCGCCCGACTCGGGCGTGTAGAGGTTCCAAAGCAGCGGCACGGGACGGCGCGTCGAGCGCACGACGCGCATCTCGCGGCCGCGGATCTCCGACAGCCAAGCGCCCAAGTCATCGAGGTTCGGCACCGTCGCCGACAAGCACACGAAGCGCATGTGCGCCGGCGCGAAGATCAGGGACTCCTCCCACACCGAGCCGCGCTCGAGGTCGTCCATGTAGTGGACCTCGTCGAACACGACCCACGCGACGTCGGACAACGAGCGCGGATCCTCGAGGATCGAGTTGCGCAGGATCTCGGTCGTCATGACCAGCACCTGCGCCGCGGGGGCGATGGTCACGTCGCCTGTCATGAGGCCCGTGTCCAGGCCCTGCGCGCGGAAGTCGCGGAACTTCTGGTTGGAGAGCGCCTTGATGGGGGCCGTGTAGATGGCGCGCCGTCCGCGCGCCACGGCGTCGTGGATGGCGTACTCCGCCACCAAGGTCTTGCCAGCGCCCGTGGGGGCGGACACGAGCACATCCGAGCCCGAGTCGATGGCCTCCACCGCCTCGAGCTGGAAGTCATTCAGCGTGTAGCCGCGCCAGCGCCGGCCGCCCGTCGGCTCGGGCCCCGGGGACGAGTCTCGCCGCGCCTCCTCGCGCTCGACCGGCGCACGCCCTCCGTCCGACCGCCGACCGGGTTCGGGTCCGCGTTCCTTGCGACCAGCGCGAGCTCCTCCGTGGGAATCACCACGCTCGGCGGGCTTGCCCTCCGAGGAGTGTGCACCGCGCGCATCGCGCGAGTGGTCTGCAGCGCGCGCATCGCGCGACGATGAACCGGAGCCCTGTCCCTCGTCGCGGTGTTCGCGAGCGGCCTCGCGGGCGGTCGAGCGAGCTGCCGCGTCAGGCCCGTGCTTGCTGCGCTGGCGACGCCGACGAGCGGGCCCGCGCGCGGACGCGCCTTCCCCCCGACCGTCGCGCGGTCGCTCGAGCCCGGGTTCGTCCGGCTCGCGGGAAGATCCGTCGTCGTGTTGCTTCTCTGCCAAGGACTTCTCTGCCAAGGAATCGCGCCTGCTCGGGCCAGCCCCC
>Ga0172376_10005129_pt1 | contig 14702 bp, 13 predicted proteins | sample Lak35m_FD_121114 | JGI IMG/M metagenome (GOLD analysis project Ga0172376, IMG submission 121114) | Freshwater microbial communities from Kabuno Bay, South-Kivu, Congo - kab_092012_35m | ecosystem: Environmental > Aquatic > Freshwater > Lake | place: Democratic Republic of the Congo: South-Kivu...
GGCTTGTCCACATCCGTTCCCTTTTCCAGTGCTACGTAATATGCCAGTAGCTGTAAAGGGACGGTGTGCAGAATAGGACTCAAAAAGCCCGCGTGTTCGGGCATTTGCAGGATGTGTACGCCATCGGACGCTTTGATGTGGGTGTCTGCATCAGCAAATACGAATAACTCGCCGCCGCGTGCTTTGACTTCTTGCAGATTCGACTTCAATTTTTCCAGCAGCGTGTCGTTCGGTGCGACGGAGACCACCGGCATATCGGCATCGACCAAGGCCAAGGGGCCGTGCTTCAGTTCTCCTGCAGGATAGGCTTCGGCATGGATGTAGGAAATTTCTTTGAGCTTCAGCGCGCCTTCGGCCGCGATGGGGAAGTGCATGCCGCGACCCAAGAACAGGGCGTGGTGTTTATTGGCGAAGTGTTTGGACATCTCGGCGATCTGCGGCTCCAGCGCCAACACTTTTTGCACCGCTGCGGGTAGGTGACGCAACTCATGCAGGAACTGCTGTTCACGCTCTGCATCCAGACGACCACGCAGCTTCGCCATGACCAAGGTCAATAAGAACAAAGCGGCTAGCTGGGTGGTGAAAGCTTTGGTCGAGGCCACACCGATTTCAGGGCCGGCACGGGTCAGCAGACGCAACTTGGACTGGCGAATAATTGCGCTTTCGGGCACGTTGCAGATCGCCAGCGTGAAAGCATGACCTGTGGCTTTGGCATGGATGAGCGCAGCCAGCGTGTCCGCGGTCTCCCCCGATTGCGAGATGGTGACGACCAGTGTCTTTGGATTGGGGACGCTGGTGCGGTAACGGTATTCGCTGGCGATCTCCACATTGCAGGGGATGCCGGCGATCTCTTCCAGCCAGTATTTTGCGACCTGACCCGAGTGGTTGCTGGTGCCGCAGGCGAGGATGAGGATGTTCTCGACTTGCGGGAAGATGGTGTTGGCTTCCGCGCCGAAGATACCCGGCACCAAGGATTGGCTGTTACACACCGATTCCAAGGTGTTCGCCAAGGCCTGAGGTTGCTCGTGGATCTCTTTCTGCATGTAGTGTTGGTACTCACCCAGCTCCACACTGTCGTTGTCCAACTCACTCACGTGCACGGCACGTTGCACCATATTTCCTTGCTGATCGAAGATGCGATAGTTCGCCAGATTCACTTCGACCACGTCGCCTTCTTCCAGATAAACGACGTTCTTTGTGACTTGCAACAAGGCGGACATATCTGACGCGACGAAGTGCTCACCCTCGCCAACTCCCAACAACAACGGGCTACCTTTACGGGCAGCGATGAGCTGCTGCGGATTGTCGGCGGCCACGACACCAATGGCGTAGGCACCCACCAACTTTGCCAGCGCCCTTTGTGTCGCAACCGACAAGTTGCCTTGTGTGTAGTGGCTATGGATCAGGTGGGCGATCACTTCGGTATCGGTGTCCGAAGTGAATACATAGCCGTGCGCCGTCAATTCGCCACGCAGTTCTTCGTAGTTCTCGATGATGCCGTTATGCACGACCGCGATGAGGTCGCGGCTCATGTGGGGGTGGGCGTTGCGTTCGCTGGGCACGCCGTGGGTCGCCCAGCGCGTGTGAGCGATACCTAACTCACCGTACGTTTCTGCGCTTTTTTGGCCCAGTTCAGCAACACGGCCTGTGCTACGCACACGTTGCAGTTTTGCATCCTGCACAACGACCAAGCCCGCTGAGTCGTAACCTCGATATTCCAAACGCAACAATCCATTGACCAGAATGGGCACTACATTTCGTTTAGCGACTGCGCCGACAATTCCGCACATATTATTTCTTCACTTTCTGCGGGCGCTTCCACCCGTTGATGGTTATCTGTTTGCTACGCGACAAAGTCAGTTCGCTCTCGGGCGTATCTTTGGTGATGGTAGAACCCGCGCCGATGGTCGCTCCTTTCCCTACGCGAACAGGGGCAACCAGTTGGGTATCCGACCCGATGAAGGCATCGTCTTCGATGATGGTGCGAAATTTGTTCGCACCGTCGTAATTACAGGTGATGGTGCCCGCCCCGATGTTGACTCGACTGCCGACCGTGCTATCGCCGATATAGCTCAGATGGTTGGCTTTACTGCCCTTACCAATCTCGCTGTTCTTGATCTCGACGAAGTTGCCTACGTGCGCATCCTCCGCCAATTTCGTCCCGGGGCGCAGGCGGGCATAGGGTCCGATGTGGCAGTTAGCCGCAACGAAGCTGCTATCGATGTGGCTGTAGGCAGCGATCTGCGTGCCCTGCTCAATGCTGGCGTTGCGGATGATGCTGTAAGCCCCCACTCGCACCCGATCCCCTAGCGTTACCGCTCCCTCGAAGATGCAGCCGATGTCGATCTCGACATCACGACCACAATGTAACTCGCCGCGCACATCCAAGCGTGCTGGATCAGTCAAAGTGACCCCTTGCGCCATCAATTTTCCCGCTACCGTTTGTTGCCATATCCGTTCCAATGTGGCGAGTTGTGATTTGTTGTTGATCCCTTCCACCTCCCACCGCTGGGCAGGTTGCGTCGTGCTGACCGCGATGCCGTCCGACACTGCCATGGCCACGATATCGGTGAGGTAGTACTCGCCTTGCGCATTGTTGTTGCCTAGCCTGCCCAACCACTCGCGCAACTTGTTGGTGGGTGCGAGCAGGATGCCCGTGTTGACTTCAGTGATTTTGCGTTGTTCGTTGCTCGCATCTTTTTCTTCGACGATGCACTGCACTGCACCTTCAGGGTTGCGCACGATTCGACCGTAGCCTGTTGGATTATCCAGATTCACCGTGAGCAATACCAAGCCTGCTCCTGCCTGTAGCATCTGCTGCAATGTTTGCGATTGGATCAGTGGTACATCTCCGTACAACACCAAGGTGTGGCTATTGTCTGAGAGATGCGGCATCGCTTGTTGCACGGCATGACCCGTACCGAGCTGCGGTTCTTGGATGACAAACTGCGCGCCATAACTCGCCATGGCTTGTGGCACGGCATCACCGCCATGTCCATAGACTACGCAGACTTGTCCTGCCTTCAACTCGACCGCTCTATCTAACACGTGCTGCACCAGCGGTTTCCCCGCGAGGGCGTGCAACACTTTGGGCTTGTCGGAGTACATGCGCGTGCCTTTGCCGGCAGCGAGGATGACGATATTCAGGGCGTTCATATCATTGATTCTTTTAGGATGTCGAAGTATATCGCCCAGACAACAAAAAAGCAGCCGAAGCTGCTCTTTTGGTCATTACTTTTTGCGTTGCTTAGTGCGTACGCTTGCGCATTTGTTGGATGGCGCGCAATTGCGCCAACGCTTCAGCCAATTCTGCCTGGGCTGCTGCATAGTCGATATCAGAATTGCGGTTCTTCATCGCTTCTTCAGCAGCTTGCTTGGCTTCTAGAGCACGTGCTTCGTCCAAGTCAGCACCACGGATGGCGGTATCTGCCAACACGGTAACGACATCAGGCTGGATCTCCAGCATTCCACCGGAGACATAGACCAACTCTTCTTGCTCTTGATCGGGGCGCTTGATACGAACCGCACCGGGTTTGATACGGGTCATCAATGCAGTGTGGCGAGGATAGATTCCCAGCTCGCCCATTTCGCCTGGCACTACGACGAATTCGGCCAAGCCAGAGAAGATCTGCTCTTCTGCGCTCACCACATCTACATGTACGGTCATTGCCATGATTGCTCCCAATGATTATTGCAGGGTCTTGGCTTTTTCGACTGCTTCTTCGATGCCGCCGACCATGTAGAACGCTTGCTCCGGCAGGTGATCGTACTCACCGTCAACAATCGCCTTGAAGCCCTTGATGGTGTCTTTCAGTGTGACGTACTTGCCTGGCGCGCCTGTAAACTGTTCAGCAACGTGGAACGGTTGCGACAAGAAACGCTGGATCTTACGTGCGCGAGCCACCGCCAATTTGTCTTCTGGTGCCAACTCGTCCATACCCAGAATCGCGATGATGTCGCGCAATTCTTTGTAGCGCTGCAGCGTCTGTTGAACGCGACGTGCCACGGTGTAGTGCTCTTCGCCCACGACCAAGGGGTCGAGCTGACGAGATGTAGAGTCCAGAGGATCGACCGCTGGGTAGATACCCAGAGAAGCGATGTCACGCGACAACACAACGGTAGAGTCCAAGTGCAAGAAAGTGGTGGCAGGAGACGGGTCGGTCAAGTCATCCGCTGGAACATACACAGCTTGGATGGAAGTGATCGAACCTACCTTGGTCGAAGTGATACGCTCTTGCAAGCGGCCCATTTCTTCAGCCAGTGTCGGTTGGTAACCCACAGCGGATGGCATACGACCCAACAGCGCGGAAACTTCCGTACCGGCCAGTGTGTAACGATAGATGTTGTCCACGAAGAACAAGATGTCTCGACCTTCGTCACGGAATTTCTCAGCCATGGTCAAGCCAGACAACGCCACGCGCAAACGGTTTCCAGGCGGCTCGTTCATCTGACCGAACACCATCGCCACTTTGGATTTAGTGAAGTCCTCGGCATCGATAACGCCCGCGTCTGTCATTTCGTGATAGAAGTCGTTACCTTCACGAGTGCGCTCACCCACACCGGCAAATACAGACAGACCGGAGTGTTGTTTCGCGATATTGTTGATCAGTTCCAACATGTTCACGGTCTTACCCACACCCGCACCACCGAACAGACCCACTTTACCGCCCTTAGCAAACGGACAGACCAAGTCGATCACTTTGATGCCGGTTTCTAATAGGTCAACAGAGGGGGACAATTCGTCGAATTTGGGCGCTGTTTGGTGAATTGCGCGGCGCTCATCGCTCTTGATGGGACCGACTTCATCGATGGGGCGACCCAACACGTCCATGATGCGACCCAGGGTGCCGGTTCCAACCGGTACTTGGATTGGGTTACCTGTCGCATTCACGGCCATGCCGCGACGGAGACCGTCGGACGAGCCCATGGCGATGGTACGCACCACGCCATCACCCAGTTGTTGCTCAACCTCGAAGGTCAAGCCTGGTTCAGCTGTGGAGTTACCTGCGTCAGCCAAGGTCAGTGCTTCATAGACCTTTGGCATTTTGTCGCGCGGAAACTCAATGTCAACCACCGCGCCGATACACTGAACAATCTTTCCTTGACTCATTTTAAGATTCCCCGTCTAAATTAATTCTGAAATTCTTCGCTCGCTAAAATCACTCTGTCCACTACGTTTGGAGATTAGGCCTGACCAGATCATTCCAACGCTGCAGCACCGCCTACAATCTCGGAGATTTCCTTGGTAATCGCTGCCTGTCGTGCTTTGTTATAGACCAACTTGAGTTCGCTAATCACGTTCTTCGCATTATCAGATGCAGCTTTCATTGCCACCATGCGCGAACTTTGCTCGGATGCGATGTTCTCAACCACGGCCTGATAGACCAAGGATTCGATGTAGCGAACGAACAACTCGTCGATAACCTTCTTGGCATCAGGTTCGTAGATGTAGTCCCACGTTGCATTGCTGGTGCCCAACTTCTCACCAGTCAGCGGTAGCAGCTGCTCAACACGAGGCTCTTGGCGCATGGTGTTGATGAAGTGGTTGTAGCTCAGGTAGATCGCGTCGATCTCCCCCGCAACGTAAGCATCCAACATCGCTTTCACGGTGCCGATCAGCTTTTCTACGTGTGGGGTATCGCCCAGACCGACCATATGCGATTTCACTTTTGCACCGATACGGTTCATAAAGCCAAAGCCTTTGTTACCGATCGGACAAACCAGCAAGCCCTTGCCTTCACCTTCCCAAGTCTTCATCTCGTTCACGGCAAGACGCAACAGGTTGGTGTTCAAACCGCCGCACAAGCCTTTGTCCGAAGTGACGACGATGAGACCCACGTTCTTCACGTTCTCACGCTTGGCCAAGAATGCATGCTTGTATTCTGGGTTGGCACGCGACAAATGCGCAGCGACGTTGCGGATCTTTTCGGCGTAGGGACGAGCGGCACGCATGCGTTCCTGCGCTCTGCGCATCTTCGCTGCTGCCACCATCTCCATCGCACGGGTGATCTTGCGCGTATTCTCTACGCTCTTGATCTTGGTGCGAATCTCTTTACTGCCGGCCATAGATCACCTCGCCTTAATAAGCTGCGCTAGCTTTGAACGATTCGATTGCAGCAACCAGCAATTTTTCGTTGTCAGCAGATAGGTCCTTGGTGGTTTCGATGGCATCCATTAGCTCCTTATTCTTAGAGCTCAGGTGTGCATGCAAACCCGCTTCGAAAGCCAGGACTTTAGGCACAGCCACGTCATCGAAATAACCTTTGTTGACAGCGAACAGTGTCGCGGCCATCTTGGAAACAGACAGAGGAGCGTATTGCAATTGCTTCATCAGTTCGGTCACGATCTTGCCGCGCTCGAGTTGTTTGCGAGTCGCTTCGTCCAAGTCAGAAGCGAACTGCGCGAACGCTGCCAATTCACGATACTGAGCCAGAGCCAGACGCACACCGCCACCCAATTTCTTGATGACTTTGGTTTGCGCTGCGCCACCGACGCGAGATACGGACACACCGGCGTTGATCGCTGGGCGGATACCTGCGTTGAACAAGTCCGATTCCAGGAAGATCTGACCGTCGGTGATGGAGATCACGTTGGTTGGAACGAATGCGGAAACGTCACCTGCTTGTGTCTCGATCACGGGCAGAGCAGTCAAAGAACCGGTCTTGCCTTTGACGGCACCATTGGTGAAGGCTTCGACATATTCGGCATTCACACGTGCTGCGCGCTCCAACAGACGAGAGTGCAGATAGAACACGTCGCCTGGGTAAGCTTCGCGGCCGGGTGGACGACGCAACAGCAAAGAGATCTGACGATAAGCCCAAGCTTGCTTGGTCAAGTCATCGTAAACGATCAATGCGTCTTCGCCACGGTCACGGAAGTATTCGCCCATGGTGCAACCGGCGTACGGAGCCAAGAATTGCATCGCAGCGGAATCAGAAGCAGTCGCCGCAACGACGATGGTGTATTCCATCGCGCCATGCTCTTCCAGCTTGCGCACTACGTTAGCAACGGTGGAAGCCTTTTGGCCGACCGCGACGTAGATACAGGTCATGTTCTGACCTTTTTGGTTGATGATTGCATCGACAGCAACGGCAGTCTTACCTGTCTGACGGTCACCGATGATCAGTTCGCGCTGACCGCGACCGACGGGAACCATGGAGTCGATGGACTTCAGACCGGTTTGCACGGGCTGGTCAACCGACTTACGTGCGATGACGCCAGGAGCGACCTTTTCGATCTTGTCGGTCATCTTGGTGTTGATCGGACCTTTGCCGTCGATAGGCTGGCCCAGTGCGTTCACTACGCGACCACGCAACTCGGGACCAACCGGCACTTCAAGAATGCGGCCCGTACATTTCACGGTGTCGCCTTCGGTGATGTGTTCGTACTCACCCAGAATAACGGCACCAACGGAATCGCGCTCAAGATTCAGCGCCAAACCGAAAGTGTTGCCTGGGAATTCCAACATTTCACCTTGCATCACGTCAGACAAACCGTGTACGCGGACGATACCGTCGGTGACGCTGACCACCGTACCTTCGGTGCGCGCTTGGGTCAGTGCTTCGAAGTTATCGATGCGACTGCGGATCAGATTACTAATTTCGGAAGGGTTGAGCTTCATCTGGATTTCCTTATTCTTGATAATTCTTTATCAGGCCAAGTTGCTAGCGATTAGGCAAGCGCATTCGACATCTCGCTCAGGCGCGTGAGCGCCGATCCGTCGATTACCTTGTCTCCGGTGCGGATCACCACACCACCCAGCAGGTCTTTCTTCACGTTACAAGCCAACTTGATCTCGCGACCCATGCGCTTTTTCAGGGAACTGACGATCTTATCTTGCTGTGCGGCTGACAATTCAAATGCGGAGTCGACCACCACATTGACCGTCTTTTCTGCTTCCGCTTTAAGCGCCTCGAACAACGCTGAGATCTCGGGCAGTACCAGCAAGCGCTGGTTATCCGCCAAGATGCGCACAAAATTTCGTTGCTGGGCATTCGCGCTTGCGCTGACGAATGCATCCATCAGTTCCGCAACTTTGATTTTGGACACTTTGGGGTTGCCCACAACAGCGCACACATCAGCGTTCTGCACCACATCAGCCAAACCAAGCAATAACTCGGACCAAGCTTTAAGTGCGTTCTGCTTTTGCGCTTCTTCGAACGCTGCTTGAGCGTAAGGACGTGCAATAGTGATGGCGTTAGACATGACGATCAGATTTCCGCGACGAGTTTATCGAGCAGGTCATTGTGAGCCTTGGCATCAATCTCGCGCCCCAAGATCTTGCCAGCACCCGCCAGCGCGATGGCTGATACTTGGGTGCGCAGCTGCTCTTTAGCACGGAACACTTCTTGATCGATCTCCGCCTTGGCTCCAGCAATAATACGGTCGCCTTCTACCTTGGCTTGATTCTTGGCTTCTTCAATGATTTCGCTACCACGTTTTTCACTGTTAGCGATGATGTCGCTCGCTTTTTCCTTCGCCTCACGCAAGATTTCTGCGGAACGCTTGGAAGCCAGTTCCAAATCATGCTTAGCACGTTCGGCATCGGCCAACCCATCAGCGATCTGTTTCTTGCGCGCATCCAGCGCCGCCATGATGGGTGTCCACACAAATTTGGCGGTGAACCACCAAAACAGCGCGAACATGATGAGCTGGGCGAGAAGAGTTGCATTGATATTCATGCAAGCTTCCTTTCTTAATTATGCGTTTCGTTGAGCGGATTAGCCGACCACAGCGAACAGAACGTACATCGCGATACCAACAGCGATCATCGGAACCGCATCAACCAAACCCATGACAACAAAGAACTGTGTACGCAGCATTGGGATCAGTTCTGGTTGGCGAGCAGCACCTTCCAAGAAACGGCCACCCAAGATACCAATACCAACGGCCGCGCCAAGCGCGCCCAGACCCATCATCAATGCGCCAGCGATGTACAGCAGTGCGTTTGCCATTTCCATTTTCTATTTCTCCTGTTGATAAATAATAAAGTTGATAAAAGATTAATGATGTTCCTGATGCGCCATATCCAGATAAACAATGGTCAGCGTCATGAAAATGAACGCCTGCAAGGTCACGATCAGGATGTGGAAGATTGCCCAGCCGAGCGACAGTAAAACCTGAGATCCAAACAAGGTCACGCCGCTCAATGTGAACCCAGCCCACGCACCACCCATCAGCGCGATCAGAATGAAGATCATTTCGCCAGCATACATGTTACCGAACAGACGCAACGCCAGAGAGATCGGCTTGGCGATCAAGTTGACGCCTTCCAGCAACAGATTAACCGGCATGCCCCATTTGCCAAACGGTTGCAAAGTGAGCTCTCCCACAAAACCGCCCACACCTTTCATCTTGATGCTGTAATAAAGCACCAGTGCAAACACACCGATAGCCATACCGAATGTCGCATTGGGGTCGGTGGAGGGAACAACCTTGAAAAAAGGCACACCCAACAGCCCCATCAAGCCCGGCACCCAGTCGATTGGGATCAAGTCCATCAGGTTCATGCTGAAGACCCAGAAGAAGACTGTCAGCGCCAATGGCGCTACCAAGCTGTTTTTGGCCGTGAAGGAACCGCGAACGCTCGCGTCAATGAACTCAATCGCCCATTCACAAAAATTCTGCAAACCGCTTGGTGTTCCCGCCACAATATTTTTGGCCACACTACGGAATGCAAACAGGAATACCACACCCAACAACAATGACATGATGAAGGTATCAAGATTCAGCGCCCAAAACCCCATCGCTTTGGCTTCTTCTCCCGAGTGCGCGATGGTCCATGTGGCTTGTTGTAGCACATCGACACCACCCTCGGCGGTGTGACGCTCATAGCCCGCAGGCAGTTGGCCGTAAGTCAGATTTTGCAGGTGGTGTTTGATGTATTCCGCAGAGGTATGAGCTTCTGACATGTTTATTCGCTATCTTCGGTTTTTATTATCAAAAACAAGCGCGCAATGAATAGTGCCGCCTGACCCACAACAAACCCGCCCAACACTGCGAGCGGCAATTTCAGAATCGCCATGGCTAGACCTAGCGATACCACCACCAAGATAAAGCGCTCGGCGGCGTAAAAATACATGAGCCGTAACTGAAGATGTGCATCATGGGAAGTACGCTGATTTGCTCGGGACATTCTCCAAGCCATCATCGTGCTGTTGAGAACTGAGACCCCTCCCCCAATCAACACCGCCATCGCAATTTGCGGCGTTGCTCCGACAACCAAGGTAACGCTTCCGGCGATGATCGAAACCATGAGCTGCACCCATGTCACGCGCCTTATTTGTTGTTTTTCTTGCACCTCGGCTTCTAGAAGCGCGGCGATGATAGCGGCGTTCAGCGGGGGTGTCAAACGCTCTTGCGGCTCTTCCCCTACTGAATTGGTCAATTAACGCCCCTTTGTGAGCTTGTTTAGTAACTCGCTCAGCTGATCATTGCTCGAATATTCGATGACCAATTTGCCGGCGCCCTTTTTGCCGCTTTTGATTTCGACTCGCGTGCCGAGCTGCTCGCTCAACTCTTCTTGGATACGCTGCGTATCACGATCTACGTCTGCTTTTTTCGCTACAGCTTGGCTCGTCGCAGACTCTGCTTGGCGCTGCACTAAACGTTCCGCATCACGCACCGAAAGCTTCTCCAACACGATTTTATTGGCGAGCAGGATTTGTTGCGCTGGTTCCAAGGTGAGTAATGCGCGTGCATGCCCCATATCTAACAGATTGGACATGAGCATTTCTTGCACCTCAGTAGGCAGCTTCAGCAAACGCAACAGATTGCTGGCGGCGCTACGCGAGCGCCCCACTGCTTCGGCTGCGGCTTGGTGCGTCATCTGAAACTCATCAATGAGGCGCTGAATGCCAATGGCTTCCTCCAGTGGATTCAGGTCTTCCCGCTGGATATTCTCGATCAGCGCCATCGCCAAGGCGGCGTTATCGGGCACTTTGCGCACCAACACCGGCACCTGCTTCAATTCCGCCAGTTGAGCTGCGCGCCAGCGCCGTTCTCCGGCGATGATCTCGTAACCCCCATTGGGTAGTTCGCGCGCCAAGATGGGCTGGATGATGCCTTGCACTTTGATGGAGGCGGCCAGCTCGTTCAAAGAGGCCTCATCCATCTGGCTACGCGGTTGATACTTGCCCGGCTTGAGCTCTTCCACCTTGAGCTCGCGCAGGGTGTCGCTTGATTTTGCCGACCCACTCCCCGCCAACAGGGCATCCAATCCGCGCCCCAATCCTTTATTTGGTTTGGCCATAATCATCTTTCCTTTTTTCAATTTGTAGTCGAGGCGTTGTTCAGCAGCTCACCTGCCAAAGCAAGATAGGCTTGCGTCCCCTTGGATTGGGCATCGTGATACAGCACGGGAACGCCGTAACTAGGCGCTTCCGCCAATCGCACATTACGCGGGATCACAGTGCGATAGACTTTGTCGCCAAAGTGCTGCTGCAATTGGTCGGACACCTGTTGTGCCAATGAATTGCGTGGGTCAAACATGGTGCGCAACAGGCCTTCGATCTCCAGTTCGGGGTTCAAGCTCTCGCGTACTTTGCGGATGGTATTCACCAGGTCGCTCAATCCCTCCAAGGCGTAGTACTCACATTGCATCGGGATCATCACCGTACGAGCGGCACACAAGCCGTTCAAAGTGAGCAGGTTTAGCGCGGGCGGGCAATCGATAAGCACGAAGTCGTATTCTTGGGCGACCGCCTGCAACTCCAGCTTGAGGCGCATCTCACGGCCTTCCATTTCCACCAATTCGATCTCGGCCCCAGCCAGGTCTCGATTGGCGGGTAGCACGTCGAACTTACTCCCTGAGGTGATGCGTGCCTGTGCGATGGTCGCTACCCCGATCAAAACGTCATACACAGACAACTCCAGATCGCCCTTGTTGATGCCGCTTCCCATGGTGGCATTGCCCTGCGGATCCAAATCCACCAATAGCACCCGCTTTTTAGCGGCCGCAAGACTTGCTGCCAGATTTACCGTAGTCGTGGTTTTGCCGACTCCACCCTTTTGGTTGGTTATTGCCATTATTTTCGTCATGCAGTCTGCTCCCTTGCTACTTTCGCAATCACCAAGCTGCGTGCGGCTTGTATTCCCGGCACTTGCAGCGAAACGATCTTTTCGATTTCAATGCCTTTTGGCACGCCCGCCAGCTCTGTCTCGGGCTGACCTTTCATTGCCGCCCAACGCCCTTGGGGGGCAATCAAATGTTGACTCACGGACAAGAAATCCCCAAGCTCAGCGAACGCCCTTGAGATGATCCCATCGAAGCTATGGTCTGGATACCAATCTTCCACTCGACCTGAGTGGACGCTCACATTCTTCAAACCCATCTCAATGACGGCTTGTTGCACGAAACCTGTCTTTTTGGTGTTGCTATCTAACAGGGTGAATCGCCAGTCGGGTTTCACGATTGCCAAGACCAACCCCGGCATCCCCCCGCCACATCCCACGTCTAACCACTGCCCAGGCCAAAGATGCGGCACAACGGCAAGGCTATCAAGTAAGTGGTGGCTCACCATCTCACGCTTATCGCGTATCGCCGTCAGGTTATACACTTTGTTCCACTTGAACAGCAGCGCCACATACGCCAGCAATTGGGCCTGTGTCGCGTCGTCCAGCACCAATCCCATCTTGGTTGCGCCTTGGCGCAAGATGTCGGCTTCGCTCATGCGCGCTTTTGTTCGGTTTGCGCGCTTTTGAATCCGCGCTTCAAATGCACCATCAACAAAGAAATGGTGGCCGGGGTAATGCCTGAGATGCGCCCTGCTTGCCCTACCGTCTGCGGTTTGTGCTGATTAAGCTTTTGTTGCGCTTCGATGGAAAGTCCGCGCACCACGCGATAGTCCAAATCCGCAGGCAGTGCGACGTTTTCAAAATGCGCTTGTTGTTCGATTTCGCCTTGTTGCTTTTCGATATAGCCTTGATATTTGGCTTGAACCTCAATTTGCAAAGCCACACTCGCTTCGACGGGTTCGCCAGCGGTTGGCAAGGTCATGAGGGCGGCGTAAGTCACGTCTGGTCGCCGCAGTAGCTCGTGCAAGGAATATTCGCGTTCGATGTTTTTACCCAAGACGCGGATTGCGTCAGCCTCGGTCAATATGCGCGGATTGACCCAAGTGCTACGCAAACGCTGTTCTTCACGCGCAACGGCTTCCCGCTTGCCCTCAAAATGTTGCCAGCGCGCGTCATCCACGATGCCGAGTTTGCGCCCAATTTCGGTCAACCGTAGGTCGGCATTGTCTTCGCGCAACTGCAACCGGTATTCGGCACGGCTGGTGAACATACGATATGGCTCCGACACGCCGCGCGTGATGAGATCGTCAACCATCACACCCAGATAGGCCTCGTTGCGGCGCGGACACCAGGCTTCGCGTTCTTGAGCAAACAGGCTGGCGTTGACCCCCGCCAACAAGCCTTGGGCGGCCGCCTCTTCGTACCCCGTTGTGCCGTTGATTTGCCCCGCAAAGAACAGTCCGTTGATTGCCTTACTCTCCAAAGAGGATTTCAGCCCGCGCGGATCGAAATAGTCGTATTCGATGGCATAGCCAGGTCGCAGAATGTGGGCGTTCTCCAAACCTTTAATTGAGTGGATCAAGTCTAATTGCACATCGAATGGCAGACTGGTGGAAACCCCATTCGGATAGACCTCATGAGTGGTCAAGCCTTCTGGTTCCAAGAATATCTGGTGCGAAGCCTTATCCGCAAAACGCGTGATTTTGTCTTCGATAGAGGGGCAGTAGCGCGGCCCCACCCCCTCAATCACGCCCGTGAACAAGGGCGAGCGGTCCAGCCCACCCCGGATGATGTCGTGAGTGCGTTGGTTGGTCTCGGTAATCCAGCAAGGTAGTTGGCGCGGGTGCTGTTTGGCGTTGCCCATGAAGGAGAATACGGGGACGGGATCATCACCATGCTGTTGTTGCATCACTGAATAATCAATGGTGCGCCCATCAATTCTGGGCGGCGTGCCTGTTTTCAAGCGACCCACAGGCAGCTTCAGTTCGCGCAAGCGGTGCGCCAAACTGACCGCAGGCGGATCCCCCGCCCTACCTGCTTGATAATTGGATTGCCCCACATGGATTAACCCTGCAAGGAATGTCCCCGTAGTCAATACCACACTCCGTGCGGAGAAGCGCAAGCCTAATTGCGTGACAACGCCCGACACGTGATCAGCCTCGACAATCAAGTCGTCCACAGCTTGCTGGAACAGCCACAGATTGGGTTGGTTTTCTAGTCGCGTGCGGATGGCCTGTTTATACAAAATGCGGTCGGCCTGAGCGCGTGTGGCACGCACCGCAGGGCCTTTGCTGGCATTCAAGATACGGAATTGAATGCCCCCCTCGTCGGTTGCCGCCGCCATCGCGCCGCCCAGTGCGTCAACCTCTTTAACAAGATGGCCCTTGCCGATACCGCCAATGGAGGGGTTGCACGACATTTGGCCGAGCGTTTCGATGTTGTGACTGAGCAACAGCGTTTTGCTACCAGCGCGCGCGCTGGCAAGGGCAGCCTCGGTGCCCGCATGGCCGCCACCCACTACAATTACGTCAAATTTGCTTGGAAAGTCCATCGTGCCGCCCGCCAAAAGGACGCGCATCTTACAACAGGCTGATTGGATTACAAAACCGATTGTTTCACGTGAAACAGGGGTTATTTCCCGATGCAGAAGCGACTGAATATCTCGCCCAACAGATCGTCCGCCACAA
>Ga0172376_10005133_pt1 | contig 14699 bp, 7 predicted proteins | sample Lak35m_FD_121114 | JGI IMG/M metagenome (GOLD analysis project Ga0172376, IMG submission 121114) | Freshwater microbial communities from Kabuno Bay, South-Kivu, Congo - kab_092012_35m | ecosystem: Environmental > Aquatic > Freshwater > Lake | place: Democratic Republic of the Congo: South-Kivu...
ATCCCCTCTTCACGATTTTATGGGTGAGTTTCAACTGGGCGGGCGGGAGGATGCTCGCTTTGCTAACGGATGCGACCACTTGGTACGTGGTGGGGTTCACCCTGCGTTTGGCAAGCCTTTCGGTGGTGGCAACCCTTTTGCCTGCGCTGGTGGCTAGTTTTGTTTTCGCTCGCTACCAATTCTGGGGGCGGGAATTTTTCCTCTCGTTGAGTTTGCTTCCCTTCGTGATGCCGATTAGCGTCACCGCCACGGCCTTCACCGCTTTGCTGGGGGAGCGTGGAATCATCACCGTCTGGCTTCAACACGCACTAGGGATAGAGCTAGACCTGGCGCAATCTTTCACGTTGTTGATATTGGTTCATATCTTCTACAACTATCCGTTGGCATCTCGCCTGTTAACCGACTATTGGCGTGAAAATGGCTTCGCACTTGAGCCTGTTGCGCGTGTGTATGGGGCTTCGGCATGGGTGTTGTGGTGGCGAATTCGCCTGCCGATCTTGTTCCCGATGCTGGCATCCGTCAGCCTATTGGTTTTTGCGTTTTCCTTCACCAGTTTTGGGACGGTCTTGCTTTTGGGCGGCAATCGGCATATCACCCTTGAGGTCGAGATTTATCGCCAAGCGGTTGGCTTCCTAAACTTTCAAGATGCGGCGTGGCTATCTTGTTTGCAACTCATCTTGATGGGAACGGTATTTGCCGGCTATGGCACGCTACAACGCGCATGGCTAAGTGGGACGCGCCACCGCCCGCAACCGCTACGCCCCAGCGTCACGCTGACGGATAACCTCTGGCTTGGGGGGGTGTTCATCCTATGGGTGGCGTTGTTGCTCCCGTTGGTGGCGTTGATCTGGTCATCGTTGCATCTTGGTGGGGAATGGTCATGGGCGGGGTATCGTGGGTTGTTTGCGCTGGAGCGTCGCTCGGTGCTGACGGAACCGCCCATCAGGGCGATGCTACATTCGTTGCGTTTTGCCTTGCTTACCACCATTGGGGCGTTGTCGCTGGGTGGGGTGATGGCGTATGAATTGCGACGGATGCGCTCGCGCTGGGCAGGGTGGCTAGACTGGCTCTTCATGATGCCCCTTGCCACCAGCACCGTGACGCTTGGCTTCGGGTTCATTCTCGCGTTGGATGAACCTCCCCTCAATTTGCGCACATCGTTCTGGATGATTCCCATCGCGCACACATTGGTTGCCTTGCCCATCGTCATGCGCACCTTGCTCACCGCATGGCGTGCGATCCCCAACGCACTCTATGAAGCATCTCGTTTAGCTGGTGCATCACCCCTGAACACATTTCTAAAGCTGGAGTTTCCGCTCTTGCGTGGGGCAATCGTCACCGCAGGAATGCTCGCTTTTGCCATCAGCTTGGGCGAGTTTGGCGCAACCCTCTTCATCGCCCGCTCCGACTTTCAAACAGTCCCGTTAATCATCTATCGCCTCTTAGGGCAACCCGGTGGCAACAACTACGCTCAAGCCATGTCATTGAGTGTGTTGCTGTTATTGCTAACCGCGTTCGGTTGGTTGGGCATCCGTTTTCTAGCCAATCAGGATCAACGCTAACCATGCCATATTGCTGTTACTGCGGGCGGGTGCAACACCGTTGTACATGCCACCAAACCGACAGTCCACTACAACGTTTCCTCGCGCTTGCTGTCCCCAGCACCCCCTTTCATCCCTGTTACCAACCCCTGCCTTTTAAGCGTGGTGTCCCCCCTTTGCTCAAACAACGTCAGCGTGCCCAACTCAGGCAACATTACCCCATCTACTATGCACAACTTGTTGAACAATTGGGAGCGAACTGTGGGCACTGTGGGGTGGGCGGGCAACTGGTGCTTGACCATATCATCCCGATCGCCAAAGGGGGCACCAGCGAACTGACCAACCTACAGTTGCTGTGTCCCCGTTGTAACTTGGCTAAAGGGAAACTAGCCTATCGGTGTGTCGCCCGTTCATCGGATGGCTAAACTGGAGATGCCAGCATGCTTGTTGGCATAGTTCAACCAACCCTTCGCATTCAAGTCACCCCATTGATTGTGCGCAACTGTTTTGTCGCCGGCAACCTCTTTGAGTCGTTCCGCCAGAGCAAGGGTTTGGTCGCGGGTTTGCTCAAACAGGGGTTTAAGCGTCTCGTAGGGAACATCAGGTGCAGGGCGAAGGGAATCATACTCTTCGTTGTAATCCGTGCCATCAATTAGACCTTGCGCCTTATGTTGACACCATACTTCAATCCCGATGATATGGGTTGCCCAACCGTGGTTCGCCCTCGTGGGATGCCCCTGTGCAATGCGTTCGGCTACAACGCCCTGGTTTCGTTTCAACTCGCCGATGAGTTGGTCAAGCGAAGTCCGACTGACCGGCAGTTGGAAGACCAACCAACCGATGCCACGTTCAATGCTGCTCATAATGCTCCCTCTGGTTCTTTTTCCCCCCCAGGCATGTTGACGAGCGTGGGGGGATGGACGATGTAGAACACTAAATGTCTAAGTTGCGAACGTTCTTGGCGTGGGTTTGAATGAAGCGACGACGTGGCGGAACATCTGAACCCATCAGCATATCGAACACCCGATCAGCTTCGGCACCATCCTCTATTTTCACCTGCAAGAGGGTACGCACCCCAGGGTCCATCGTGGTTTCCCACAATTGCGAGGCATTCATCTCGCCTAACCCTTTATAGCGTTGTACCTTGACCCGTTCGGGCGTTTTGAAATTCTTCATGGCGCGGTTCATCAAGTCTTGTTCGTTTAAGCCAGCTTCGTTGTAGACGTACTCCACTTGCTTCCCACTGGAAAGTTGAAAGATGGGCGGTTGCGCAATGTATAGATGCCCCTCTGTGATGAGTGGCAACATGTGGCGGAAGAAGAAGGTGAGTAGCAACGTGCGGATATGACTTCCGTCAACGTCCGCGTCGGTCATCACAATGACGCGCCCATAGCGTAGACGCTTGATGTCGAAGTCATCCCCAATGCCTGTCCCCAACGCCGTCACCAAAGACTTCACTTCGTTGTTGTCTAAAATTTTGTGCAGGCGTGCCCGCTCGGTGTTGAGGATTTTCCCGCGGAGGGGCAAGATGGCTTGGAAGTGACGGTCGCGCCCTTGTTTAGCTGTTCCCCCTGCAGAATCCCCTTCCACAATGTACAACTCCGCGTTTTGGTCATGGCTAGAACAATCCGCCAACTTGCCGGGCAAAGTGGTACTCTCTAGCAAGCTGGGTCCGCTGCGCACCAAATCACGCGCTTTGCGTGCTGCTTCACGCGCACGCTTGCTGGTCATACACTTGTCGATGATCTTGCGTGCTTCGCGCGGGTTCACCTCTAAAAACTCGTTGAAGGCTTCCGTGACCACTTGCGAGACCACCCCCTGCAACTCGCTATTCATCAACTTTACCTTCGTCTGGCTTTCAAATTGCGGGTCCGGATGCTTCACACTCACAATCGCGGTGATCCCTTCTAAGGTGTCGCTCCCGCTTAGGTTGCTCTCCTTCTCTTTGATGAACCCCGCCTTCCGCGCATAGCGGTTCAAAACGCTGGTGACAGCGCTGCGCAAGCCCGTGAGGTGAGTCCCTCCGTCAGGGGTGTTGATCGTGTTGGCGAACGCCAATTCCGTCACGCTTGAGGAGTCCGTATACTGAAACGCAACCTCTACGCCTACCGTGAACGGTGGTTTGCTCTCTGGCGTGACTTCCACATCGCGCTCCATTTGTACCACCGGGTGCAAAGGGCGCCGTGACCGGTTCAAGTAGCGCACAAACGAGCTGATGCCCCCCTCAAAGTAGAAGGTGGTTTCATGGGGGACGGGGCTAACGCGCTCATCGCGCAGGGTGATGCTCACTCGCCGTGTGACGAACGCCATCTCTCGGAAGCGTTGTGCCAGCGTTTGATAGCTAAACTCGTTGGCATCCATCACCGTGAAATCCGGATGGAACAGAATCGAGGTTCCCGTGCCCTCGTCGGGCGAAAGCGAGCGCACCTTCTCAACAGGGCTAGAAACACGCCCGCGTGAATACGTTTGTTGCCACAAATAGCCGTCACGCGCCACTTGCGCCACCAGCGACTTCGACAGGGCGTTCACTGCAGAAACCCCCACCCCATGCAACCCGCCACTCACCTTATACGCGGTGTTGTCAAACTTGCCCCCCGCGCCCACTTCCGTCATCACCACTTCCAGCGCAGACCGCCCACTTTTGTGCAGCGCAACTGGGATACCACGCCCGTTATCGGTGATCGAAACCTCACCGGTGGCGTGCAAGACCACTGTGATTTGATCGCACACGCCGGCAAGGGCTTCATCAATCGAATTATCCACCACTTCGTAGATCAAGTGGTGCAACGCCCGCGCATCAACACCGCCCACATACATTCCAGGGCGCAGGCGGATATGCTCAATCGGATCAAGTTTGACGATTTGTTCCGCCCCATATTCAGTTTGATTGGAGACAGGGACAGTTGGCATGTCAACCATGTGGAGTTCCTTCAACTAGTTTCATCAGGTTGTTCGTTTATCATTGCGGAGTTCCCAAAAGAATCGGCGTGCACGCACGCCCCTTCAATATTGTATACCGATTCGCACAATTGAACAACATTTAGCTCAACGGGTTTGCATGCTCACTGACAATTGACACAACCGACGGAAAAAACTACACTCCTACTGTCATACCTTGCCTTCGTAGCTCAGCGGATAGAGCGGTTGCCTTCTAAGCAAAAGGTCGCAGGTTCGAGTCCTGCCGAGGGTATTTTTCGTCCCGTCGCGTTGCCCCTCCCACCCCCCGTGCCTTTCTCAAGCGGTTTTTTATCATTTCTTGTATACTCTTGTGTGTAATTCGTACTTTTATTAATTTTAATTCTATGCAGTTGCTTAAAACCTGTAGGGGGGGGAAGATGTCTCTCAATATTGACCATCTAAGAATGCGTTCTGCTCAAGATATTCATGAAGCCTTTCGTTTATTGGGCTATCCCAGCTATGAACCGCAAGCCTTTGAAGGAGCAGCCCTCGATGAGTTTGAGCTAGACCCCAGCGATAGAGCAAACGTCAACCGCGCGTATGTGGTTGCCAGTCTTGGCAATCACACCGTCTATCTGTTTGAGGTCAACAGTCTCAACCAAGTTCACCTGCGTAGCCTCGCTTGGAATATTTTACAACGCGGTACAGGCTTGTTAATTGTCACCCGTGACTATCGTGAAATCCGCTTCGTTGATCCTCGTTTGGTGGGCAAGTTCAACAAGAGCAACGTCCGCGTGAACAAACTAAACTTGTTGGTGACGGATCCTACCCGTCATGATGTTGACACGCTCAATAGCATTCATGCCCACCGCCGCACTGCTCAACAAGTTTATGATGCCCAAGCCCAAGCGTTCAACATCACCAGCATCACCAAGAAGTTCTATGAAGAATACCGCCGTCATTATGAACGCGCCCGTGCGGTCATTCGCCAATACAACAAAGGCATCCGCGAATTTCAAAACACGGATGAAACGGACAAACTCCACGCCTTTACCCAACGCCTGTTGGGGCGGTTGATGTTCTTATACTTTTTGCAACGCAAGGGCTGGCTGGGGGGCAAGTACAAATTCCTAACCGAACAGTACACTGCCATCCAACGCGCCCACGATGGCGAAACCACCGCCGATGCTGAAACCTTCTACTACTATACCGAAGTGTTAGAGCCACTCTTCTATGAAACCCTCAACACCAAACGCCTAGACAACCTCACGCGCTGGCAAGGCTTACGCATCCCCTACTTGAACGGTGGTTTGTTTGATCGCGAGCGCGACCCACAAGGCATCATCATCTTGCCCGATAGCCTCTTTGATCCCAACAGCCCCGAAGGCATATTGGCTTTCTTCAACCGTTATAACTTCACCATTGCGGATGATACCCCCCTTGAGCAGGATGTCGCCGTTGATCCTGAAATGCTGGGCAAGGTGTTTGAAAATATGCTAGAAGAGCGTGACCGTGGGCAAAGCGGGAGCTTCTATACCCCACGCACCATCGTTAGCTATATGTGTCAAGAAGCACTGGTGGGTTACTTAGAAGAGTCCGCCAACGTTCCACGTGAGATCACCCGCGCCCAGTTTGATCCTGATAACACCGCCCGTTTTGAGCGTGAACAACTCCCTGCCATCACTGCGGCATTAGACACCCTCACCGTGCTTGATCCGGCGGTGGGCAGTGGCTCCTTCTTGATTGGGATGATGAACGAGATCATTCGCCTGCGCAAGGCGTGTCATGTTGTACAAGCCCCCTCCGAAGCAATCAAGCCAGAAACCGTTGCCCAATGGAAAGCCTCCATCATCCGCGACACCTTGTATGGGGTGGATATTAAACCCGAAGCCATTGAGATTGCCCAGTTGCGTTTGTGGCTGGCGTTGGTGGTGGAACAAACCCTAGAGCAGGCGCACCCCCTCCCCAATCTGGACTATAAACTCATGGCGGGCAACAGCCTCATTGAAACCATCGACGGCGAGCCGATCTTGACCGAGAACGCCCGTGCCATGATTGGCAAGCATGCCAAGCCCGAACAGCTTACCCTCATCGGGGGAGCAACCGATAACGAGCGGTTTAAGCTGGATGAATTGCGCCAGCGATTTTTCACCGCCACGCCCGCCGAACGCACCCACCTACGCGCCGACATTGAAGCTCAAGAGCGTCGCATTGTTGCCACGAGCCTACGTGAACGCGCCGACATTCGAGAGAAAAACATTGCCCAACTTGCTAGGCGGTCTGCCCAAATGAAGGGCATCTTGAGTAAAGCCGAGCAGAACAAGATGAACGTCGCCGTCACCGCGCTTGCCCATTTAACCGCTTTGCAAGACGAGATGAACAAACCCACCTATACCCCACCCTTCTTCATCTATCGCCTCAAGTTTAGCGAGGTGTTTGAGCGCAAAGGGGGCTTTGATATTGTGGTTGCCAATCCGCCTTATGTGCGTGGAGAAAAGATCGGCGCACAAAAAGAGGAATTGAAAGCCAGTGTCCTCTATCAAGATGTTTACAACGGTAGCGCAGACCTATACGTCTACTTCTACAAACGCGCGTATGAAGTCTTGAAGCCACGCGGACAACTCGCTTTCATCACTTCTAATAAATTCATCAAGGCAAAATATGGGGCAGGATTACGCGATTATCTAGCTAAACATACCAATATGTGTGAGATGGTTGACTTTGGAGAATTGCCTGTATTCAAAGAAGCGGCAACCTTTCCCTTTATTCTGCTGGCAGAAAAGACATCACCCCAGTATCAGACACGCTTCACTCAAGTACGTATGTGGGGTGAGCAAGATTCTATTAGAACATTGGTCGAGAGCATTGGGCAATATTTACCAATCAGTGCTTTTAAGGATACCAGCTGGATGCTTGCTGATAACCAAACGGTAAGTATATTAGACAAGATAAAATCACGAGGTGTACCATTAGGTAAATATATCAATAACAACTTCTATGCTGGTATTAAATCAGGATACAATGAGGCGTTCTTGATAGATGATGAAAAACGTAGAGAATTGATAAAGGAAGATCCAAATAGCGAACAGCTCATTAAACCTTATTTGAGAGGGCGTGATATAAAACGATGGGATATTTTATATAACTATCAAGAGTACATTATCTTCATTCCACGAGGAACTAATATAAATAATTACCCAAGCATATATAATCACCTGATGCAATATAAAGATAATCTACTTAAAAAAGCAGGGGGCAATCAATGGTATGAATTGGCATCCGCTAGTCATCACTCAGATTTTTCTAAGCCTAAAATAGTCTACCCAGATATAGCTAAATCAAGCTACTTCAGCATAGATACTAACGGTTTATATGTTGATATGACAGCATTTTTCATACCAATGGTTGATCTCTATTTGCTAGGGGTGCTTAATTCATCAACAGTTTACGAGTTTATTAAAAAAACTTTTGCGTGTTTGGGAGACCCTAATGATCGTGGTAGATTTCGATTTAAGTCTCAGTATGTTTCACAGATTCCCATCCCGAACGCGAGCGAAGGATTGCGAGGGCGCATTGCCACGCTTGCCCAACAATGCCTAGATGCAACGGCAAAGGGCGCACCCGTCGCCCCCCTCGAAGCGGAATTGAACGCGCTGGTGTATGAGGCGTATGGGCTGACGGCGGATGAGATCGCTATTATAGAATCAGGCACAGGCTCAAGTTCACAACCCACCCACCCCAGTGATGAGGAATAATACCATGTCTACACAACGTTACTTCCCCCCCGACTACCTCGACAATACCAGCGAAGAGCGACAGCTTAAGCACGTCTTGACCTCCCTCTTGCAAGAATGGAAAGAGACCGAGTTAGATGTTGCCAGCGGATTCTTTGAGCCTGAAGTGTGGAATCTGCTGGGGGGTGCGCTTGCCCAGTTGGAATCGTTCCGCTTGTTGTTGGGTCGTCCGCCAGAAGTGAACAACCCGAATGAGAATGCGGGTGTGGTGGATTTGACGCGCTTCTATCGAGACCGCCTGCGCCAAGACCTAGAAGCACTCCCGCTCACCCGTGATTATGCCACGCTCATTGATGGGTTGGTGGCGTTTCTCTCACGGGAAAGCGTGGCGGTGCGCTATTATAACGGGGCGTTCCTCCATGCCAAAGCATACCTTACCCCCCATTCCGCCATCGTCGGCAGCAGCAACTTCACCCCGTCGGGGATGACGCGCCGTGCCGAGCTAAATCTGGTACAACAAACGCAAGCGGTCATCAAAGATCTGCGTGAAAACTGGTTTGAAAAGATGTGGGCGGATGCCACTGACCACAAGCATGACCTGATTGAAACCCTGCTAGAGAGTAAGTTTGACGGGGCAAAGTGGACACCGCATGATGTTTTCATCAAGGTGCTGTATGAGTATTTCAAAGACCGCCTCACCCCAGATAGCCACGATGCACGCTTGGGGGTGGAACTTGCCAGCTTTCAACAAGAGGGCTTACGAGATGCCATCCGCTTGATTGATCGTCATGGTGGGGTCATCATCAGCGATGCGGTGGGCTTGGGGAAAACGTATATCGGGATGGGCTTGCTGGAGCATTATGTGCTGGGCAAACGTCAGAAGGGGTTCATCCCAAAGGGCTTGGTGATTTGCCCCGCCCAATTGCGTGATCTGGTGTGGGAGCCAAAGCTAGAGGAATATGGGATTAAAGCGGAGGTGCTTTCGCAAGAGGCAATCAGCCGTGATAACTTCGCATGGAAAGACTATAGCCATTATGATGTCATCCTGATTGATGAAAGCCACAACTTCCGCAATCCGGGCACGGGGCGTTATCAAAACTTGATGAAGCTGTTGGCAACGGGCAACCCCAATAAGCGCGTCATCCTGATGACCGCCACGCCCATCAACAATAGCATCTGGGATTTGTATCATCAGGTTTCATTCATCACGCGCCAAACGGATACTTTCTTCCGTGAATATGGCATCCGCAATTTGAATAGCTTCTTTAGAGAGGTGAAAGACGGGGGAGCAGATATTTTCCTCCTGTTAGAACAGACGATGGTACGGCGCAGTCGGCAAGATGTGAAGCAACGTCAACAAGCTGGGGAAGAAATCCGCTTGCCCGGCAAAGGGGTGATACACTTTCCTGAACGCACGTTGCACGCGGTGACGTATGACCTTGAGCAAACGTATGACGGCATCTATCAAGACATCGTGGACATCATCGAGGATTTGTCACTCGTCAGCTTTAACATCGAAAAGTTTAGAAAAACCGACCGAGACAACCAAGACATCAGGCAAAAGCAAACTCGTTCAGAAGCCCTCATCGGCATCCTCAAGACGCTCTACCTCAAACGCTTAGAGAGTTCATTACACGCCTTTGAGACCAGCATCAAGAGCCAAGCGAACTTTCAGAGACGTTTTTATGCGACACTGCGCGATCATCAAAAGCTACTTGACCCCGCCAGCAACCGCAAGATATTGGCAATCCAAGCGAGTGGGGAGGACAATCCAGAAGAGATTGCCGCTTTGATTGATGAACTGTCAGATGTGGAGATCGGGGATTATGACGTGCGCGAGATTGAGCGCGAGGTCAAGCGCGATATTCAATCACTAGAAAACATCATCCTCAAAATCCAACTGGCACAACAAAAGAAGGAAGCCCACCTGCGTGATGCCAAGTTGGTAGCCGTCAAGGAATTGCTGGCGAATAACTTGGCAGGGCAAAAAGTGTTGATCTTTTCCTACTACCGCGACACCGCCCAGTATGTTTATGACGAGTTATGCAAAGATCATCGTTGGTCAGCTTCATGGGAGAAACCGCCCGTCATTGAGGTGATTCACGGGGGCACCGATGGCAACCGCCGTGAACGGTTGGTCAAGCGGTTTGCGCCACAAGCCAACACACAGGAGAAGGAAAGCTCCGCCATTTCGGCATCTGAACCTGAAGTAGACATCCTCATTTCAACCGATGTCCTAAGCGAGGGGCAAAACCTCCAAGATGCCGGGGTGATTATCAACTATGATTTGCATTGGACACCCATCCGTATGATTCAACGTGCGGGGCGGATTGACCGCTTGGGAACAGCCTTTGAGAAACTTGCCATCTATAACTGCTTTCCGCAATCAGGGTTAGAAAGCCTGCTCGGATTGGTGGAACGGTTACAAGACCGCATCCGTGATATTGATCGCACGGTGGGGTTGGATGCCAGCGTGCTAGGAGAGATCATCAGCACGCGCTCATTAGAACAATTGCGCCGTCTACGTAACGGGGATAGCACTGTGATTGATGCTCTTGAAAATGAGAATGAGTTGGTCTCTACCGATGAGATGAAATTCCCCCTCATGCTTTATTTACAACAAGTTGGCATGGATCGAATCCGTGCGATTCCGTGTGGGATTGGATCTGGCATGGCGAAGTCTACCCGAACAAGCGGAATCTTCTTTGCGTTTGAAGCGCGTAACCGCCACTTTTGGCGGTTGTATACCGACGATGGCGAATTGATTACCGATAAACGCCGCTTGTTCCGCTACCTTCAAGCACCCGAAAGCGAGAAGCGCGTGATGCCCGCGCAGTTTGAGGTGTATGACGCGCTCGATAAAGCAACCAAGGACGTTTTGAAAGAGATCAATTCAACCATTCTTTCGCAACGGGTGCCCCCAAAGATGAGTAAGACCAACTCAGATTTGAATATATTGCTAGTGCAAACCAGCTTTTTTAATACTGCCACCCTACCCGAAGAACAAGATGCTTTTGAAACCCTGCGCCAGCGCGTGCAAAACGTGATACAACACGTGCCGTTAGAACCATTCAAGCGCGATAAAACGCTTAAAGGCATCCGTGAACGTTACCAGAGAAACCAGAATCAACAAGAACTTGTGGAGGCTTTGGATGCCTTCTTCATCGAGAATGAACTGTATCGTGATTTGCCAATCGCTAAAACCACATTAGATCAAGTTCGCATCGAAGACCTAAAACTCATCGCTTATGAGGTCTTCGGATGAGAGAGGGGCAACCAGCTAGAGGCGTTGTGATTTGCTCATAGAGGCTGTGCATCTCGCAAGACGGCATTCATGAAGTGTTCAGGGTGGGCGTTCACATCGTCGGTGATAAGGTTCACCTCACAATCGAGTGAGTATATCACAACCCACGCGGATGACCCACTTGACCCATGCTGAGGGGAATTGCGGTGTCATGGCAGATGATTCAAAAGGGATGCAGGGGTGGGGGGCAAAACCCCATGCCAAAACCGCCATTCCCTGCTAAACTAATCTCAAATGTGGATGATAGAGGGAGACGCTTGTGTCAAATAGTCTTAACACCCACCGCGTGAGCGTGTTAATTCCGGTCTACAACAGCGAAGATAGCATCGGGCAGTTGGTCGATACCGTCGTGAGTACCCTCCAGCCGTTGGTTCATTTGTGGGAGATCATTCTGGTCAATGATGGTAGCCGTGACCGTAGCCATGAGGTGATCCTCAGCGCGATCGAACGCCACCCCACCCTCATCAAGTATGTGCAACTCTTCCGCAACTTTGGCGAGCATAACGCCGTGATGTGCGGACTCAATCACGTCACGGGAGATAGCGTCACCATCATTGATGACGACTTTCAAAATCCCCCAAGCGAGATCGTGCGCTTGGTTGCCAAGCTCCACGAGGGCTATGACGTGGTGTATAGCTACTATGACGAAAAGCGTCACTCGTTGTTTCGCAACTTCGGGAGCGCGTTCAATGACCGTGTGGCAACGTTGCTCTTGAATAAGCCCGCCGATTTGTATCTCTCCAGTTTCAAGACCATTGACCGCGCCCTCGTCAAGATCATCATCCAGTACCGCGGTCCCTACCCCTACATCGACGGGATCATCCTGCGTTCCACCCAACGCATCGGCACGCAACGTTGCCAACATGTCGAGCGCACGGTGGGCAAAAGTGGCTACACCTTGCGCAAGCTCATTCGCTTGTGGTTGAACATGTTCACGGGGTTTTCCATCTTGCCCTTGCGCATCACCTCCTACCTCGGCATCCTGATCTCCTTCGTCGCCCTGTTGCTCACCGTGTTTTTTGTGCTCGAACGCCTTTTCGCCCACGTCTTTTGGTCGCACACCCCCATTCCCACCGGTTGGGCTTCCACCATCGTGGCGATCACCTTCCTGGCAGGCTTGCAACTCAGCATGTTGGGCATGATTGGGGAATACTTGGGGCGGTTGTTCCTCACCGTCAACGGCACGCCTCAATTTCTCATCCGCACCACCTATGGCATTGACCCGGAACCCCCTCATGACCCAGCAAGTTAACGGGAAGCGCGTCTTAATCTTAGGCGGGATGGGCTTCATCGGCAGCAACCTTGCCATTCGCTTGGTGGAATTGGGCGCGGATGTCACCCTGGTGGATTCGATGTTGCCCCAATATGGCGGAAACCTCGCTAACATCGCGCCCATTCATGGGCGATGCCATATCAACTACGCCGACATTCGCGATCCGCACACCATGCACTACCTCGTGCAAGGGGTGGACCTCATCTACAGTCTAGCCGGGCAAACTAGCCATGTCGAAAGCATGACCGACCCCTTCACCGACCTAGACATCAATTGCCGTAGCCAACTCTCGCTGTTGGAAAGTTGCCGCAAGGTGAATCCCACCGTGACCATTGTCTACGGTAGCACCCGCCAACTCTATGGCAGACCGCGCTATTTGCCCGTGGATGAGCTTCACCCCATTGAGCCGGTAGACGTGAACGGCATCAACAAGCTGGCAGCAGAAAAATACTTCACCCTCTATTCGCAGGTCTATGGCATGAACTGTGTCTCCCTCCGCCTGACCAACACCTACGGTCCGCGCCAACACTTGCGCGGCAACAAACAGGGTTTTGTGGGCATCTTCATCCGCATGGCAATCAGTGGAGAAACGATTAAAATCTTTGGGGATGGGCAACAACGGCGCGACTTCAACTACATTGATGATGTGGTCGAGGCACTGTTGCGCGCCAGCACCACCCCCAACCTCGCTGGGCAACTCTTCAACTTGGGCGCACGCCAGCATTACTCCCTGTTAGAATTCGTCACCCTGTTGCAACATCATTGTGACTTCTCCTATGAGATCGTCCCCTTTCCGCCCGAGCACCAGGTCATTGACATTGGGGACTACTATAGCGACTTCACACGCTTTCATGCTGCCACCGCGTGGGAGCCTCAAGTCACGCTGGAGGACGGGTTAGCTCGCACGGTGGAGTATTTCAAAACTCGCACAACGCTTTATTGGGATGCAAAATGATTCAAACATTCGATTACCTCACCCTACTCGAACCGATTCACGATGAGGTGATGGGGGCAATGGAGCGCGTCTTGCGCTCCGGTCGGTTGATCCTCGGCGCAGAAACCGAAGCCTTCGAGGCGGAATTTGCCGCCTATGTGGGCGCGAAGCACTGTATTGGCGTTTCATCCGGCACCACCGCCTTGCACCTCGCCCTGATGGCGTTGGGCGTGGGGCACGGGGACGAAGTGATTACCGTCTCCAACACCTGTGTTCCCACCATCTCTGCCATCGAACTGACGGGGGCAACGCCTGTTTTCGTGGATGTGCGCGAAGAGGACTTGATGATCGACGTTGACGGCGTGGCATCCGCCCTGACCGAGCGCACCAAGTGCATCCTCCCCGTGCATCTGTGGGGGCAAGGGGCAGACATCACGCGCCTGTTAGAGATTGCTGACCGCGCCAACCTGCCGCTCATTGAAGATTGCGCCCAAGCACAGGGGACGCTCATTCACGGCAAGCACGCCGGCACGTTTGGCATCGCGGGGTGCTTCTCATTTTATCCCACCAAGAACTTGGGTGCCTACGGGGATGCTGGGGCAATCGTCACCAATGATGATGCCTTAGCGCAAAAACTCAAGCGACAACGCATGTACGGTTACACGCGCTCAAACTATGCCGAAGACATCGGCATGAACGCCCGCATCGCCGAATTGCAAGCTGCCATCTTACGGGTGAAGTTGCGTTATCTGTCGGGGTGGTTGGCGCGTCGCTTACAGATCGCCCAACGCTACGTCGATGACATTCACGTCGAGGGGATTCGCACGCCCTTTCAACATCCAGACCGTGTGCAATCCTACCATCAATTTGTCATCCGTTGCCAGCAACGCCAGCGCGTGATCGACCACCTCACCGCGCATGAGATCGCACATGGCATTCACTATCCCACGCCCGTCCATCAAATGCCCCCCTACGCGCGTTTGGTGCGCCACCCCCTCCCCGTCACCGAACGCGC
>Ga0172376_10005134_pt1 | contig 14698 bp, 17 predicted proteins | sample Lak35m_FD_121114 | JGI IMG/M metagenome (GOLD analysis project Ga0172376, IMG submission 121114) | Freshwater microbial communities from Kabuno Bay, South-Kivu, Congo - kab_092012_35m | ecosystem: Environmental > Aquatic > Freshwater > Lake | place: Democratic Republic of the Congo: South-Kivu...
CCGGAGCGGACGATCGCGGACGACCAGACCCGACTCGGCACCGGGGTGGACGCCTCCTTGTACACCGGTACACCCCTCGCCAAGTGGGGCGACACGGAGTGGCTCGAGTTCGGCGTCGAGGCCCGCCGCTGGATGCTCTCTCAGTTCTTGCACGGCGAGCAGGGCGCCCTGATTTGCACCGCCAAGATCACCGAGACCGTGCCGTGGTACGACGCGAAATTGTACGCCAGCACCCAAGTGGTAGACGAGGCCCGGCATGTCGAGGTGTTCGCCCGGTACCTCGACGAAAAACTCGGCGGTGGGTACCCGGTCAATCCCCACCTGCGCCTTCTTCTCGATGACATCGTCAAAGATTCACGCTGGGATTTGACGTACCTTGGTATGCAGGTGATGGTCGAAGGTCTCGCCCTCGCCGCGTTCGGTTTCTTGCACCACCTCACCGGCGAGCCGTTGCTCAAGCAATTGCTGCGCTACGTAATGAGTGACGAGGCCCGGCATGTCGCTTTCGGGGTGCTCAGCTTGCAAGAAGTGTACCAAGGGATGTCCGATAGGGAAGTGTTTGACCGGCAAGTGTTCGCTTTCGAGGCGAGCATGCGGATGCGCGACCGGTTCTTGCAGCAAGAGGTGTGGCAGCACATGGGTGTGAACCCAAAAGACATCGTACCGTTGATGCTCCAAGACCCCACCCGTCGCCTCTTCCAACAGATGCTTTTTGCAAAAATCGTGCCCAACTGCCGGAAACTCGGTCTGCTTGACCGAAACGACTTCTGGCTGCGCCGTCGTTTCGAGGAGATGGGTGTGATCGAATTTGAGCACTTTGAGGATACCAGCGCCGAGTACGACAGTTTCGAACTCGCTGCACAGGGCTGAACGCAACTGCCGCTACGGTTGCTTCTTCGATTTGCGCCCAGATTTTCTCGCCGGCGCGGGCTCCACACCCTGCGCGGCGATCTCGGTCAGGACGGTTTCCACGGTCTTGGCCACACCCTTCTCGAGTTTCCAGACCAGGATCCCGCAGCCTTTCTGTCGCGGGCCCTTCCAAGAGTCGCAGCCGTAGAATTTCGGCCGCTCCACGATGTTCCCCGCGCACCGTGGGCACGGGCAGAGGACGACTCTCTCTTTCTGGTTCGTGGTGTTGCCCTGCAACATCTGTAAGGCGCGCTCCCCGTCGACGGCGCTACCATCCGGGTCGACTTTCCAAATGACGTACCCGCATCCAGTCTCGGTTTTGCTTTTCCACGAACTGCATCCCCAACTTTTTGGGTGCTCGAGGACGTCGGCTCCGCATCGCGGGCAGGGTCCAAGCACGACACGCTCCCGCCTCGCCCCGACCACCACCTTGCCGCTGCGCACTTCCTCGACGAACTCGCGCAACTGCTTCTCGGTGGTCTTCTTCCCGTTCTGTTCACGCCAGTACACGAACCTGCACCCGGGCTCCTCCTTGCTCTGCCACGAGGTGCATCCCCACGCAATTTTGGTCAAGACGATCGAACCCGCGCACCCCGGTTGGGGGCAGGGCCCGAAGGTTCTTCGACCCTTCTGCAGATCCGCGGGGGTTTTTCCTTCGAATCCCGCCACCACCTCCCGCGCGAATTTTGCAACATCCGCACCGAAGGCCCGCCGGCCCGCCACAGCCTGCTGGTTCTCCATTTTCTCGATGCCGCGCAGCCGCTGCTCCCACTCGCCGGTGAGGTCTGGCCGTGTGAGCGGGTGCGCGCCGAGCGCGACGATGAGACCGCGGCCTTTGTCGGTGCCGACCAGGGCCCTGCCGTCGCGTATGATGTACTCGCGATCCAGTAGTGTCTCAAGTATCGAGGCGCGGGTAGCGGGAGTGCCCAGACCTCGTTCTTTCATGGCCTCAGCCGCGGCCTCGTCGTCGACGAACTTGCCCGCCGTCTCCATGGCCGCAAGCAAACTTGCCTCGTTGAACCGAGCCGGGGCTTTCGTCATTTTGTCCAGCACCGTCGCATTCTGGACGTTCGTCGGCTCGCTGTTGCGCATCTCGCACAGCATCGCATCGTCCGCGTCGTCTTCGTCCGCGTCATCCCCCTTCTTCTTGGCCTCCGGCCACGCCGCCCGCCAACCCGGCTCGAGTTCTCGCCGCCCGGCGGCCCGGAACCACTCGATTCTCGTCGCCGTAGGTACCTTCACCCAAGCCACGGTCCGTTCGAGGACTTGCGGGTTGAGCAGGGCCGCGATGAATCGGCGCGCTACGAGATCGTAGATCTTCGCCTCGTCGCTGGAGAGTTTGCTCAAGTCGTGCGCACCGTCGGTCGGGATGATGGCGTGGTGGTCGGTTACTTTCGCGTCGTTCACAATGCGCTTGGTATCCAGCGCGGCGAGCACGGTCTGGGCGGCGGCGGAGAGTTCGGGGACGCTTGTTTGCACGACACGCACGAGATTGGCCACCCCGGAGGCCATGTCGGAGGTGATGTACTGCGAGTCGGTACGCGGGTATGTCAGGTATTTGTGCGTCTCATACAGTCCTTGCGCCGCCGCGAGCGTGCGTGAGGCGCTCAACCCGTGCCGTTTGTTCGCTTCGCGCTGCAAGCTCGTGAGGTCGAACAAGCGCGGCGGTTGCACCTGCTCCACTTTCGTCTCGACCGACACGATCTCGCCTACTCCGGCGAGCTTCACCGCTTTCGCTACGGCCTCGGCCTTCGCTTTCTCCACGAACCGGTCGACGCTCTCCCCTTCGCGGGCCGAGCGCCACCATGCAGAGAACCTGCGCACCGGACCTTCGAGTACGAAATCGCCACGAATCTGGTAGTATGGTTCAGGCACGAACCGTTCGATGCTCAAATCGCGCTCGACGATCAAGGCCAACGTCGGGGTTTGGACGCGGCCGAGGGAGAGTAAGAACTTGCTCCCGCTCAATGTCGTGGAAGCCGCCCGGGTGGCGTTCATTCCCACCACCCAATCCGCCTCGCTGCGGCATCTCGCTGCCGCTTCGAGCCCGGCGTACGACGCCGCCGGTTTCAGCGCGGAGAACGCTGCAACGATTGCGTTCGAGGTCATTGAGTTGAACCAGGCTCGCAGCACCGGTTTGGTGCTCTTGGAGTACTGGTAGATCAGTGCGAAAATCAACTCACCTTCGCGTCCCGCGTCGCACGCGTTCACTATCTCAGCCACCTGCGAGTCGGCGATAAGGGCCGCGATCTCCTTCAGCCGCTGCCCGCCGCGCGCATCTCGGGGCTTGTACTTGTACCGCTCAGGAATGATGGGAAGGTCTCCATACGCCCAAGTCTTGTACTTAGGGTCGTACTCCTCCGGCTGCACCTGCTCGACGAGGTGTCCAGCGGCGGCGCACACCCACCAGTTCGCTGATTTGTACCCCCAAGCGGTCTTCTCGAAACGCTCTATTGTTCCCAGAGCCGCGGCTACGTCGCCCGCCACCGACGGTTTCTCGCACACGATGAGTCGCGCCATACTTCCCTACGGTGTCGCGTTCCTGCGTTCGTGGCACGAGCCACCCCCGCCGGCGCTGCTCTTGCGTGCCCCCGCCCATTTCTCGCGCACCGTACCAGAGCATGGAGAAGCGCTCCCTGTCCACCAAACGTGACCTGCCCCTCTTCGGTGGAATCTTCTGCGTGCTCATGGTTGCGTTCGTCTTTGGCACCACCGCGGCGTGGCTCCCTGCCGCAGTTACCACCGCATGTATGCTCGCTGCCCCGTTGACCGCGCTGCACCAACGTTTGCAGCGTTTCGCCCCCGCCCTCACCGCCCTCGCCGGCTTCGCCGAGGGCACGCCGAGATGGTTGCCCCTGCTCGCCGTCCTGGCCCTGCTCGCCCAGTTCCTTCCCACCGCTTGGCGGTTGCTGACTCCTATGTTGGTAGCCGTCTCCCTGGCGTATGTCGTGTACGGGTCCTCGACCCCGGCGCTGTTCGTTGCCCTCGCCTCCACCCTGGCCGCGACTTTGGCCGCCGCTTGCTACGCCCGCCGTACCGTATCGCTCGTCGCCGTCGCGTTCTTCGTGGCGGTCATGCTGCTCTTCTCCGCTCCGATGGTTGCCGCCACCGAAGGCCTCCCGCTCGCCGCCGCGGCCTCGGCGGTCGCAGCGGTCGTATTTTTGGCGGCGATGGTGATGTCGTTCCGTTCCGATTTGCGACCACCCCGTATCGCCGCGCTCATCGCCTCAATGCTCATCCTCTCCGTACCGGCCGCTTTTCTCACCTCCAACCGCAGCGAAGGGGGCCCACGCACCGGTCTTGCCGCATCGGCAAACATCCTTGAGTGCTCCCAATTGGGGGCAGACACGATCAAATCGGTGGAATGCTACTCGGCGGTGCTTATCGACGAGTTTCGCACCAACGGTCTCACCGAAGCGATCGAGCTCGTTGATACGCTGTACACTGATCCAAGGTTCGGTCCCCATTTTTCCAACAACTGTCATGAAGCTTTGCACTTTCTCGGCAAGGCCACCGCACTGCGCCACGGCGGTAATTTACGCGACGTGATCGCCAAAGGTACCGATATGTGTGCCGCCGGGTTCGGTCATGGGGTATGGGAGATGGAGTACGGTGCGATGCCAACTGACTTGCTGGTCGAACAGGTCCCCACGATCTGCAGCGGTTGGGACGGGTTGAGCCGCTCGGAGGAAGGCTCGGCCGGGATTGGGTGTCGGCACATCTTGGGACACACCCTCGCTACGCGGTATCGCGGTCACGTGGAGGACATCGCATCGGTTTGTTTGATCCGCGACCCGAAGTACGATCCTGCGAGCGAACTCGTCGAAGACGAGATCATCTCCCGCAACAACTGCCTTGCTGGCTTGTTCATGGAGAACTTTTTGGATCTCAACCGCTTCCGCACCGGTGATATCGACGCGGGCAATCCGTTCGCGACGTGTGAGCACCCAAAGATCACCGTCGACGATCGGCTGCTTTGGGGATGCTACAACGAGATCGGCGCGATGGTGGTGCCATGGTTCGACTATGACATGGCAACCTCATTGCAAGCCTGCCAAGATCAGGCGGCAAAGCGCGCCATACCGGAGTACGTGAGAATCTCCTGCTATGACTCGATCGCCCGCGCGGTCAGTCCGGCACTGGATTACCTTCCGTCCGAGATGGGTCGGGCCTGTGTGGGGGTACCCGAAGGCGAGTTGCTGACCTACTGTGTCAAGAGCATCGCCGCCGCGGTGGCGTTCGATACGAACGATATCGCGCTCTCTTTGCGCCTATGCGACGAGGGTCTCGCTGACGAAGCCGCCCGGACAATCTGCCGGGACCGGGTGGGGGAGGTAGCCGAGGCGTTGCAAGCATCCCAAGTCGCCGGGGACGCCCCGACCCCGGCGACTGCCCCATCTGACGCCACCCAGCCCTGAGCCTTGTGCGCCCCGGGCCGTTCCCAGTACACTCATCTGCATGAACGACAAGACGAACGGCACGACGATCGACACGAAGTCCGGCAAGTCCTCCGGAGAAGACGCCGCAGAGAAGAAGACCTCGCCGCTCCTCCTCGTAGGTATCGGCGCGGGCGCACTCGTCGCAGGTTTGCTCGCCTACCTGGTCACGACCAAACTCGTCGACGGAGGTGCGAGTCCGTGCGAAGCCGCCAAAGCGGAGATCTTGGAGATCAAGGCCCTCGCCCCGGACGCGGCGGTGTTGAACACCCGTCCGGATCTCTCGCTGCGGCTCTCGAACGCCGGAAGAGAGTTGCAGAGTACCTGCATCTACATCGATGGTCGCGAATTTGAGATGGCGAACGTCGATCCATGGCTCGGAACTCCACCAGCTGGTGCACCAGCCCCCACGATTCCAGCACCGGCGGGGGGCATCGCTCCGGCCACAACCCTCGCGCCAACGCCGTCTGCGGTTCCATCAATCGCCCCCGAAACGACGACCGCCGGCGGCTGACCGACGGGCTCGCCTCCCGGGCGTCATAGTAACACGTGCGGGGCGGCGCCACCGGCGCGGCAAATCGCATCGAACGCTTCGGCCGTGAGTTCGCTCACGGAGAGACGGCTGCCGCGCCGAACCAACTCGCACCCCTCAAGTTCGCGCATCTCGCGCAGACGATCGAGGGGAATCAACTGCAGGGGGCATACGGCAGTAACGGTCACACTTGTCCAGCGTGGCGCATCTGGGGTGCTGTGCGGGTCATGGTACGCAGATTCAGGATCGAACTGGGACCTGTCGGGCCGTCCTACGGCGCCGACCCGGCCGACCCCGGCCGCCCCCGGCGGCATGGCGTTGGAGTGGTACACGATGACATAGTCTCCCACCTCCATGGTCCGCAGGTGGTTGCGTGCTTGGTAGTTGCGCACCCCGTCCCACTCGGTGGAGCCATCACGTAGCAAGTCCTCGAACGAGTACACGTTCGGTTCGGTCTTTAGGATCCAGTAGCGCCCTTGCGAAGTGGTATGAGACATGGTATGAACCGTCCCAATCGTCAAGCACTCGGGCCTTGAGCCACCCGCGTGGTATGCAATCGTCCCCCTTCCCGGCACCGTGTGCTACGTGCAACCCATCCAGTACCTGCGCGAGGTCCGAGAAGAAATGCGCAAGGTGGTGTGGCCTGAACACAGCCAGGTCCGCCGCTACGCATTCGCGGTCCTCGCCATCGTGGCGTTGGTGACGTTGTACGTGTTCGCACTCGATTCGTTCTTCGGGGTGTTCTCCGGCTGGTTGTATCGCGACTGAGAACCCCCAAGACCCGAGCAGCGCACCACCGAATACAAATCAATCCATACATCAAACCGTACATCAAATCAACTCAACGAAAGGCATATTCACATGAAACACCGCACAATGCTCACGGCTTTCGCAGCAGTACTGCTGGTCTTCGCCATCCCTACCTCACCGCTCCACGCGGCCCCACCCGTCGCATCCTGCCTACCAGTGGGTCTGCACGCCGCGTCCGCCGGCACGATGGTCAACAAGGTCTACACCACCGGTTCGGTCTGTTTGACCCCTGGTGTCGACACCGCTAAGACCTTGCACATTCAAGGTTTCAGTGTTGACGCGCTTCAAGACGACGTTTGTGTACGTCCCGAGTTGACGTACAAGACGGCGAAGGGTGCCGCATCCATCGTGTTCCCGCTCAACTGCAGCGGCGGGGACGTAGCCCTGACGGCTCCATCCGTGCCGGGTGTCTTGTACGCCGCGCTCCGGGTCTGTTTGCTGCGCACCTCGTCAGCTTCGGTGTTGACATGCACTTCTCCCGCCCAGTTCTTTCCGCCACCACCCCCGGCTCGTCCGTTCGGACCGCGCTGAGGTAACTGCCGCGCTTGCGGCAGGTTTGTTCGCGTAGCTCAGCGGATAGAGCGTCTGCCTCCGGAGCAGAAGGCCGCAGGTTCGATCCCTGCCGCGAACGCCAGTGTATCTCGACGGACGCGAACCCCCGCACCGCCTTGCAGCATGACGATTCGTCCTAAATCAAGCACGCCACGGTCCGGGTTTGGGTGGTCGCATATCGCACATTCGATCCCCACCTACCTCGGTCTCCTCCTCTCTTGCCTCACCGGCTGCCAAGCACCTCGGGTTCGGTTCACCCACCCCAGTCAATGCCCCCACCTTGGCCGGAAAATGCACGAAACCCGGGCCCTCACGGACCCGGGATCGTAGTTTTTACGCCTTTTGACAGAGGCTGGGTTTGACACCAATCTTATATGGAGTCTGGTTCGATGCCCATTCTCTCGAGTAATCGGCGAACGCCTGCGTCGTTGCGCATGCGCTCGCGAATAGTCGCATCATCTTCGCCAGTCATCTGCTTCAACTGCTCGACCATGTTCTCGATTGCCTCTAACACCTGGGCCTTGGATTCCGGGGTCACTTCGCGCTGGTAGATATCGTTCAGCACCCGAGCCTGGAGTCCGGCGAGTTCGCGCCAGAGCGGGTCGAGGTCTTCGGCTGCTTTGGCGATGACGATGTCTTCGTCAGCTTCGGCACCGAGCGCGGTGAGCGCCTCGTCCAGTGCCTTGAGCATGTCGTCGGTGATCTGGACCGTGAGCGTCGTACGCTCCTTTTCATCCATGGGCATTTCGGCGATGGGGAGACGGATTTCGACGTCATTGAACCACTTCGCGACCATCGCGAGCAGGTGCTCGTTGATGCGAATGTCGGCCTTGGCGATTTGACGGAACGTGTCTACGTCGTCTTTGGTTTTTTGTAGCATGTCGATGAGGTTCATGCTGGTGCTCCTTTCGGGAGGTGTTGCTGAGGTTTACTGTGACGGCGAAAAAACCCCGGGCAATCCAATCCCGCCCTACCCCTTGCGTTCCAGCGCCAAGGTTGTAGCAGCGTGAAGGCGCAATGGGAGCCCAAAAGGCCACCCGGGGTGTCTCTGTGCTAAAATCTAAGCACAGAGACAAAACACCTAGCAACAGAAAAAGGGTTTCCCAGGTAGCGCAGTACACGTATCTGGAGGCCGACCCCTGCGCGCAAGCGCTATGGTCGGTCTAATTTTTTGTCCCCGAGCCTCATCCCTCGGCCGGGCAACGGCGAACCCCCGGAGCTTTACAGCACCCGGGGATTGTATAGTCGCTTCATTGTTTGGATGATTAATCTAATAGTTGGGTATGCACATAGGTCTGTCGGTCTTGCAGGGCGCGGCTCCCAGGTGACCCCGCCCCGTCCTCCTAAGCGAAATTCGGGCGATCTCTAAGCGACCTGAACCATCTACAGGTCTATGTCCACAGATCAGCAGCAGGATGTGCCTGCCAAACGTGCACAGTGGCCCGGGACGTACGCGCCCGAGGGCCGGGAACCTCTCAAAGACCCCGATCTGCGCCTGGGAAGGAGACTTCTTCTTGCCGTACCGATAACCTGGTTGCTCTACTCCGCGATCGTCTGGGTAGCGAGCCTCGCCTTCGCGGGGGCGGAAGGGATGGAAGTTTTCTCCGGCTCTCTCTCATGGTACTGTTTGGTGCGGTTGTCCTTGTTGTTCCACTGCTCGGCTGTTACGGATTCGGCGCGTGGCGCAAGAACAACTGGCCGGAAAAGCCGGACCGGCGGGTGCACCCCGTTCTCCACGATGCGCGCAGGTTGCGCAGGATCGCCTTCGTGGTGCTTCTGTGCTGGTGGTCGGTTATCGCCCTGCCTTGGTCTATACTCAGTATAGCATTTGAGTATAGTATTTGATCGTTAGGGCTACGGCGGCCCTTCAGAGACAGCAGAACTCCCGGCTCGAGGACCACAAGGATCTTCGAACCGGGAGTTGTGTGCATGTGAGGTTGCTACTTATGTGCATACCTCTTGGTGGAGACGCCGGGAATCGAACCCGGGTCCGTAATACCTCCACACTCCAGCTACGACTATTCCCGTTTCTCAGCGTATCGCTCGCTGCACCGACGGGTCGGTTGTACGTCCTTGAAAAAATATTCCCAGGTACGCCTGCGGATCGTCTACACCGATCGGTCCTTGGTCTTTGCCAATGTCAACGGTCTTCCCCGTCGCCATTCTTCGCTTCTGTTGCCGGGCTGCGATGAATCGGCCCCGTGCGGCCTTGCGGCTCACGGTTGCGCTCTACCGCTGATTAGGCGGCGAGTGCGAACTGCTTGTTGGCAGTTATTGGGTTGCCCTGTTTTACGAGTCTGAGCTACTCGAGTCGCTAGTGGTGCTTTGTGTACGACGTCGAAACCTGTCGTCCCCGTTGGATATACCGTCCCCGCCGCCGTCCCCGACGCAACCTTGCCGTATTCTCCACCCCCACCTCGCGTCCACGGTGGGTTCCATTAGCCGGTGCACCCGCACCAGAAAGCAAGGTATCCCATGACAACGAAATTCATCACCGCCTTCGTGCGGTTGGCCCGCGCCGCGAACTCGTCCGAGTTCTCGCACGCGAAGCAACTGGTGTACATGACGAATGGCGCCGCAGCAATCGCTGCCGACGCCCCCGAACTGTGCACCTGGGTCGCCGAGGTGGAGAAACTCGCCCGGTTGGCCCATGCCGCCGGTAGCTTCGATGGGCGCGAATTGCTCATCGTTGAGAGTCTCGCCGCCGAGTTCAAGAACGAACTCGACCTCATCGTCTCGGCTCAGGCCGACCTCGAGGACGGGGACGAGTACTTCGACGATTACCTCGACGATTCCCAAGACGAACCCGACCTTGACGAACTGCTCCAGATCGTGCATGCCGCGATCGAGTCGCAAGACGAGGACGAGGACGTCGAGGACGCTGCGTTTTGGGACATCATCGATGCCAACATCGAACTCGACTTCGATGAACGCGCGCTCGACGCCGCGTTCACCGACGAGCCGTTGGTAGAGTGCGGATGCGCCCAGTGCACCGCCGCCGATGACGCCCAAGCCGCCGAGGTACACACGGATCGTCTCCGGGTGCTTCTCGCCGATTCGGTGTACGACCTCACCCACGAGGCGTACTTGATGACCTCAGACCGCGGTCGACACCCGTCGCTGCGCAACGATCCCCAGATCGATGCGTATGCCTCGCAGTGGCGCTCCACGTTCGAGAAGGCCGCATCAGAGGGCTCCTACGCCCTCGCCGATGCCCTAGTCAAACTCACCGACTTCACCGACGACGTGATCTTCACGCTCATCGCGAAGAATGCACCGTCGCTGGACGAGTTCTCTGCGCGTAGCGCAGCATGTCTCGCGTCGGCCCGACGGATGCTCAGCATCGTCTGACCACAATCCACGCAATCACACCGGCCCGCAGGGAAACCCCTTGCGGGCCGGTGCCCGTCACCGGTAGTACCGTTCCCCACGCCAAAATCTCTGCACGCCTGCGCTTCATAAAACGTCCGTCGTTTGACCAGGCTCCACCACTCGCCACCGAGCGGGACCATACCGCCCGAACCGCTGTTGGCGATCGACTGACCTCGCCGCACAGTATTGCGTTCATGGGGTCCACTCTCCACATCACAACCCTGCCCGCACGCGCCGCCACTCTGGTCGCGTTCTTCGCGATGGTCGCCCTCACTGCCTGCAGCGCCTCTGATGACGCCGCGGAGGCTCCCGCCGCCACAGGGTCGACGGTTCCTCGCTCCGTGCCCCGCAGTTACGCCGAAGGCAAGGAGGTAGTATCGACCCTCGTCGATACGTCCACTCTCGCCGAGATCACCTCGATCATCGAAGGCTGGGTTGCTAACGCCGAAGACAGCAGCACTGATTGTCATGGGCTGCTCCGTCATGCCGGCGTCGAGTTCGCCAAGAAGAAAGGGCTGGTGGAGGTGCCATCCGTCATGTGCGACTACGGCGTCGTGCACGGAATGCTCTACGGGTACGCCGAGGTAGTCAACGACATAGATGAATACGTGCGCGCCGCGGTCCCGTTTTGCGAGAAAGTCGCTGACGTGCCTGGCCGCCCGTCACACAACGTCGACACCCGCAGGGACAAGTGCGTGCATGGTATCGGACACGGGATAGCCCTCCTTTCAGCCGACGACATCGAAAAAGGCCTGGACGCTTGTGATAAGGTCTCTCAAAGCGACCGGTACCAGCAGTGTACGGGGGCGCTGATGATGGAGTTTGGGGAGGATCGACTCGCCGCCTTGGGATGGTATATAAGCCACAGCGCCGAGAACTCCCCGACGGTACTCGTCGTGGACGAGGCGCGGGTGCCGACCTTGTGCGACGGTCGGCCCGCCACGTGTCACGAGCGGTACTGGATGTTCGTCCTTCCCCCGCGCGACACGATCTCGGGGACGGAGGATAGGGATCTCGCCAGGGATGCCTGCGTACGGTTCTCGGGGGAGTACGAACTTCGACAATGTTTGACCGGGTTTGGGCAACTCGCGGGCTCGTTTTGGACGATGTTTGACTTCCAAGACGGGGTGCCCTACCCGCCTGACTCACCGGAAGAAGCCGACATTGCCGCCCAGCGTGCCGTGGATCGATGTGCCCGCCACCCAGATTTGGGGGTCTGCCTCTTGGGGTTCATACCAGCGTTGATTCCGCAGTTGTACTACATCAACCACCCCCACATACCAGATTTTTGCCGCTTCGTACCCAAGGCCCATGTCGAAGACTGCGAGTACGCCGTGAACGTGGCCAAGAACATATAACGGCGCGCTTCGCGCCGTCACTGGACCACGCTTCGCGTTTTCCGTATTCGACGGTTCAAGTTGTGGGTCCTTGTGCCTCCCCACTGTCCGCCGAACTGCCGGGTAGTTGTACCACCACGTCATGTTTTGGTAGGAACGCGGAGAAGAACGCTACCAGCGTGGCGCACACCGGCACTGCCACCAACGCCCCGATCCACCCCAGCAACGCCCCGCCTACGAGGATCGAGATGAATCCCGCCAGCGGATGGATGTCGATGACGTTGCGCGTTACTTTCGGCGCCAGGAACAAGTTCTCGATTTGTTGGTACACGACGATGACGAACAGGACCGAAACCGCCCGTCCCGGCGAGATACCGAGCGCCACGAGTACCGGCAGCGCCCCTGCGAGGTACGTGCCCACCACCGGCACCACTTGGGAGACCACGCCGACCCAGATACCCATCGGGATTGGGTAGTCCACTCCTAATAGTAGGAACGCAACCGAGTGCACAATTGTGGAGATACCGGCGAGGACGATGCGTGAGTACAGATAACCACCCGCTTTCTCGATAGCGAGTTCCCACACCCGGATCACGTGCTGTTGCCGTCCGGGAGCGAGCAACGTGCACGCCGAGCGGATGAGTCTACGATTGTCGGCTGTGAAGTAAAAAATCATGAACAGCATCGGAAGCAAGGTACCCAACCCCACCAGGGCGCTTCCGGAGAAGCTCTGGATGCGATCGATGATCGTTTCACGCAGGTCCTCCACCGCTCCGCCCGGCCGCAACGCGTCTGAGAAGTCGACACGTAATCCGAGATCGTTCAAACGGTCCTCCACGTTCTGCGCGATACTCGGCAAGTTGTCCAGAAAGTCTTGCCCCTCGGCCAAAATCACCGCCCCGCCCACTCCGGCGATCGCCCCGATGCCAAGGAGCGAGGCGAGCATGACAAGAAACGTCGCCACTCCGCGTCGCATGCGTTTCTCGAGTCGAACCACGGCCGGCTCCATCGCAAAAGAGAAGAACAGGGAAATTCCCACGGGTGCCACGAGAAACCCGATTCTCCCAAGGATTGCCCGTACCGCCTCGGCGAACACGATCGCGCCTCCCACACCGAGTACCAGGACGAGGATGGTGCCGCGTTTTTGCTTGGAAAAGTCCATGTCTGGCACGGTTAGCTCCCCCGCCGGTACGGCATTCGTGGCCTCTGGTCGGGTGTGTGCCTGTTGACCGGGGCCCGACGGTGTGTGTTGACCATATCCCTACCACACCCATGGAGGTCAACAACCATGGCAACCACAGCAAGAAACAAGACCGCCGCCCCTCGCCTTGAGGAGGGCGTCCAAGGAGATGCCGAGAAGCAGCCGTCCCGGCGAGATCGGATCCCGTTCTACGCTTCCACGGGGCGTCGTTCACCGGTGATCATCCTCGCCGTTGACGCCGACCACGTCGGCGACCTCGAGATTCACGTGCAAAAATACCTCAAGCGCAACCTCTCCGTGGTCGTGCTCGTTGGCGACCGGTTCAACGCAGAACCGCTCGTCCCGGCCGCCGACGGCACCATCGTGCTGCCAGAGCACATCGGGAAGATCTCAGCACAGCCCGCCTGGGCGTGGTGCGCGGATAACCTTCCATTCGCACGCGACGTGGTGTTCATTCCGGCCTGAGGCCGCGACCGTTCGTGTCTGCTCCGGCTACGGGCCGCCATCAGCGGGGGAGATCTCACACCGGCAGCCCGTCGTTGTAGCCGCCTGTACGTATCTTGCGCATATCCCGCGCGTGTAGTGAGTGCACCCACCGCGCCCCCGGGCACCATACCTGCCATGACCGCGTCCCCGCAGCAAAGCCCAGGTTCCGCCTCGGACGGCGACCTTGATGTACTTGAGCCGTTCCTCGTGCTGCTTTTCGACGATCCGGTGAACACGATGGGGTACGTCGCCGCGGCCTTGCGCGATGTGCTCGCCGTAGACGGGGCGACGGCCGAACGCCTCATGATGGAGGCGCATACGACGGGGAAGGCTGTGGTGTTCCGCGGCAGCCGCGAGGAAGCCGAGCAGGTGTGCACCAGACTGCACGGATGGACGCTGCATGCGTCGGTGGTGCAATGAGCGAAGAAATCTCCCCCGAACTCCTCGCCGAACTTGAGGCGCTTGAGGCCCCGGCCCCCAACGCGCATTACCTGCGCCTCGAGAACGGCCGCCTCCGCTCCGACCTACCCGTCGAAATCGCCGCATTCCTCTCCCACGCCGCCGCGATGCTCGATCAGGTGCTCGCCACCGCCACCCCCGCCCCCGTGTACGGGGACGAGTTGCTCGCATCCGGACGTATCGGCGACCTCATCGAACTGGATGCCAGCCTGCGTCGGCAGATCGGCGGAGATTTTACCGTCCTCGCCCGGCTCCTCTCCACTACCGACGCCCCCACCGAGGACCTCCCTGCGTTGATGCGGGCGGTGAACCGCCTCCGCCTCGCGTTCTCCGGCAAGCACGACGAGATCGCCGCCACCGGGAAAATCTTGTGCAACGTGCTCCTGGCCGACCTGCTCGAACTGCACTCTTTCCAGTGATATCCTTCCTATGAGACCTGACTGGACCCGGTTGCGCCCAGCCATCTGGCCCCGACGGTGAAGGGAACCACAAATGGATGCGTAAGCATCCTCGAACTGAAAGGTATCAACCATGAGTGTTGACACATCAGCCAAGAAGAAGAAGGGCAGCTCGCTCAACATGTCGAGCCTCCTGGACTTCAGCA
>Ga0172376_10005139_pt1 | contig 14694 bp, 12 predicted proteins | sample Lak35m_FD_121114 | JGI IMG/M metagenome (GOLD analysis project Ga0172376, IMG submission 121114) | Freshwater microbial communities from Kabuno Bay, South-Kivu, Congo - kab_092012_35m | ecosystem: Environmental > Aquatic > Freshwater > Lake | place: Democratic Republic of the Congo: South-Kivu...
CAGCTACTACGACGGCACCTACGCGCTGCGCGACGGCCTCAAGCCCGTGAAAGTCGAGGGCTACCTCACCGACCTGATCAACCAGCGCGCCACGCAGTTTATCCGCACCCATGCGCGCGAGCCGTTCTTCCTCTACGTGCCGCACCTCGCGGTCCACTGTCCCTTCCAACCGCCCGGCCGACCCAAGCCCAGCGTGTCCAAGGAAGGCATGTATGCGGGCACGCGCCGCGACTACGCCGCGATGCTGGAGAAGGTGGACGAAGGCGTGGGCATGATGCTCGCGGAGTTGGAAAAGCAAGGCGTGCTCAACAACACGCTCTTCGTCCTGAGCAGCGACAACGGCGGCGAGCGGCTCTCCGACAACGGCCCGCTCGCGCACAAGAAGAGCACGCTCTGGGAAGGCGGCATCCGCGTCCCGTGCGTGATGCGCTGGCCGGCGAAGTTGCCGAAGGGAAAAGTCACCAGCCAGCCCGGCATCACGATGGACCTGAGCGCGACCTTTGCGGCCATCGCCGGAGCAAAGCCAGCGGCGGACCACGCCTTCGACGGCCTCAACCTGCTGCCCCTCCTCACCGGCGCGCAACCGGAACAGGCGCGCACGTTCTTCTGGCGCATTGACCGCGCCGCACGGAAGCAGAAAGCCGTCCGCCACGGCGACTGGAAATACCTTCAAGATGGCAACGTGGAACTGCTGTTCAACCTGAAGGACGACATCGGTGAACGGCGCGATGCGTATCGCAACCACCCGCAAGTGATGACCGACCTCAAGCAACGTCTCGCCGCGTGGGAAACGGAAATGGCGAAACACCAGCCGGACTTCCTCGTGAAGTGAGCCACGAAGGGTTTTGCCACAAAGAGGCACAGAAGGCGCAAAGAGGAATTCCTCTTGTGCCGCTTTGAGCCCAAATTCCGAAGTCGGACTGCCCGGCCGGCGATGAACGCCTATGCGTTGGATTTGCGGGCGCGGGTGCTGCGTGCCCGCAGGCAGGGACACAGTGCCCATGAAGTGGCCAAGCAATTCAGCCTCTTCAAACGCAGCGTGGAGCGCTATTGGCGACGCTACCAGGACACCGGCCTCGCCACGGCCGGCAAGATGGGCGGTCACCGCACTTCCTGGCTGGCCGCCCATGACGCCACGCTCCGGGCGTGGATCGGCCAGCGGCCCGCTTTGACCTTGGCCGAACTCCAAGTGCATTTGGGCATCACCGCGCTGTGGCATCGCTTGGAACGGCTGGGCCTGAGCTATAAAAAACAGCGCTGCGCGCCGCCGAGCAAACCCGGCCCGGACGGCCGGCCGAGCGCGTCCGGTGGTGGCTGCGGCCGGCGCAGTGGGACGCCCGGCGGCTCGTGTTCCTCGGTGAGACGGGCCTGAACACGCAACTGATCTGCCGGCATGGCCGTGCCCCCACCACGCGCCGCTGTTGGGATCGCGGGCCGCACGGCCACTGGCGCACCGCAACCTTGCCGGCCGCGCTGCGGCACGATCGGCTGACGGCCCCGCTGCCGCTGGATGGGGGGCTGTTCCTGGCCTACGTGAAGGAGTGTCTGGGGCCAACCCTGCAACCGGGCGATCTGGTGATCTGTGACAACCTGGCCAGCCACACGGTGGCGGGGGTGCGCGCGGCGCTGGCGGCCCGTGGGGTGGACTTGCTTTACCTGCCGGCCTACAGCCCGGACCCCAACCCCATCGAACTGGCGTTCGCCAAGTTGAAGGCAGCGCTGCGGGCGGCCGCCGCACGCGGCTGGGACGACCTGATCCGAGCCACCGCCGCCGCGTTGGCCGCCGTTACCCCCCCGGGGACTGCGCCAACTTCCTCCGTCATGCCCAGTATGCGTCAACTTGAACAGAAAATGCTCTAATCAGTGCCGGTCAGTGGTTCAATCCCGGTGACAAATTCGCCTTGAGCCGCCGCCGCCGCGCTCGTCACCCTCCGGCCATGTCGCACGCGCTGTATCCGCTCACGTTCCAGCCCATCTTCAAGGACCGGGTCTGGGGCGGGCGGCGGCTGGAGCAGCTCTACGGCAAGGCCCTGCCACCGGGCACGCCCATCGGCGAGTCGTGGGAAATCACCGACCGACCCGAGGGCGTGAGTGTGGTGACGAACGGCCCGCTGGCCGGACGCGACCTGCGCTGGCTCATGGAAAACCACGCGGGCGCGCTGCTCGGCGACTCGCAGCCCTGTGCGGGGCGGTTTCCGTTGCTGGTCAAAATCCTCGACGCGCAGGAGAAGCTCTCGCTCCAGGTCCATCCGCCCGCGCACCGGGCCGCCGAGCTGCGCGGCGAGCCGAAGACCGAGATGTGGTATGTGGCCGACGCCACGCCGGACGCGGACCTGTTCGTGGGCCTGCGGCGCGGGGCCACGCGCGCGGAGTTCGAGCGGCGGATTCAGGACGGCTCGGTGGCGGAGTGCTTTCACCGCATCCCGGTGAAGCGCGGGGATTCCATGTTCCTGCCGAGCGGCCGCGTCCACGCGCTGGGCGCGGGCAACGTCATCTTCGAAATCCAGCAGAACTCGGACACCACCTACCGCGTGTTCGACTGGAACCGCGTCGGCCTCGACGGCAAGCCGCGCGAGCTGCACATCCCGCAGGCGCTGGCCTCGATTGACTTCGCAGACTTCGAGCCGGCGCTGGCCCCGGCGGAGTGGGTGGCGGAAGGCCGCCACGAAGCACGCTACTTGGCGGCATGCGAATTGTTTGCCGTGGACGCGCTCCGCCTGCCGCCCGACTACGAAATAAACCTCGGCGGCAACCGGGTCAACGTGCTCGCCGTGACGGAGGGGCAGCTCTCGGTGAGCTGGCGGGACACCGTGTGCGAACTAAAGCCCGGCGACTTCTGCATGGTGCCAGCGGTCTGCGCGGACGACACCGTCGTTCGGACTGTGCGCGGCGCGACTTTCTTGCTGGCGCTCGCGCACTGAGCGGACGGAGTCACCTCCCCGGCGCCCAACGAAGCGATTTGCTCTCACTCCACGCTTGCCGGCCGGCTTGAACCGAGACGGGGAATTGGCAGGAAAATTTGGGGCAGGAAAATTTCTCCTCCCATTTTCCTGCCCGTAATCTTCCTGCCAAAATCCCGGTTTCTGGACAGGCGCGTCCCCTCCACGCGCCTACAGCACCACGTTGAACGAGAGGAAATACATCCGGCCCGCCTGGAGGCGCGGGAAGTCCACGCCGAGGTCGAGCTTGACCGCGTGCGCGTCGGCCTTGCCGAAGAGGCGGAAGAGGCTGCCGAAGCTGAAGGGCGGCTGGTATTTCACGATGTTCGCCTCGGTGAGGCCGGCCAGCTTCAGCGCGCGTTTCACCGCCACGTCGAAGTTGCCCAGCTCGTCCACGAAGCCCAGCCGGTGCGCCTCCTTGCCGGAGAAGATGCGGCCGTCGGCATAGGACTCCCAGTCGTCCGCCAGCGCGCGGCAGTCCTTCTCGTGGCCGGCCTTTTTGTTCGCGGACTGCGACGCGGCGCGGCCCTTGCGCACGACGCCCTTGAACGTCGCGTAAGTCTCGTCAATCAGCGCCTGCACCATCTCGCGCTCGCCGGCCGGCACGTCCTCGGGCCGGCGCGTGCTGCTCAACATGTCCTTGAACTTCCCGCTCTTATAGACCTGCGGCTGGATGCCGACCTTGTCCATCAGCCCGCGGAAGTTCATGCCGGACATGATGACGCCGATGCTGCCGGTGAGGGTCAGCTCGTTGGCCACGATCCAGCGGCACGGCGCGCTGACGTAGTAGCCGCCCGACGCCGCGAGGCTGCCCATCTGCGCGATGACGGGCTTGCCGGTGTCCTCCTGAAACTTCTGGATGGCGCGGAAAATCTCGTCCGACGCGAGCACTTCGCCGCCGGGTGAATCCACCTTGAGGATGACGGCGCGGACGTGCTTGTCCTTCTGCGCAAGCTCGAGCTGGTCCTTCACGCGCTCGACCATGTTGCCGCCGCCGTCGAGGTCGTAGCTGCTGATGACGCCGAGCACGTCAATCGCCACGATCTTGTCGTGCGTGTCCTTGTCCGTGAGCGTGTGTTCCTCGTAAAACTTCCCGTCCAGCCGCGCCATCTGCGGGCCGTGGCCCATGCCGCCCATGCCCGCCAGCATCATGAAGCCGCCCACGGCCACGAGGCCGAAGATCAGCAGCCACGCCCACCAGCGAACGCCCCGGCGCGGCGGGGGCGGGGTGGGATAATACCGGGGCGGCGGCACCGGCGGCGGGGCCAGGGGCGGCGGGGTGGCGGCGGGCGGCGGCGCGGGCGATGACGGCGGCACTGGATTTTCTCCGGTTTCCATGCGCGCACGCTACCACCGCCACCCGACGGGGCAAGCGCCTTCGCCGCCGGCCAACCGCACGAAGGCCGCCATGGCTTTGCCGGACATCACTTGGCAATCCGCATCACCCCGCCGCCCGGCTCTGCCGCCACTTGTCCAGGCCCACGGCGGCGATGATGAGGCCGCCGATGATGATCTCCTGCATGTAGCTCGGCCAGTCCATGTATTGGCTGCCGGTGCGCAGGACCGCCATTGTCAGCGCGCCGATCATCGCGCCGAGGATGCTGCCCGTGCCGCCGTTCAGGCTCGCGCCGCCGATGACCACCGCCGCGATCACGTCGAGTTCGAGGCCGATGGCGGAGGTCGGATCGCCCTGTTGCAGGCGGCTCAACATCATCACGCCCGCGAGGCCGAAGAGCATTCCCGCCAGCGAGTAAATCGCCAGCTTCGTCGCGCGCACGCGGATGCCGCAGAGCCGGGCCGTCGCCTCGTTCGAGCCGATGGCAAAGACGTGCCGGCCAAAGACCGTCTGCCGCATCACCACCGCCATCACCACCGCGAGCGTGACCGCCACCCACACGCCCGGCGGCGGCAACGCGCCGAGCGGGTCGGGGTCGGTCATCAGCACGCCGATGTTGGACTCCTTGAAGTTCACGGTCTGGTTGCCGGCGAGCCACTTGGCCACGCCGCGCGCCGCGCCGAGCATTCCTAGCGTCACGATGAACGGCGTGAGCCGGAACGCCGCGACCAGCGCGCCGTTGACCGCGCCCACCAGCGCGCCCACGCCCAGCCCCGCCACCAGCACGCCGGGCAGGCCGACGCCTTTCTGGATCAGCAGCGCGCCCGTGACCGTGGAGAGCGCCACGACCGAGCCGACGCTGAGGTCAATCCCCGCGCTCACAATGATCATCGTCATGCCCAGCGACGCGAGCGCGACCACGACGGTCTGCGTGAGCACGGTCTTGAACGTGGCGAAGGAGAGGAACGCCTTCAGCCCGTCGTAGGCGGACTCGCGCGCGGCCTGCGTGAAACCGGAAAAGCCCTTCAAGCCCGCCGACTGCATCTGCTCCGCCGCGTCCTTCCACGCCAGCAGCACGATGAACAGCAGCACGATGGCCGCGAGAATCAGCGCCGGGCCAAAGCTCGCGAAGAGGCGGGAAAGAAGCGGGCGTTGGGTGGGAGTGTTCATGTGCGGTTAGTGACCGATCGCCGCCGCGATGATTTCGTGTTCCGTCCACTCCCTCGCCGGACGGGTCGCGACCAGTTCGCCGCGGCACATCACGCCGATGGTGTCGCACACGCCGAGCAGCTCGGGCAGGTAGCTGCTGATGAAGAGGACGGCCTTGCCCTGCGCGGCCAACTCGCCGATGAGCCGGTAGATGTGCGCCTTGCTGCCCACGTCAATGCCGCGCGTTGGCTCGTCGAGCAGGAGAATTCGGGCGTCGTGGTGCAGCAGCCGACCGAGAGCAATTTTCTGCTGGTTGCCGCCAGAGAGTTCGCCGATGGGCTGCTCCGGCCCACGCGCACGGACATCGAGACGTTTCGTCCAGTCGCGCGTGGCGGCGTGCTGATGGCTCGTGGACAACCACCCGAACCGCGCGAAGGGACCGAGGCGCGTGGCGGTGAGATTGTCGGCTAGGGAACGGTTGAGCATCAGGCCCTCTTCCTTGCGATTTTCGGAGAGCAGGCCCAGCCCGGCGCGGAGGCTGTCGCGCGGTTCCCGCGTAGGAGCCGACCTGAGGAGGCTCTGACTTCGTTCTGCACTCCGCATTCCGCGCTCCGCGTTTCCAGTCAGAGCCTCCTCACGTCGGCTGCTACACACCAGCACTTCGCCCGCGGCCAATTCATCGAGTCCGAAGACGGCGCGTGCCGTCTCCGTGCGGCCGGCACCGATGAGGCCGGCGAGGCCGAGGATTTCGCCGGAGCGCAGTTGCAGGTTCACGCGGCGGGGCTTCACCCGGCCAGCCAGCTCCTTCAACTCCAGCACGGGCGCGCCCAGCTCATGCGGCGTGCGCGGGTAAATGTCCTTCATCTCGCGGCCCACCATGAGGCGGATGATGTCCTCGACGCGCGCGGCGGCCATGTCGCCGGTGCCGACGGTCTCGCCGTCGCGCAGGACGGTGTAGCGCTGGCAGACGCGCTGGCATTCCTCGAGGAAGTGGCTGATGTAAATCACGCTCACGCCGCGCGCCCGCAACCGCTCGATGACCCGAAAGAGATTCTCGGTGTCCACCTGCGTGAGGCTGCTGGTCGGCTCGTCCATGATGAGGACCTTCGGCTCGCGCACGAGCGCGCGGGCAATCTCCACGAGCTGCTGCTGCGCGATGGGGAGCGAGTTGACCGGCGCGTGGAGCGGGAGATCGGCGTGGTGGAGTTCCTCGAGCGCACGGCGGGCGAGATCGCGACGCTTCGCGCGGTCCAGCCAGCCGAAGCGCGCGGGTTTCTCACCCAGCAGGATGTTTTCCTCCACGCTCAGGTGCGGCGCGAGGTTCAGCTCCTGGTAGATCATCGCAATGCCGCACTCGCGCGCGTGCAGCGGGTTCGCCGGACGGAACGGCTGGCTGTCGAGCGCGATCCTCCCGGCATCCGGCTGATACGCGCCGGAGAGGATTTTCATCAGCGTGCTCTTGCCCGCGCCGTTCTCGCCGATGAGCGCGTGCGCCTCGCCGGGCGCGACAGCCAGCGAGACGTTGCGCAGGGCCTGCGTCGCACCGAAGGCCTTCCGCACGCCGGCCATTTCGAGGCGGGTAACGGACGGGCTGGTTGGCGGTGAAGCCGGCATTTGCGTGGGCCGAATGTGGGTGAAAGCCCCGGCGCAGGCAAGGCGGCGGCGTTCGGGAAAGGCATTCCCAAGCCGCCCGGCTCCGCTACAGTCCGCGCCGTGACAACGGAGCGTCGCCCCCTCCCGTGGGTCGAATACACCGAGCTGGCCGCGCTGTTCCTCATCCAAGGGGCGGCGATGGGCATGTGGCTCGTGCCCCTGAGCACCGTGCTGGACGCGCACGGGCTGCGCGCCATCAAGCCGTTCGCCTTCGCGGCGTCGGCGGTCGCGGCGTTTGTCTCGCCGCTGTTCTTCGGCGCGATGGCGGATCGGCACGCCTCGCCCGTCAAGGTGCTGCGCTGGCTGTCGGTCGCCGCCGCCGCGACGATGGCGCTGGCCTCGCTCGCCATCCAGCTCGGCTGGAACCCGTGGCTGGTGCTCGCGCTCATCCAGCTTCACGCGCTGTGTTCGTCGCCCACGTGGAGCATCGCGTCCTCCATCGTCTTCGCCCGGCTGCGCGACGCGAAGCGCGAGTTCGGCCCCATCCGCGCGGTGGCCACGCTGGGCTGGATGGCCGGCTGCTGGCTCGTCAGCGCGCTCAATGCCGACGCCTCGCCGCGCGCCGGCTACAACGGCGCGCTCACCTGGCTGGTCGTGACCGCCTTCACCTTCCTACTGCCCGAGGTGGACGCGCCCAAAGTGTCGGGCAAACCCACCCTGCGCGAACGGCTCGGCCTCGACGCGCTCACGCTGCTCAAGAACCACGACCACCGCGTCGTGTTCATCACCGCCGCGCTGTTCAACATCCCGCTGGCCGCGTTCTATCCCTACACGCCGCCGCACCTACAGGCGCTCGGCCTCACGCACACGACCGCGTGGATGACCCTCGGCCAGGTGACGGAAGTCTTCGCCATGCTCTTCCTCGCCCGGCTGCTGACCAACTGGCGGCTCAAGTGGATTTTCGCCGCCGGCCTCGGCTTCGGCGTGCTGCGCTTCGTGCTCTGCGCGCTCGACACGAAGGCGTGGATTCTCCTCGGCGTCGCGCTGCACGGCTGCTCGTTCACGCTGGTCTTCATCACCGCGCAGATCTACCTCGACGAACGCGTGGACCCCGCGTGGCGCACGCGGGCGCAGGCGCTCATGTCGCTGATGACCAGCGGCGTGGGCAACCTCATCGGCTATCTCGGCGTGGGCGCGTGGTTTGCCGCCAACGCGCGGGCCGGCGGCGAGAACTGGCCGGTCTTCTGGAGCGGCCTCGCGGTGTCGGTCGCGGCGGTGCTGGCCTACTTCCTCCTCGCGTATCACGGGCGGCAGCGGAACTGACCCAGAAGTCGAACTGCCCAGCGCTGTAGCGCAGGCTGGCAGCCTGCTGTGTCCGCCGACTGGCAGTCGGCAGCTCATCCTGAAAGCTGCGACGTTCAGAAGGGTGCGTGGCGGCGGGTTGCCAACCCGCGACACAGCAGGCTGCCAGCCTGCGCTACCCGCGCCCACGCGCTGGGCAACTTCGGAGTTCAGATTGAACCCTCAGCTTCGCCCGCGGAACTCATCCATCAGCTTCAGCACGCCCTCGCGCAGCTCGAACAGCTCGCGCCGCGCCTCCGCCACCAGCTTCGCCGGCAGCGCCTTCCGCTCCGCCACTTTCTCCAAGCCCGCCTGCGACTGGTGCAGGTGGTTTAGCGCCCGCTTCAGACAGGCCACTGTGAAGCCCGCGTCCGGCATGTGCCGGTCCTGCGCGATGCCGTTGAGCGCGCCCGCCAGCTTCGCGCCCGTGGTCTGCCACTGGAAGATGAACTCGCCGACGTCCTCGTCCTCGAACTTGCCTTCGCCCAGTTTCTTGATGGCGTGCCAGGTCTTCATCGCGCTCTCGAAACACCGGTGCTGGAGCGGATGCGCGAGGTCGCCGTCCTTCGTGCGAACCCAGTCAATGCCCTCGCGCGCCGGGTTTGGCTCCGGCTCCGGCTCGTTGAGCGCCGCTTCCGCCGCCGCGTTCATCTCCTCGATCCACTCGCGCTGCTTCGCCTCCTCCTCCGGCGTGAGTTCCTTGTGCCAGCCCATCTCCTTCGCGATCTTCTCCTCCGCCTCGTCCGAGTCGCCGTATTTGTCGAGCAGCTCCCCGTATTTCGTCGTGCGCGCGTCGGACTCCTTGAGGAACTTCTCGTAGTCGTGCTCGTCCCACTCCTCGGTCTCGGGATCCTTCTGCCCGCGCTGCTGCTGCTCGATGGCCTCCGTGAGCCGCCCCATGAAGCCCGCCATCCCCGCCGCCGCGTCCCGCGCGCGTTCCTCGTCCTCCGTCGTGGTGAGCCGCCACTCCGGCGGGGAAATGGTCAGCTCGTAATCCGTGCTCTCGACCACCACGCGCCCGTTCCGCTCGCTGAACCATTCGAGGTAGAGGCAGTTGGCCCAGTGCGACGGCGGGCGGCCCTTCGACTTGGGCCAGTTGAGGAACTCCTCCATCGGCACCGACGGCACCCGCACCTTCCGCGACGCCGTGAGGTCGCCGATGGTCCCGCGCTGCTCGGCAGCCAGCGAGTCGAGATGCCGGTGCGCCACGCGCGGCTGGGGATTGTTGAACGTGAGCAGACACCCGGCGAGGTCGGGATGCGCGTTGCCCGCGAGTTCGAGCACGACCGGCTCCGCGCGCCCCTCGACCCAGATTTTCCCGCGCACCACGCCCTTCACGCGGTTGTCAATTTCCCCGCGCACCACGCTCTCGTGAATTCGGAAGGCCATGCCCGGAAAATACTCCCGACCTCCCGCGCCGCGCAAAAGCATTTCGCCACCGAGTGCGCCCCGCTCATCGCCTCACGCTGGCGGCCAGCCCTTCGGCTCGCGGCCGAATACCTCCTCATAGGCGCGCACCGTCAAGGGCGGCGGACGGTCCAAAGCCTCGCGCCGGGCCTGGGCGTTGCTTTCGGCCAGCTCCGCGCGGACGCGGTCCAGTTCCTCCTGCCGCTCCTTCTCCGCCTGCTCCTTCGCGAACGCCTCCGACGGTGAGTAGTCCTCCGGCTTCTGCTGCTCCAACGCCGCCCGCAGCGGTGCCATGTCCACGACTCCAAGCTCGGAGAAGTGATATTCCCAATCCGCGCCCTGCGCCCTCATCCGGCGGAAGATCATGCGATAAACCGGCGTCAGGTCCGCCCGCTGGCCAATCCAGATCGTCCCCATGTAGAACTGCAAGTAGTCCATGCTCCACAGATCCTCGTTCGGCCCGCTCACGCACTCGGCGATGAACCCCGCCGCGCCCCGGAACGACCCGATGTCCACCACCCGTCCGTCCGTCGTGATGACCTCGTGGTTGTCGGAAAACACATCCCACAGGCACAGCCCGATCAGTTGCGCGACCTCTTCCGCCGTTTTGACCGGCGAGTCCTCCCACTCCGCGCGAATCTCCTCAAGCGTCGGTTCAGGCTTCGGCGCGAGTTCGGGATTGTCCGGCTCGCGCTCGCGCCGAGCGCGGACCAGCCCCTCGATGTTTCGGTGCATCTGAAGCGATTCCTGAAACACCTGCTCCGGCGACGGATGAAAGCACACCAGCAACGGCGACTTCTCCCAGCCCTCCGGCGCGATTTCCGCCAGCACATCCGCCCCGGCAAACCCGTGCGGGAACAGCCGGTCAAAGAAGTCCTTCAACTCAGCGTCGGTCAGGCGGGGGCGGTCGTCATTAATGGGCTTGCGTGCGCAGAAACTCCCAGCCGACGTGCTCCTGTGCGAGGCGTTTGCCAGAGGCGAAAAGCTGGCGCGCAGGTTCGGCAAGATCACCAAGCCAATCGCAAAGCGTGGGCGATGGCGGCTCACCTTCCCACGGCTGGCCGCGTCCGTCACGGAGCCACAGCAACTGGCGATAGCTCCACAAATGCGGATCGACTGCGGGCAGGCTTGCGGCCTGCGCGCGGGTAGAGGCCTCCTGCGGAATCAGCAGGCCTTGGGGGTCAAGATCACCAAAATAAAACACGCGCCGTTGCCCGCCGAGTTCGGCGAAAACGTCGTCGAGGTAACGGACGCCATCCACGAAGCGGTTGCCACAGCCATAGACGACACCGCTGAAGAGTTTTTGCTCCGCGTTCCAGCGGCAGTAGGAGTGCCACGTCGCGGCATTTTCGATCACGAGGAGCGGCCCAGATGGATCCGGCCCGACGGTCCACGGCAACGGTTCGGGGACGATGAAGCAGCGGAGCATATCCAGCGTGAGCCGGCCCTCGCCGAACAAAACCGTGCCGCGTGCCAAATGATCGAGGCGTTTCTCGTCGCCGAAGATGTCCAGCGAGCGTTCCTTGATGGGCACCGGCGGGCGCTCGCGACCGCCGCGCGCGAAAAACTCCTGCAATTTGAGCAGGTCACTCAAGGGGACAAAGACTCGGGTGGTGGCGAGGAAGCGCAGTTCAGGACACCATGGAATTGCCCGGAGATCAGGTTTTTCGGCAGACACGGATTCGCGCGGCAACTGCACCCAACACGGAAGCGATGGAAGCGCGGAGGCATCCCAGAGCTTTTTACCTTTCGGCAATTCGAGGCGCTCGTCGAGTTGGAGAACATCGAGCAGTTGGCGCAATTTGCCGCGCGCGGACGGAGCGGTGGCGAGTTCCGGGTGAACCTGTTGAAACGCTTTGCGGACCGCATCCAGTTCCAGCCGGGCCTTTCCGTCGGCGAGATCGAGCAGGCGGCGATGGAACTGGTCGGTGGGAGTCATGGCTCGTTGGTGGGGACAATGGGGCGATCCGCTTCGCCATGAGCGTCAAAAATGCGGATGTTGTGAATCATGGACTCTGCGTCCTCGCCCACGAGGCCGACCGCCAGCTCGCCGGTTTGCGGAACGATGCGATTCTTGGCGAGGCGGATGCGATTGGGAAAAACGCTTAACGCCTGCGGGTCATTGATACCGGTAGCGTAGATGAGTTGCACGCCGAGCGCGCCAGCGATCCAGCGGTGCATTTCCAGAAATTCCGGCTTTGACGCCTTGCCAATGGGGTTGTCCAGCAACAACGCGCTGACCTCGGCCCGGCGTTCAGCCAGCCCCCGGCTTTGGGCGCGCAGTTTGACGAGGGTGCAATAGAGAATAATGGCGACGGTGGTGCGTTCGCCCTCGCTCCAACCGCTCATTTCCCGCACCGGGTAGCGGGTTTTGCGACGTTGGGTTTCGGGTTTAAGAATAGTGGCTTCCATCCCGCGTTCGGTGACGAGCGCCAGCAACGCATCGAACACCAAGCGCACGCCATCGGGCAGAGTGCCGCGCGTAAGGATGTCGTCCACGTAGGAGCGAAGGCGCAAGAGCTTTTCGTCCTGGCTGTGCGGCATGGAAAGATGGATGCGGAGAAACGACTCACCTTCCCAGCCATTCATGTCTCCGGCATCTTGCTGAACCGCGCGGCCCGGCCCAAAAGGCTGATGGCTTTTTCGGACTCGGTGAGCAACTCGCTGACGATCAAATCGCGGTGTTGCTGCATTTGCTGCAACTCCGCCTTGAGCGTTTCCGTCTGTTCGGACACTGCGCGTTGACGATCCGCTGCCACGCTGCCTTGAAGCAGCTCGTTCAAAGTGAGGGTAACGAATAACGAACGCGCAGGTATGTTCAACTCGTGCGAGAAATCCTCGCTCTGGGTCAGATCGCGAATCGCAGAATGGCGCTCGGCGACTTTTTCCTGCCGCTGCCTCACCTGCTCGCGGGCGGTGCGTAAAGACGTGCAAAGCTCGTCCACGGTGGCGGCAACAGAGGCGTCGTCCGGAGACAACGCGGGCAGATCGGTCCTGCCGGAGGGCTGAACGTCCAAATTGGTGAGAAGTTTTGCCTGGGACTTCAGGCGCTCGCTGCGCGACGTGGCGGACTGGGCGGCTTTCTCGTTCGCTTCGATGTCGAGGCGAACCCGTCCGTGTTCGCCCTCCAACCGTTTCGCTTCGGTTTCGAGGTTCGTGACGATATTGCCGACGTCGACGGCGATTTCGGGGACAAGCTCGCCTTGCAACGGCTTGTCGAGTTCACCCGGCGTGCCGATTTGCCGGAGGGTTTCCCGGGCCTGGCGCAAGCGAACCTGCGCGGTAGCCTTGGCGGAAATGGCGTCGGTATGTTGCTGGCGGGCATGAGCGCGTTGGGCGAGCAAGTTTCCGGCAACCAACAGTGATTCGGCATCCTGATGGTTGAGGCCCTGAAACTCCTCGGCGTCGAGGGACTGCTTCAGCGCGGTAATTTGCTGCTGCTTTTCCTTAAGTTGCCCCTCGGCTTCGGTGTTTTTGAAACGGCCTTCGAATCGTTGCACCTCGGCGGTATAGCGCTGGCGCAAGGCGGCGAGGGTTTGGGTGACCGCGTCCGGCGGAGTGGCTGACGCGTAGGCTATCCCAGCCCGTTCGGTTCGCAAATCGCGAACCTGGTCGCGGGCCTCCTGTTCCTCGCGGTCCAATCCGGGTTCGGTCAATTTGAGTTGTTCCGCCGCGTCCTGAAGCGTGCCAAGCGTGGATTCCAATTCGGCAAGACGCGATTTCAATGTCTCACGTTCCTGCCGACGGCTTTCAAGGTGGGTCTCGAATTGTTCAATGAACGACTGGACCTTGTTTGCCGCGGTCTGAGCACTACCGCTGACTTTCTCGTGTTCGCGAGAATGAGCATCAAGGGTCTGAGCCAAGGTTTGCTTGGCCGCGCTCTGTTCACCGGCCTCTTTTGCGCGCGAGCGAAGGCTGGCCAGCGATTGCTCCTCACCGCGACGTTGCTCGCGCAAGGTGGTCAACTTGCCACCGCCAAATTCCGCGAGCCAGGCGGTCAAATTGGTTTCCACTTCGGCAGATGCCTTGTGTTGGGCGCGGAGTGTGTCGAGGTTGGCGCGGGCGGATTGCAGGCGCGATTGGAGAGCGGCGCGTTCAACCTGCGCGGCTTCGCGATTGAAAGCCCCCGCGTGGCGAGGCGGCACAACCAGGCATGCCGGCCCAGCCGGCTGGGGCATCTGCTCGGGCGTCGGAGACACCTGCACGGGAGCATGGGGTGAATGGGCAGACTTGACGGCGGCCTCGGCCTTCTTCTGATCCACCAGCGAATTGAACATCACGCCGTGGTAGCGGGCCGGATCGGAGGCGAGCAGCGCATTGGCGGCGGATGCGTCAGTGTTAGCCGCCAGCCAGTGGGTGGCGGGGATAACGCTGGTCAGCCCCTGAGATTTGAGGTGCTCCACGACGGCTTCCACATCGCGCGTGGGAGGAAAGAGGCCATCGCGCTCGACGTGCTTTTCGGCCCGCTCATCCTCCGCCATGTCGGCGTTCAGACGAAGCAGATGGTTCAACAAGTCGGCCACGCGCTGCCGGAGACGGTCGTAGGTCGCGGGCAATTCGAGATCGGCCCGCGATGCTTCAACGGCCGCCTGCACTTCGGGGTGCGTAGCAATGGCTGATTCACGCTTTTCCGCTTCAGCGATGCGGACGTCGAGCTGTTTGAAGCGCGCTTCCGTTTCGGAGGACTGCGAGAGGAGCGCGGTGCGCTGGTCGGCCAACTTGCGCGCTTCCTCAGAGGCGGTGTCGCGCTCGTTACGGGCGCGAGTGACGGCCTCCGAAGAAGTTTGAGCGACTTGCTGCCAGCGTTCTAAACACAGCGTCATAAGTAATTGCGCATGTAGGTCGAGCGTGATTCACTTTATGGATGAAGCCATTGAAGATTGCAGACGCTCAGACGATGGTCCCCGCGCTCCAGGATGAGATTCGTCG
>Ga0172376_10005140_pt1 | contig 14692 bp, 15 predicted proteins | sample Lak35m_FD_121114 | JGI IMG/M metagenome (GOLD analysis project Ga0172376, IMG submission 121114) | Freshwater microbial communities from Kabuno Bay, South-Kivu, Congo - kab_092012_35m | ecosystem: Environmental > Aquatic > Freshwater > Lake | place: Democratic Republic of the Congo: South-Kivu...
CTCAGCCCGCAGGCAGCGTTCCGCAGCAACTTCATTGTCGGCTACCCAGGCGAAACCGAAGAAGACCACGATCAGTTATTGCGCTTCGTTGAAGAAGCGCAGTTGGACTGGTGCGGATTCTTTACGTTTAGCCCTGAAGAGGGAACACACGCCATGACCCAGCCAGATCATGTTGATCAGTCGCTCATGAATGAGCGCATTGCGGAACTTCGCGAAATGCAGGACAACATTACGGCTTCACGTCGTGACGACTTGATTGGCGAGACCGTGAACGTATTGGTTGACGAACGGGGCATTGGTCGCACGCACCGCGAAGCACCATCCATTGACGGCGTGGTGCACGTGAGCGACGATCTTGAAGTGGGCAAGTTTTACGATGTGACCATTGCCGATGCAATGGGCCCAGATTTGCTTGCGGCCGGTGCAAATACTGATGCCTTCGATGGGGAAGAATAGAAACCATGGCTACTGACCCAAACGCAATTCGTACGTGGGCTAACGCCATTACTGTCAGCAGGCTGTTGGTATCGCCGCTTATGTTTGCGATTATCCCTGATGACAACGTGGGTTCGTGGGCCGCAACTGGCTTGTGGTTCGTGTTGTGCCTAAGCGATTTGATTGACGGAAACTTGGCCCGCAGGCAAGGAGTTACTCGCAGCGGTGCATTCCTCGACCCGCTTGCCGACAAAGTGTGTGTGCTCGGCGCAATGTTCGTGCTAGTTGATCGCGGAATGTTCAGCGTGTGGTTGGTGGGCATTATTGCCACCCGAGAAATCGCCATCAGCCTGTATCGAGTATTTGCTGGTGCAAAAGGCGTCAGCGTTCCTGCAAGTAAAGCAGCGAAGTTCAAAACGTTTGCGCAGCAAGTGGCAGTTGGCTTCGCGGTGTTGCCGTGGAGTGCTGCCGATTACAACTACTTGGCAAAGGGTTCTCTCGTCATTGCCACTGCACTCACGTTGTATAGCGGTCTGCAATACGCATCAGTTGCAATCAAAGCTCGCAAGCAGGTTTAGGCAATGCGTTGCGACGTAGTTGCCATTGGTACCGAGCTGTTGCTGGGCCAAATTGTTGACACCAACTCGTCTTGGCTGGGCGAGCAATTGTCGGCTGCCGGAATTGATTCATGCTTGCAAGTAAAAGTTGGCGACAACTTGGGCCGCATGGTGAAAGCCATCCGCTCAACGCTTGACGATGCTGACGCGGTCATCATCTGTGGCGGCCTTGGACCAACGCATGACGACATTACGCGCGAAGCAATCGCCGAAATTATGAGCGTTGAACTGGAATTCAACGACGAAGTCGGCATGGTTATTTCAGAAATGTTTGCCTCGCGTAATCGTCGTATGCCCGAAATCAATATGCGCCAAGCAATGGTGCCCAAGGGCGCCAGCATTATTGAGCAACGCCGTGGAACAGCCCCAGGTTTGGTATGCCCGGTTGGCGACAAAGTGATCTATGCAGTGCCTGGAGTGCCATACGAGCTGTACGAAATGTTTGAACGTGGAATTCTGCCCGACTTACTGAAGCGATCAGGTTCGGCTTCGGTCATTGCCAGCAGAACATTGCGCACGTGGGGCGAGAGCGAAAGCGGCCTGAACGAGCGACTATTCGACGTAATTGACGAACTGGAAAAGATTGGCAACCCAACATTGGCGTTTTTGGCAAGTGGGTGGGAGGGCATCAAGGTTCGTCTCACCGCCAAGGCAACCACAACGGTTGAAGTGTCTGCGTTGCTTGACGAGTGGGACACCAAGGTGCGTCATGCCGTGGGCGACATTGTGTTTGGAACAGACACCGACACCATGGAGTCGGTTGTGCTCAACATGATGCGCGAACGCGGTCTAACTCTTGGTCTCGCCGAGTCGGTAACGGGTGGTTTGGTGTCGGGTCGACTCACCAACATTGCGGGATCGAGTGATGTGCTGCGCGGTTGTGTGGTGTCATATGCAAGCGAAGTGAAGTTTGAAGTACTTGGAGTTACCAGTGGGCCAGTGGTCAGCGAAGCAGCCGCTATTGAAATGGCAAAGGGCGCTCAACGCGTTCTTGGCGCGAGCGTTGGTCTGGCGCTTACCGGTGTTGCAGGGCCTGCCGACCAAGAGGGCATGAAGCCTGGAACGCTATGTGTTGGTTTGGCGCTGCCCGATGGAACAACTCAGTCTGCAATGTTGCAGTTGCCTGGCAATCGCGACACCATGCGCCAGCTCAGTGTTATTAGCGCACTCGACTTGTTGCGCCGCGCTTTGCGCAATGTTTAACTCTGCAAATAAAAAAGCCCCGGCCGAAGCCGGGGCTTTTTCGTAATCGCTTCGCACTAAGCGGCGCGGTATCCCTCTGAATCTGAACGAGCAGATGCAATTCCAAGGATGAGCAATCCGTAGCCAGCCTTAGCAAGGATGTCCGAGATTGAGTAACCAACTTGAATAACTGTTGCTGATTCCTCCGTTGAAAGATCGAAAATCTTCGAAACGAAAGTGGTGGAGTCACCGAGCAGGTAGAAAATTGGGTAGATGATCCAAGTAACAACCAATACGTAACGAAGGTTGTTGAGCTTCTTGCCAATTTCGCCAGTTTGTGACTTGAGTGTCTTGCCGATGGTGCCTGCGAACAATTCGTAGAGCACATAGAGCATGAATGCACAGGAAATGAAGAACCAAACGTAGCGTTCGGTGCTGCCATGTTCTGCTACTTCACCTGGGTATCCAGTTGCGATCATGAGAAGCGCTGCGATCACCAAACGTGGTGTGATCTTCTTCGCAACTTCTTTCGATACACCAGCCACCACAACAAGCTCTGCTACCAACAATGGAACGGTGAGTAGCCAGTCCGCGTAGCGGTAGCCCTCGTTCCAGCTGCCAGCTGAGAAATTGCTGAACATTCTCCAGTAGTTATACGCAGCAACGCCGCAGATCATTGCTGACATGGTTACTGCACTTCTATAGTTCACCGATACTCGGTTACGGGAAATAAGGAAATAAACGAATGCAATACCCAGCGTTGCGGTTGCAAACGACAGGGCGTTGTAGACCAAGTTGTAATTGCTTACAACAAGTTCAGTTGCTTCTTTCATATGAATGAATACCTTTCGGTTGGCCTAGAGGCCCGGTGGTCTCTATGAAAAGCCAATTCCAGTGTTACCTACTTTTCGATGTTGGACTAGGCATCAAATATTGCAGTTTTGTGTCAGAACGACATAGTGATAAATACCTGTCCAGTTACCAGCGGGTAATTGTGAGACACTTGACTTATGACTCCTAAAAAAATATTGCAAGCAACCACACTTCTTGCGGCTGCTGCCAGCCTGGTGATGAGCGTTTTTCTCTACTTCAGTGGTGAAGAAGTGACTGATCGTTTGAATGGAATTTACGTAGGTGTTTGGGTGCCATCCATTTTGGCGCTCGGTGCCTTCCTCCTCGCAGGTTCGAAGGACAAATAAATCATGTCGCAAGCAGCGCTCTTCGGTTTCGGATGTGTGATTTTCTTTGTCGTTTTTACAGGTGCGCTGTTCTACGGAATGGCAACAGTGAAAGAAATAGCTGACCGCACGAAGTAAAGACTTACATACGTTGCGTTAAGCCACCGTCAACAATAAACACCTGACCTGTCGCGTACTTGGTGCGCAAGAGTCCAAGCGTTGCTTCCACGCAGTCTTCAGGGGTTGCCGAGCGCCCAAGCGGTGCCATCGCTTTAACACCTGCGTGCTGATCTTGCCAGTTCATTGTCCACGGAGTTTCTACTAATCCTGGTGCAACAGCATTTACGCGCACAGGTCCGCAGCTTTTTGCCAGCAGAAGTGTCATGTGATTGAGCGCAGCCTTCGACATGGAATAGGCGATAGAGCTGCCAACCGGGCGAACTCCGGCAATCGACGTAATGGTGATCACGTTGCCGTCGTCGCTCTGCTTTAGTAACGGCATTGCTGCTTTGGTAAGTGCCCACGTGCCCCACACGTTCACTGCAAAGGTTTTTTGAAAGATCTCGTCGGTGAGTGCTTCAAGGTCGTGATGGGCAACGAGTGAAGTCCAACCGGCATTGTTGATCAAAATGTCGAGTTTTCCAAAACGCTTGATGGTTTCATCAAGCAAATGTTGGCCAGCATCTTTATCACTGATATCTGCTTGCACATAGTGGGCGTTCGCACCAATTTTTGCAGCTACTGCTTGGCCGGCTTCAACAGAGTTCGCTGAATTAACGACAACGCTTGCGCCAAGTTCGCCGAGGCGAAGGGCAATTGCTTCGCCAATCCCGCTTGACGAGCCAGTAACGATTGCAACTTTGCCTGTGAACTCGCTCATCATGCTCTCGCTAATGGTGCGGTGAGGCACGTTGGTCCACCGTCACCTTTCACGGCAACATTGTTGCCGGCAAACACGTGCACTTCAACTCCGCCTTCGCGAAGTTTGCCTTCAATCTCTGGGTTACCTGCAGCAAGCACCACAACATTTGGGCGTATGGTCAAAATGTTGGCACCCTGCGTGAGCATTTCTTTTTCACTCACGGTGAACCACGAAATTCCGCGCGACTCTAAAAACTGCAACAGACGAACTGGGGCAAGAGGCTCGTACACCACCGCTTTGTCGTGCGCGATAGGCGACAGCACCGACATCAGGTGCAACACAGCGCCTGGTCCTTCGTAATGGGGAAGGTCGAACGAAAACACGTCTACACCGTGTGGTGCGAGCAACGCGCGAATTTGGTCGATGCCAGCTTGGTTTGTTCGGTAACCATGACCAATGAGCAGGGTCTTGGCATCAAGCCACACTTTGTCGCCACCGTCGGCGAATGCTGGCTCGGTCAACTGACCAAGAATTGGTACGCCAATACGCTCTAGGTCCTTACGAAACTCGGCAGGCTCTGGCGAGCGAACTGGCTTAGCCATGCGCAGCAAAATTGCGCCATGCGGGGTCATGATCATTGGGTCGTGCATATATACGGCATCGACAAGGCCCTCAACTGGGGATGCAACGTCCACTTGGCAGCCCAAACTTTCGAGCAAATTGGTGAACTGCTCGTGTTCCTTCAGCAGTTCGGTGGTGTCGGGCATGCGCCAGAAACCCTCTTCTACGAATTTGCCAATGGTGGTTGGTGTGCGAACAAGGACTCGTGAAAGTGGCGACACCATGTCTGGTGTGCCCCAAGATGTTGTAGTAGTCATGCTCCCTCAACCGTAGCAACGCAGCACCTACTGTGGAGTTGTGAGAATCGCGCGCAAAATCATCGGCTTCATAGCAATTACTGGAGTTTTGGCAGGCTGTTCGTTGAATGAGACCCCAAGTGGTTCGATCTCTGTTCCAAGCGATTCAACCGTGGTTGATTCGGTGGTGGACACCGTGGCTCCTGAAGTCGCTGACTCCACGCCCGAAACCGTGCCTACGACTGTTCCCGAAACAACCACCACGATGCCAGAGGTAGACCTCAAGTGCGTCACGGTGTTGAAGTGCCAATTCTCGTATTTGGTGGGCGCTGACTATTCGCTGTTGAAGCTTGAATTCACCGATTTCAGTGTGGCCAATTTGCAAGGTGCCAAATTCGTCCGCACAAACCTGAAGCAAACAACGTTTATTCGTGCTGATCTTTCCAATGCAGATTTCACTGGCGCAAATTTGGGCAGCGCGAACTTCACTGGAGCAATCGTTACCGGTACCAACTTCACGAATGCCAATTTCACCAGCACAGTGATTTGTGGCCTCGACCTCACTACTGCAATTGGTGTTACGCAAGCGCAGTTGGATAACGCGCAAATGTTCCGCACAAAGGGCAACAAATATTGTCCGTAGTTATTCAGCGTGCAGTTGATCGCACGCCGCAGCCGTGGAAAAACGGATTGGGTGTGCAGTACGAAATTGCGTGTGATGGATCGTTGCCAGACGATTGGACGTGGCGAATTTCCACGGCAGACATCACACAAGATGTTCCATTCTCTAGTTTTCCAGGTGTGAATCGCGAGTTTTGTGTTGCCGACGGCAACGGAGTGGTGCTCACGATCAATGGTGTTGAGCACCACTGTGAACCAGGGTCAATTACGAAGTTCCGCGGCGACGACGAGGTGTACGCAACACTGATTGACGGGCCGATGAAGGCACTGAATTTGATGGTCCGCGATGGGGCTGCACCGATTCATCTTTGTCGTCAGGACACGGAAGGGCTATTGGCCATTATCGCAATTGGCGAAATGCAAGTTTTTAAGTCAGATGGACTGCAATTTCGCCTAGATGTTCTTGATGCTTTACTCACAAAGAGTGAGAGTTTTTCTATCAATACCGTTTGCGACCATTTAATCTTTGTTGCTTGATTAAGAGTTAGGCATACCTACAACTCGTTAGGTATCGCTAAGTTTCTAAAGAATGTCCACAGCGCAAATGTCCGCTTTTTGTCACACCAAGAAAAAGTTCCATGCTGTATTGATTTTTTTGACCATCGGCACTTTCAAATAGTTATTTGCCGTAAAGCCCAATTGCATACCGTTTGGGTACACCTATGGAGGTAACTATGACTACAGAATCCAAAGTCAACAGAGTTAATGAAACCATTTTTGCGAAGTCCCTTGTTGGGATGATGATGCTCGCGGTTGCAGTCTCTGCACTTGTTTTAGGTGTTGTCGCGGTGGTGGCTATGAATAGCGAATCGTCAAACTCAAGTTCAGCCAGCGCTTCGGGCTCTTCAGTTGTCGAAGTAACTCTGTCCGAATTCAGGGTCACCTTTAATCCAAGTGTGATTCAAGCAGGCGATGTGACATTCACAGTCACCAATGCTGGTGCAGTTGATCACAACTTTGCTATTCCTTCGCTCAATGTGCGAACCGCAATGCTGAAGGCAGGAGAGAGCGCGACTCTTGAAGTGAAGGGTTTGGAGGTCGGCGAAGTTGAGTACCTGTGCGAAGTTGCAGGTCACAGCGCTGCGGGAATGGCCGGAAAACTGAGTGTGGTTGAGGTGGGATCCGCAATGGACATGGCGGCAGGTTCAATGTCATCGACCATGTCTTGGCAGCAAATGGACAAGATGATGGAAGAAGTGGCTATGAAATTCCCAGCAAAAACAATTGGGACGGGAAATAACGAGCTTGCTTACACGATGTCAGACGATGGCTTCAAGGTGTTTAGTCTCACTGCCAAAGTTGTGCCCTGGGAGGTTGAGCCAGGAAAAATCGTCGATGGTTGGTCATATAACGGAATGATTCCAGGCCCAATCATTCACGCCAATGTTGGCGACAAGATTCGGATTGTCTTAAAAAATGAATTACCAGAGTCAACTTCACTTCACCTACATGGTGTGCGTGTGCCGAACTCGATGGACGGTGTAGATCCTTACACCCAAAAGGCCATCACTCCGGGCGAAACGTTTAGTTATGAGTGGACTGCAGTTGAGCCTTCTGTCGGTATGTATCACTCACATCACAACGCGCAGGTTCAGGTTCCAAATGGGCTTGCCGGCGCAATTCTGATCGGAGATTGGAAAGCAATGGCCATGGCAGCTGCTGGTGGTCGAACCAAAGATTCCAACAATGTTGCTGAGCAAGAAGTGGTAATGGTCTTGAATGACAGCGGAACGATTGGTCTTTCATTAAACGGTAAATCGTTCCCTGCAACGACTCCGTATTCGCTTGCAATTGGCGAATCGATGGTTGTGCACTATTACAACGAAGGCAACATGACCCACCCGATGCACTTGCATCAACCTTCGGGGCTCGTTGTCGCTCATGATGGCAAGGTCCTTGAGTCACCCTTTTGGGCAGACACACTGAACGTTGCTCCTGGTGAGCGCTGGACTGTTGTGTACACGCCAAAGGATGCCGGTGTGTGGGCTTGGCACTGCCATATTCTCACCCACGCAGAAACCCCCGAAGGAATGCGTTACATGGTGACTGCATTAATCGTTAAGTAGCTATTAGTTCTTGTTGCTCACTCGTGCTATTTGCGCGGGTGAGCAAACAAGAACTGCAAAATTTCTTCGGTATACCCATTGGCCCATGCATGCGACTGTTCTTGGTAGTTCACCAACTGCGTCTCTACGCCATTTGTGCAGACCCAGATGTAACGTTCCTCAATTGCATCTGAGGACTCCTTCGGATTTCCAGCACAAAAGTTTCTGTATGCCATGTCTTGAACAGAATGGAAAATACTCGGATTTTCGAATTTTCCACCACCGTGAAACAAAATCGTGGGATCAAGATTGCCGTGGATATGGAGAATAGAAACAGGTTTTGTTGGAGTACAGGTTGGGTCCATTGGTGCGCCAGTTACCACTGCTATCGCAGTGATCTTCTCGGAAAGATCACAAGCCAAGCGGTAGGCCATCATTCCGCCATTGGAGTGCCCCATTGCCCAAATGCGAGATTTATCGATCGAGTATTGAGAAGAGACAAAGTCAATAACGGTTGATACAAACAGCAAATCATTCTCTTCATATTTGGTTGCATTCGTGCAACAAAGTCCGGCGTTCCAGGATGAGGCACCTTCATACACTGCACCATTCAGGCCTGCAACGATGAAGTTCAGGCTTTCCGCACTTGAAAGTATTTGGGAATCAGTAAAAATGGTCTTTGCAGTTGACGTACGGCTGTGTAGTGCCACGAGTAGAGGCGTTGATGTTCCGGCAGAATATTTGGATGGAACATTAAGGTAGTAGGTGCGGGGTTGCATGCCTTCAATGGTGATGGTGTGCAATGTGGGGTCGTTCGGGTCAACTGAGACGGTGTAGTTGACCACCGGCTCTGGGACGGTAGTGGTGGTTGTGGTAGTTGAAGTTGACGTTGTGGTCGTTGTAATGGTTTGGACGGCAGCGCGAATCCACTGCTTGCGACCCGCTCTTATGCGGCACACCACGATTACGGGCTTTTTGTTTATTCGGGTGGAGGCCCGAGTGCCAAGGGTGGTTTTTGCGCAGGATTGCCCAACTGAAACCGCATTAGCCGATGCCGCGGGAATGGCTGTCCACACCAAAATGGCGCTGAGGGCAACGAAAAGTTTTTTCAATACCTACAGGTTAGTGGCGGTAACTAAGGTTGAAAAGTGCATCCCGAGCAACCAAAGCTGGCGACATCTCATACAAAACTGCATAATCGCAACGCGGCAAATCGCGACTTTGATCCCGCGGATCTTGAGCGTGTGCGCAAGGGGTTTGTCGCCAAACGCGAAAACGGTTTGATCACTGATGAAAAGGGTCGCTTCGTTGGCAATAGCGACAATTATGAATTTCTTCGTGATGGTCGGGAATGTCCTGAGACGGTTAACCCTCAGCTGTGGCGACATGCAACGCTGAATGCGCATCACGGATTATTCAAGGTTGCCGAAGGTGTTTGGCAAGTGCGTGGATACGACATTTCAAATATCACGTTCATTCGCGGAACGAATGGTTGGGTGGTGATAGATCCGCTGACCAGTGAGCACACTGCACGTGCGGCACTTGAACTGATGGATGAGCATGTTGAAAAACTGCCAACCTCAGTGGTGATCTTTACGCACTCACATGCCGATCACTTCGGTGGTGTGCTTGGTGTAACGACAAAGGAAGATGTTGATGCAGGGCGCTGTCAGATTGTTGCGCCAATTGGGTTCTTGCACGAAACAGTTGGAGAGAACGTCATTGCTGGTCCAGCAATGGGCAGGCGTGCGACCTACCAATTTGGTCCAATGCTTCCACCCGGACCATCGGGCCACGTTGACTGCGGTCTAGGTACAGGTGTGCCAATGGGTCCTCCGGGTTTGCTCGCGCCAACTACGGACATCACATTTACGGGAGAAGAACTTGTGCTTGATGGGGTGCGAGTGATTTTCCAACTCACGCCAGAGACCGAAGCACCTGCTGAAATGAATTTCTTCTTTCCAGACCATGGCTGGTTGTGCATGGCAGAGAATTGTTCGCAAACCATGCACAACTTGGTGCCCATTCGCGGAGCACTTGTGCGTAATGCGCTGAACTGGTCGAAGTACATCAACGAAAGCATCGAAATGTTTGCAGCGAAGACAAACATTCTTTTCACTTCACACAACTGGCCAACGTGGGGAACTAGCGATGTTCGCGAGTTCCTCATTTTGCAACGCGACTTGTACAAGTGGATGCACGATCAGACCATGCGTCATGCAAACCATGGGATGACTGCAGTGGAAATTGCCAACATGCTGGAGTTGCCAGAAGAGTTCCAAGCCCACGAACACACTCGTGGGTTTTATGGCGACCTCGTGCACAACGTGAAAGCGGTGTACCAGCGTTATCTCAGTTGGTACGACGGCAACCCTGCAAACCTCAACAAACTTCCGCCTAACGAGGTTGGAAAGCGATATGTCGAACTTGCGGGCGGAATGGATTCACTTTTGGCTTCGGCCCGCAAATCGTTCGAAGCAGGTGATTACCGCTGGGTTGCCGAAGTGGTGAACCATGCAGTGTTTGCAGATCCGTCAAATCAAATTGCGCGAAATCTTCAAGCTGATGTGTTGGAGCAGTTGGGCTATCAGTCAGAATCATCAACATTTAGAAATGCGTATTTGATGGGAGCTCAGGAACTGCGACAGGGTCCACCACCGCCAACGCCCACACACGTTCGTGCTCGCAGCATGATTCGGGCGATGACGATTGAACAGGTATTTGACACTCTGTCGGTGCGGGTTATGTCAGAAAAGATAGGTGGGCTGGCGTTGGCGGTGAACTGGACGTTTACCGACATGGCTGGAACCCCAGACCATGAGTGGGTGATTGGGCTATCGAATCGGACCATGTACTCCGTTCAGGGTCGGCACGATGACGGCGCATCTGCAACAGTCGTCATTTCTCGTGCGCTGTTGCTTGAAGTAATCGCTCAAGTGACCACGTTTGTGGATGAGCTTGCTGCAGGAACGGTGACTATTGAGGGCGATGCCGCTGCATTGCTGAACATCTTTGGCAATCTCGATACGTTCGCAACTGGCTTTGCAATAGTCGAACCGTAAGTCTTAGTTGGCGAACCCGTTTGCGGTCATTGCTTTTCGATAGGCCAAAGCAACTGCATCAAATTTCATGTGAAGTTCTTTGGTGATGTCGTATGGCACTTTTTTTGGAAGCTGTGATTCGACAATCGTTTTATCTTGATTGAAAATGACGTCTTCGAAATCTTGCAGCACAGAAGCAGGTTGGTCGTAGTTGTAATTGCGACCGATGATGAGGAAGCCACGTGAGTGTTCGTCGTCAATGGGTTGCGACACAAAGAAATACACCATGCCTTCTTTGCCACCCCAACCAAGATGCAACAGGAGTGTAAATGGTGTGTGGATCTCGTAATGTGATGTCCGCATCGGTGCTTCGGTTGATGCGTTGGCGAACACCGGGAAGTCATCGGTGTTCGGAGCTTCTGGACGCTTGATGTCGTACTTCACCACGTGACCTTCGGTGCGAACTTCGTAGTCGGGTACAACGGGGCGGTTGATATCGCCGAGCAGTCCTGGGTGCACCCAAGGGAAGTGCCCAAAGTCGGTGAAGTTCTCTAGTTGGCGCGATGAATGAGCATTCCAGTCATACGGCCCACAGTTCACCCACACCCAGTCGCTGGTACCAAATTCTTCAATCGATGGAAGTGGTCGACGTGGTTCATCAAGCGACACCCAAATGATGTTGTATTGCTCTACGCACGTGTGAGCAGCAATCTTGGCTTTGGTTGGAACCTTTGTTGGGTCTTCTAGCTGGGGAATGTGCGTGCACTTGCCGCTTCCGTCGAATTGCCAACCGTGGTAAGGGCACATGATGGTGTCGCCCTTAACACATCCGCCGCTCAGTGCGGTTCCGCGATGCACGCAAACATCGCTTGTTGCATGCGCTGTTCCGGTGCTGTCGCGCCAAACGACCAATTGCTCCCCAAGCAGCCTGACCGGAAGCGGCGAAGTTCCTAGGTCTGTGGAATAGGCAACTGGATGCAGGGATTGACGCATGTGGCAAGGGTACTTCTCCTTGGGTTCCGCTTCGGTTAAGGGTCTAGGGTTTTGTCGTGGGGGATGTTTCGTCGCATGTTGGCGTAAGTGCTGAATATCTTGCGCAGCACCTCGGCGCGTCTGATCTGAAAATTGAATCAGTTGCGCCAATTGGTACGGGTCAAATGGCCGAGAGCTACCGAGTGTCTTTTGTTGCTGGATCGCATGGCCAGTTACCACCATCCGTAGTAGTGAAGGTGCCTTCGCAGAGCGAAAGCAGCCGTGCTGCTTCGCGAATCACGCGTTGCTATGAACTAGAAACTGGTTTTTACTCTCACGTGCGGTCTTTGGTGGGAGTGAGTACACCAAATTGTTTGCATGTGTGGTTCGATGCACCGAACGATGACTTTGTATTGGTTCTTGAAGACATTGTCGATGGCAAGCAAGGAGATCAAATCTCTGGCGCGACTGTTGAACAGGCTCGGGCTGCCATTGATGAGTTGGTTCAGCTTCACACACCACTGTGGAATTCGTCGCAATTGGATTCACTCGGTTGGATGCCTCGGCACACGATGGAAAGCTCGCAAGGCACGCGTGACTTGCTGCGATCAGTATTTTCCGGTTTTGCCACACGCTTCTCGTCGCTCGTGAGCACAGAGGTGCTGGAACTTGGAGCACGTCTAGTTGCAAACATTGATGGCTATGACCGCGCATTTCCAATCAACGAAACCATTGTTCATCGCGACTTCCGGCTCGACAATTTGTTGTTCACGGCCACATCGCGTGGAACACAAGTGAAGGTTGTCGACTGGCAAACGGCGAGCATTTCATCGGGCGCAACTGATCTTGCGTATTTCATTGGTGCGAGTTTCGCTCCCGAGCAACGCCGCGCGGTAGAAGACGAACTCGTTCATCAATATCACGATGGTTTGGTGCAGTCGGGAGTCACGTTGTCGTGGACTGAAGCATGGGATCAGTATCGGCTGTTTGCAACCTCTGGCTACATCATGGCCATCGTTGCTTCAATGTTGGTGAAACAGACAGAACGTGGAGACGCGATGTTCGCCGCAATGGCGAATCGTCACGGACAACAGATGATCGATTTAGAAACATTGTCACTCTTTAGATAGGAAACGTATGGCACTTTTTGACGCAGAAGACGAACGGTTTGGTCATCAACTTCCGGAACCATTCCGCAATGTTGTACATCACAATGACAATTGGCGCGAAAGCTTGTTCTTCATCATGCATAAGCGCAATGAACCAGGAGATGTCCTCATTTTGACGCTTGCACATTTTCCAGCACACAACGAAATGGACTCATTGCAACTAGGTCGAGTTGGTAGTTCTCCTGTGATGGCACGTCATGCACGAACTACCGCAGCAGACCCAAACAATTGGAATGTTGGCCCAATTTCGATTGACATTGTTGAGCCCAAAAAGAAAATTCATTTACTCGCCCGCAAATCTGATGCAACTCCGGTCGAACTAGACATCACGTTCACCGCACGAACTGCCCCGTATCAATTGCGACGGGGAACGATGAAGGCTGGAAACGAGGTCGTATGGGATCAGACGCACATGTTTCAGAGCGGTACGTACAACGGCACGTATATACACAACGGAAAAACCTATGAAGTCGACAATTGGTGGGGACAGCGTGACCATTCGTGGGGTGTGCGAGTGCACAATCGTTGCCCAATGTGGATGTGGACTCCAATTCAGCTTGAAGAGGGTTTTCTGCAGGTGTGGCACTGGGAGTATCCAAATGGTGCTCGCGTGTACACCGACGGATGTTTTGCTCCAGTTGGCGGAGAAGACCCGATTCCGGTCATCGCATTCGAGCACGACCTCCAGTGGCAGGATGCCAAAGGCAACGATGTTTCCTATGGCCAATTTGGCGAAGAAGTTGCTGGTCTTGCTGGCGTTTTATCGTTCACCCTTGAAGGTGGACGAAAGATTGTCGTGGAAGGATCGGGTAGGTGGGCGCAGCGATACAGCGGCATCGCATTGAAGACGCCAAACGTGCTCGGTGGTGGCCTTTCCGAAATGCAGGTCACCACTTCAGACGGTCAGCGGGGCAGTGCGATATATGAATTAACTGGGCAGTGGCACCATCGGTATTTCCCAATTGGTCGTGGGGAAAAGCTGCCGCCTTTAGGGGTAACGCCTGGCGAATTACACTCGTGACATACATATATAAGGAGCACCCGAATGAATAACGAACAGTTCGCAAAAGTTAAGAGTGGCAAAGGTTTTATTGCGGCGCTTGATCAGAGTGGTGGCAGCACTCCAAAGGCTTTGATGCTCTACGGCATTGAAGAGAGCGAGTATTCAGGTGACGAGCAGATGTATGACCTCATTCATGCAATGCGTACTCGAATCATCAAGAGCTCCGCATTTTCTGGCGAACGAGTATTGGGCGCCATTTTGTTTGAGATGACTATGGATCGCAAGATTGATGGCAAAGGCTCTGCAGAGTTCTTGTGGGAAAACAAGGGAGTTGTGCCATTTTTGAAGATTGATAAGGGCTTGGCAGATGAATCTGACGGCGTGCAAGTAATGAAGCCAATGCCAGAACTGAACGCGCTGCTTGAGCGCGCGAAACAACACGGCGTGTTTGGAACCAAGATGCGTTCTGTCATCAAGTTGGCTAACGAAAAGGGAATCAAAGCAGTAGTTAGTCAGCAATTCGAAGTCGGAAAGCAAATCATCGCCGCCGGCCTTGTGCCAATCATTGAGCCAGAAGTTGATATTAAGAGTCCACAGAAAGCAGAAGCGGAAGCTTTGATGAAGACTGCAATCTTGTCGGAGTTGAATGC
>Ga0172376_10005142_pt1 | contig 14691 bp, 10 predicted proteins | sample Lak35m_FD_121114 | JGI IMG/M metagenome (GOLD analysis project Ga0172376, IMG submission 121114) | Freshwater microbial communities from Kabuno Bay, South-Kivu, Congo - kab_092012_35m | ecosystem: Environmental > Aquatic > Freshwater > Lake | place: Democratic Republic of the Congo: South-Kivu...
CCAGGAGTCTTAAGGAATAATTTTCAATTAATTTGGAATATTGTTTGAAATTTGATACCTTTGCCCCACCTTATTAATAAGGATTCGGAAGAGTGGCAGAGCGGTTGATTGCACTGGTCTTGAAAACCAGCGTACCTGAGAGGGTACCCGGGGTTCGAATCCCTGCTCTTCCGCCACAGGCACCTAAAAGGTGCCTTTTTTTTTCCAAAAAATATTGTTAAGATTATCTGTCAGGCATTATTGCAATACCAAAAGTTTTCTAACACATGACTTCCAACGAGATTAGACAGCAGTTTTTATCATTTTTTGCATCAAAAAATCATAAAATAGTTCCATCTGCACCTATTGTGGTAAAAGATGATCCTACCCTGATGTTTACCAATGCAGGAATGAATCAGTTTAAGGATTACTTTTTAGGAAACCGAACTCCCGAGCATCCCAGGCTTGCCGATACGCAAAAATGCCTTAGAGTAAGCGGCAAACACAATGATCTGGAAGAAGTAGGTGTGGATACCTACCACCACACTATGTTTGAAATGCTCGGAAACTGGAGCATCGGAGATTATTTTAAAGCGGAAGCCATAGCTTGGAGTTGGGAATTGTTGACAGAGGTTTATAAGCTTGACAAGAAGAGACTATATGTATCTGTTTTTGAAGGTGACCCCAAAGAAAATCTTCCTGCATCGACCATCGCTTTGAATGAATGGAAAAAGCATGTGGATGAATCCCATATTATCTATGGAAATAAGAAGGATAACTTCTGGGAAATGGGTGATACCGGACCTTGCGGTCCATGCAGCGAAATACATATAGATCTGAGAACAGATGAAGAAAGAGCCCTGATTCCTGGACATGAGCTGGTAAATAAGGACCATCCACAGGTTATAGAAATCTGGAATAATGTCTTTATTCAGTACAACAGAAAGGCAGATGGTTCACTGGAACAATTGCCTGCAAAGCACGTAGATACTGGTATGGGGTTTGAAAGACTTGTTCGTGCAATTCAAAATAAAAAATCAAATTACGATACCGATGTCTTTACTGGATCTATTGCTGAAGTTTCCAGAATTACCGGAAAACAGTATGCCTTCGGAGATACGAAACAGGACATAGCATTTCGTGTACTTGCAGATCATATTCGTGCCATATCCTTTACAATTGCTGACGGGCAACTCCCCTCTAATACCGGAGCAGGCTACGTTATCAGGCGTATTTTAAGAAGAGCCGTCAGATATTATTATACCTACCTTGGTTATCACCAGCCATTATTATTCCAGCTCGTAGAAGTGTTGGCTAAACAGTTTGAAGGTGTTTTTCCTGAATTATACATGCAAAAAAGCTTTGTGGAACGCGTAATTAGAGAGGAAGAAAAATCTTTTTTAAAGACACTTGAAGGTGGTCTTAGGAAAATAGAAGATTTAAAGCCTTCCGGCGGAAAGCTTGATGGAAAGGTCGTGTTTGAATTGTACGACACTTATGGGTTTCCGGTAGATCTCACGCGCCTTATTGCTGATGAAAAGGGCTGGGAACTTGATGAGAAAGGATTTTCTGAAGCCTTGTCACAGCAAAAGGAGAGGTCAAGGGCAGATTCAAAGCGGGAGACCGGAGACTGGGTAGTTTTAAGAGATGATCAGCACACTGAATTTGTAGGATACGATAGTCTGACCATAAACCAGATTTACGCTACTAAATACAGAGTGCTTAAGCAAAAGGAACAGGAATTTTATCAGGTTGTCCTTACCAAAACTCCTTTTTATCCGGAAGGTGGTGGTCAGGTTGGAGATACAGGTTTGCTTATTATAGGAGGGGAGGTAATAAAAGTGCTTGATACAAAAAAGGAAAACGATCTTATAATTCATTTTATCGACAGACTTCCTGACAATATAAGCGCAGAGATTTTTGCTGAGGTAGATGCAGAAAAAAGATTTGATACGCAGTGCAACCATTCTGCAACACACCTGCTTCATGCAGCATTGAGAAATGTTCTTGGCACACATGTTACACAAAAAGGCTCATTGGTCAGACCTGACTATTTGAGGTTCGATATTTCCCATTTCCAGAAAATGACTACCGAAGAAATACAAAAAGTAGAGGAAATAGTCAATGGTCGGGTAAGACAAAATATTGCACTCATTGAAGACAGAAAAATTTCGATTGCAAAGGCAAAGGAAGCCGGGGCGATGATGCTGTTTGGTGAAAAATACGGTGAGGAGGTGCGAATGATCACGTTTGATGCGGCATATTCCCGCGAACTCTGCGGTGGCTGTCATGTTAAGGCCACAGGAGAAATCGGCTTGTTTAAAATTGTTTCGGAATCGGCAATTGCTGCAGGTGTTAGGAGAATAGAAGCGGTTACAGGTGTGGCTGCAGAAAAATATATCAATCAGGAAATAAAGGAACTGAATGCTATCCGGTCTTTTTTTAAAAATAATAACCAGGTAGTTAAAAATATTTCTGATTTGCTTGATGAAAATCAGAAGTTAAAAAAGGAAATCGAGAAATTAATGTCCGGCCAGGCAGGCAGAATGCAGGAGGAATTGAGGAAAAAAGCTGGAGTTTATAAGGATATCATCATAGTTGCAGAGTTATTGGATGGGATTGATTCCAAGTCTGCAAAAACGCTCGCATATAATCTTGAAAAAGACCTCGGTGATGCAGTTATTTTATTTGGACTGGAAGAAAACGGGAAAGCCCAGTTAATGCTTACCGTCAGTGAATCGCTGACTAAGTCAAAATCATTGCACGCCGGACAAATGATCAGAACACTGGCAACGCACATCCAGGGAGGTGGGGGTGGCCAGCCATTTTTTGCAACTGCCGGAGGCACTGATGTTTCCGGATTGACTAATGCTTTAAATGCTTTAAAGTCTCTGATAGATTAGTATGCAGACATTTCATACTATAAGATCAAAACATAAGTTACTCGATTTTTCCGTTCCCCGTGTTATGGGAATTTTAAATCTCAATAACGATTCCTTTTATTCGGGATCAAGAATAATGGATCTTGGCAAATTCCAGGAAAAGGCATTGCAAATGGTAGAGGAGGGAGCAGAAATCCTGGATATTGGCGCTATGTCTTCCCGTCCTGGAGCAAAAATTTCCATTGCAGAACATGAAGCTGATATTATTCAGGCTGCTGTAAAAACCATTAGAAAAGTATGTCCTGATGTATGGATTTCTATAGACACTGTACATTCGCTGGTGGCAGAAACAGCGATTGACCAGGGAGCTGACATCATTAATGATATTTCTGCAGGCAGTGTAGACAGCAGATTACCTTATATTGCAGCAGAAAATGAAATACCATATGTCTTGATGCATATGCGTGGAACTCCAGAAACCATGCAGTCTTTTTCTTCTTATGAAGACGTTGTATTTGAAATTTTGAGTTTTTTTAAAGGGAAAATAAAAATTTTACAGGAAATCGGTGTGCGCGATATTATCATCGATCCTGGAATTGGTTTTGCAAAAAATAGTGAAAGTAATTTCCACTTGGTTGATCAGCTGGGTATATTCAAAATACTGGAACGACCTTTAATGGTCGGATTATCAAGAAAGTCCTTTATTTACAAAACATTGAACACTGATCCTGACCATGCTCTTAATGGAACCACTGCCTTGCACATGGCATCTCTGTTAAACGGAGCCACTCTGTTGAGAGCACATGATGTTGTAGAAGCAGTCGAGACCATAACCTTGTTTAATATGTTAAAAAACAGATAATAAGCTGACTTGCCACAAGTTATCCGATATTTTTGCGTTATATTTGATTAGATAATGACTCTGTAAAATGAGTGTAGAAAACACAGACTATCCAAATCAGAAAGTTGCTGGATTAAGAAAGTCAGTTGCCGGAATTTCCAGACTGATTTTTCTTATAACACTTTTGATTCCGTTTTCTATTTACTCCATCATCCATACTCCGGCAGCACAGTCCTATCTTCGGAATCTGGCAACGAAAATTCTGGAGGAAAAAACCGGAGCGAGCGTTGAAGTAGGTAAAATCGGGTTTGATGTTTTTCGTGGACTAAATGCCCAGAAAATATTAATTAGGGATGAACAAAAGGATACATTAATTTTTGTTGGAAAGCTTTCTACGAGTCTCAACAAGAACCTGATATATCTTATTTTCAACAAGGCAGATCTTTCAGATATCTATATTGCGGATGTTAAAATAAACATGATCAGAAGAGAGGGAGACCGCTATTCTGGACTTCAGTTATTTTTTAAAAAGCTTCTTCAGAAACAACAGTCCGAAAAGAAGAATAATTTTTCGCTGGAGCTGCATCACATATACGGTAAAAATCTCGGGTTATTTATAGACGACATGCACAGGGGTGTAAATGTCAATATAAAAATTCCATCCATTAAGCTTGGCGTGGATAAACTTGATTTGGAATGCGGGCAAGCTGACATTGACAATATTTATTTGAGAGAGCCATCAGTCATCTATTCAGTCTATGACTACGCCTGTTATTCTGAAGATGAATTAGCTGTATTGCCAAAAAATGCACCTTTCAGATGGTTTTTGGATTTTGACTTTGGCATTACCTGCAGCAAGCTATCGATAGAAAATGGTAAATTTAAATTGGACAATTTTCTTCTGCCAATAAATAAATCTACCTACCCTATATTTGATCCTCAGCACTTCCAGATTAGTGATATTAAATTAATTTTTCAAAAACTCAGGCTCGATCAGGAAGGCAGAATAAAGCTTCAGGTTCCTGCAGTAGCGATGATACTGGATAATCAAATTGAATTGCAAAAGTTTTCGGTCGATTCAATTTCATTGAGCGAAAGTACAGGTAGTATTGGTGGAATCCAATTCAAAACAAATAATTCTCAGTTGAGGACAAGTTTTTCATTGGGGTATGAAGATTTTGAATCATGGAAAAACTTTCAGGATGAAGTGATATTGAAAGGAACAATTGAAAAAGGTGAAATTGATTTTGGTGAATTAAGTTACTTTATTAAAGGTCTGAATGAATCACCTTCACTGGTTAATTTGAGGAATGAAAAATTATTTATTGAAGGAAAATTAAATGGCAGAATTGCACATTTTTCCATGAAGAATATGAAGGCAGGTATTGGTAATAAATTACTCGTCCTTGGAGACTTTCATGTAAAAAACATTGCGGATTTGGACAATCTGCTTCTGAATGTTAAGATTGAGCAGTTGTCAACACACATGAGACATATCAAAAATCTCTTCCCTTCTGTAAAACTGCCAGCCAATTACTACAAACTTGGAGATATCCGCTTTAAAGGTCGTTTTGATGGTTATCTGGAGGACTTTGTGGCCTTTGGTACAATGCGATCTGATATTGGGGTTGCAGATGTGGATATGCGTCTCGATTTGACAGGTGGGCTTGAATATGCTTCGTATTCAGGAAAGCTGGATCTTAAGAAATTCAATTTAGGAGTTTGGTCAGGCAATAAGGATTTTGGATTACTTGATTTTAGTTCAAAAGTAGAAAAAGGACAGGGTTTAATTGTTGATGCTTTGCAAGCAGAACTTAATGCAAATGTCAATTCTTTGGTTTATAAAAACTATGAATACAGAGATCTCAGCATAAGGGGAGAGATAAATAAAAGTACTTTTGACGGATCTTTTGAAATAAGAGATGAAAACATTGATTTAAATTTTGAAGGTGTTGCTGAATATCTTCAGCAAAAAACATTTCTCAATTTTTCATCAGATATAAGGAATCTCAATTTATATGCATTGAATTTGGTGAATAAACCTCTAAAAGTTTCAGGAAAAATTGATATAAATACCTCCGGAAATTCTATCAACGATTTACTTGGCAATATTGATATCAGAGGTATTGAGGTCGCTAAAAATGATTCCATCTATACAATAAACGAGATTAAACTTCAATCGAAGATACTTCTGAATGGAGGTAAGGAACTTAGTCTTTTTTCTGACCTTGGCACAGTATTAATCAGAGGTGATTATGACATACCCAATTTAATTCCTACGGTAAAGCAGATCATTAGGACGAATTATCCGGCTATTACAAAAAACTGGTCATCACAACCGAGAACTAAATCAAATATCAGACAGTATATTGATTTTGATATAAGGTTGGGCAGTAGTAAAAATTTATTTGACCTCATTGGCTTACCAGCACTCCGGTTTTCAAAACTTGATCTGAAAGGGCGTGTTGATTCTTATAAAAATGAAATTTCAATAGCATGCAAGGTGCCTGAATTGTTTTATAATTCAGACAAACTAAAGAACCTGCAGTTGCTTGTTTCTACGGATAATAAGCGCGGTGATGTATTACTCCATATCGACACTACCTTTGCATTAGGCAAAAAATTCAATCCTTTGGATTTTCAGACTAAGGCTGTGGGTGATAGTATTTCATTTAATATTGCAGGAACAGGAATAGTTGAAAAAACAGATATTCTTGACATATCCGGACTATTGGTTCCCCATCCCAATGGTTTTAGCGTAAAGCTTAAGAAAAACACATTTAATATCTTAGGTAAATACTGGGATATCAATGAGGGAAATCAAATTGTCTTTGGTGAAAATTATGTGGATATAAATGATTTTCAGATTACTGACGGTTTTCGTTCTTTAGAACTTCTTGATCTTCAAAACAAAGGATTAAACCTTGTTCTTAAGAATTTTGATATAAAACTGCTCAATCCAATAATTAAAGAGAAACGATTCCTAATTTCGGGTTTATCAGATATTTCTTTGGAAGCTGATAATCTTTATAAAGATGATATGTATGTCGCTGCAGCCATTAGTGTTCCCGCCTTTTATGTTAATGGAGATCCTTATGGCAGTATTCATGTTTATGGAGAAAAAACGGAGACATCGAGATTTGACATTGATGTGAATGTTGGTGATTTTTTTAAATCTTCAGGATATGTAAATCTGGCCGATAATTCATTGAAATTTAAGTTGAAATTCCGTCAGGCTAAGCTGAAACTTTTGGAGTACTTGTTGAAGGATGGAATAAGCGAGACAGAAGGGTATATCAATGCAGATGCGTCATTATGGGGAAAAATGAAAGATTGGAAGCTAGCCGGTAATGGAATGGTTTTTAAAGGAAAAACCAAAGTTTTATATACAGGAGTAACTTACCTTTTCGATCAGCAAAAATTTTCATTGACAGAAAAAAGTATAAATCTTGATGGCGCAGAAATTACGGATAATCTTAAGAATAAAGCTATAATAAAGGGAGAACTCGTTCATCAGAGATTTAAAAATTTTGGAGCCCAGATTCGAATATCCAGTAATAATATTATCGCTTTGAATACCACGATTAAAGATAATATTGATTATTATGGTTATGCCATTGGAAATGCTACTGTAACCTTTTCTGGTTCATTTGATAAACTGGATATGGATATTTCAGCAAGAACCGGATTGGGATCTAAATTGTATATTCCTGTCGGTACCGGTCAGGCATCAGCACAAGTAGGCGTTGTGCGTTTTGAGAAAAGGAACGGCTATGAAAACGGAAGAATAAAAAAAGTAGTAAAGGCTTCAAAAGGTATTAATCTTGAAATGGATCTTGTCCTTACTCCTGATGCAGAGGTAAATATTATTTTTGATGAGGCGAAGGGCGATATAATCAGAGGAACAGGTCGGGGTAATTTGAAAGTACTTGCAGACCGGAATGATAATTTTGAGATATTTGGGGATTATGAGATCGAACAGGGGAATTATTTGTTTACTGTAGCCACATTGCCAGTTGCCAAGCCATTTCAGGTTGTGCGGGGAGGTACTATAAGGTGGACAGGCGATCCGGTAAATGCAGCCCTTGATATTGATGCTGTTTACAGATCACGAACGCTAATTAGGCCTTTTATCGAAGAATATCTTACTTTCGCTTCAGATCAAACCATAAGTCAGGCAAGTCAAAGACAGGAGGTTGATTTAATTCTCCACCTTGGGGGATTATTGTTTAAGCCTGAGGTTAAGTTTAATCTTGCTTTTCCAAATATTGTGGGAGAATTGGCATCATTGACAGATTCCAAGTTGAGAATTGTGCAGAATAATGAAAACGAACTAAATAGTCAGGCTTTTGGACTCATCATGTTTAATGCTTTTCTACCCTCCAACAGGGTTTCTGATGTTATTGGAGCCGGTGGTATACAATCATTAGGTATAAACACAGTCAGTGAATTTCTAAGCAATCAGCTTTCGTTATATATTACAAACCTTATTAATCAGGCACTTGAAGAAAATAATGTTTGGGCGGGTATTGATTTTGAAATCGGAATGCGCAATAATACAGCTACAATCACCGGTGTAAATGATGCCAATATATTTCCTGATGAGATAGAATTCAGGCTGAAGAACAGATTTAAGTTTCTTGAAGAGCGAATGTCACTGAATGTAGGAGGTAACTATGTTTTTCAAAATCAGGGACAAGTTATAAATCAAATCTTACCGGATTTTTCTCTGGAATTGATTCTTACAGATGACAGAAAGCTCAAGGCACGTCTTTACGGGCGGACAGATTTAAATTTAGTCGGCTTTAATACACTGGCTCCTAAACTTGGCCTGGGATTGACATTCAGAACCGAATTTGGTGAAATGAACGATTTTGAAAGACGCTTAAAAAATAATGTTAAGTCAGCTTTGTTGCAATAGATAAACGTTATGTTGCACCAATTTCTTTTTGAAGTTTTAGTAAAACCTTACCCATTATCTTGTCAATGGTATCAAATCCTTCCAAGGAGTTACCCACAAATATAACCATAATATCTACCTTTAAACTTGTGTCTTTTAACATCTCACAAAATGCTGCAAGATGACCTCTTACAGATTCTCTCATCCTTCTTTTGAGCAGATTTCTGTCCACAGCTCTTTTAAATCTTTTTTTTGATACCGATACGCCAATTTGAATTTCAGATGTTGTGCCCTCCTCCTGTTCTGTAATAAGATATTGTATTTTTACCGGAAACTTAAAATGACTTTTGCCCTTTTTGAAAAGCAGATCAATCCTTTTTTCGGATTTCAGTTTTAGGGAGGCCGGAAACTTTCCTGTTATATGTGTCGTCATGTAATGTGTGGTGTTCGACTCATTATCAGTCCAAATATATAAAAGAATTTGACAAGAGCATGATAAACATTTTCTTTAAGAAAAAGAGTGTACTGGCAATTAATGCTGATCATTCATTCAACCTCAAGGTATAAATCAATAGCAGACACATCAAAACTGAACACTATATAAAATTGACAGGAATTACAATTATAGTTTAGAACCGGGGTAAGTGCCAGGCTTGGTTTTGTTTTCCTTTGTAATTGACACAGAAAATATTCAAAGATAAATAAGGAATTAAGCTGGCACAGCATGAGGGATTTTATCAAAATAAAAAATTCTGATACTTCTATATTGAAATACCAGAATTTCTTAATTATTATACAGGATGTTACCCCTTATTTTATACTCTTTTCGTCAGAAACAGTCAGTTTATAACGGCCTCTTGCCCTTCTTTTTGCCAATACTCTTCTTCCGTTTTTGGTACTCATTCGTGATCTGAATCCGTGCTTGTTAACTCTTTTTCTTTTTGAAGGCTGATAGGTGCGTTTCATGATAACTATATTTTAAAGCGTCAGCTTAAATTTGAGGTGCAAAATTAATACTTAAAATTGAAAATTTCACAAAATTCTTAAAAAACTTTTTATCCATTCATGGATACGATAAATTCTTCATTGGTTTTTGTTCCGGTCATATGCTTTCTTACAAAATCCATTGCTTCGTCCGGCTTCATATCGGCAAGGTGGTTTCTGAGTACGAACAGTCTTTGTAGGATAGCGTCATCAAGCAGTAATTCTTCCCGTCTGGTGCTGGATTTTGTTATATCTATAGCAGGGTACATCCTCTTATTGGCAAGTGTTCTGTCCAATTGGAGTTCCATGTTACCTGTTCCTTTGAATTCTTCGAAAATAACTTCATCCATTCTGGATCCTGTATCAATCAGTGCGGTTGCAAGAATGGTAAGTGAACCCCCACCTTCTATATTTCTGGCGGCACCAAAGAACTTCTTTGGTTTGTTTAGAGCATTTGCCTCTACACCTCCAGACAAAACTCTTCCGCTTGTTGGAGCAACAGTGTTGTAAGCCCTTGCAAGCCTGGTGATACTATCCAGAAGTATTACGACGTCGTGACCGCACTCCACAAGCCTTTTAGCTTTTTCAAGCACCATGCCTGCTACCCGAACATGGTTATCAGCAGGTTCGTCAAATGTACTGGCAATAACTTCTGCATTGACACTTCTTTTCATGTCTGTTACTTCCTCAGGTCTTTCGTCTATGAGCAATACAAGCAGGTAGCAATCCGGGTGATTATCTGCAATAGCATTGGCAACATCCTTTAGGAGGTATGTTTTTCCGGTTTTTGGCTGAGCAACTATAAGACCCCTTTGTCCTTTGCCAATTGGTGCAAAAAGATCTACCATTCTGTTACCGTAATCTTTCCCTGCCGGATGAGAAGCAAGTTTAAATTTTTGATTCGGAAACAAAGGAGTAAGGTAGTCAAATGGAACCCTTTCTTTGAGTTTTAAAGGGTCAAGACCATTTATTTTTGAAACTTTAAGTAGTGCAAAATACTTTTCACCCTCCTTTGGTGGCCTTACAGATCCAAGAACGGTATCTCCGGTTTTTAAACCAAACAATTTTATCTGTGAAGGTGAAACATAAATATCATCAGGTGATGTAAGATAATTGTAATCAGATGACCTTAAAAATCCATACCCTTCTGAAGTTAATTCCAGTGTGCCCTCTCCATCTATCACCCCATCAATATCCGGAATATATTTTTCTTTTATTTCCTCTTTTGGTTGAGACTGAGGCTTTGAGAAATCCTGATGATGTCTGTGCTGCTGTTTTATACCCCCTTTAGTTTCTTCAGGGTTAACTTCCGGGGTATCTGTTGCTAGAGCAGTATCTTGAGGTGTTGAAGCTGAAGTGTCCAGTGCGGGTTTTTCTGATTTCTGATGTCTTCCGCGGCCTTTGTCTTTTCTATCTGTAGCTCCATTATTCTGACCTTCCTGAGGAAGGTATTTTGCGACAGGCTCTGCTGTAACTAATTCTGCTTCCTGTGATTTGAACGGTTCATTTTTTTGCATTGGCATCCCCGCAGTTTCTTCCTCACTGACTATTTTTCTTGGTCTTTTCTGATTTTGTGAAATTTTAGTCTTTTGAGCACCTTCCTTTACCACAAATTCATCTTCATGGACTGTGTGTTTGTTTTTGAGGGCCTGTTCGTCAAGTATTTTGTATATAAGATCCTGCTTACTAAGTTTTTTAAAGTTAGCAACACCAATTTTCTCTGCAATTTCCTTTAAATCAGGAACCAGCATATCATTCAATTGCAAAATATCGTAGATCATGAATCCAACTAAAATGTTAAGAAATAAATAGAAGTAATATTATGTAATGGATTTTCCTCCTCAGGAATAAATGTCAGATTATGGTTGTAGGAAAAGGTTCTGAAAATATAGCAGAGGGGAGAAATGTATTTCGTTGTGCAAAAATACATATATAATTTGAAATGCAAAGTATTATCTTTGCAAAAAATTAAATAAAAAACCCATATAAGTAATGCTTGAAGTAAGTCTGTTGAGGGAGCAACGCGAGAGAGTGTTATCTGGATTGCGAAAAAAAAATATCAGGGAAGATCAGTTGAATCTTGTAGATGAAATCATCAAGTTTGATGATGAACGCAAATCTGTACAGACAGGTCTGGATCAGATCCTTAATCAGATTAAAGTCAAATCAGATGAAATTGGTGGGCTGTTTAAGTCCGGAAATATGAATGCTGCCAATGATTTAAAGAATGATGTTGCAGCATTAAAGGAGCAAGCAAAATTGCTTGAAGATCAACTGAAAAGCACTAAGGAAGATATAGAAAACCTTCTGATTCAGTTGCCCAACATTCCACACAATTCTGTTCCGGAAGGGAAAAACGCGGAAGACAATGAGGTATATAAGGTTTCCGATTTAGTTGCGCCACAGCTTTATGAAGGCGCTTTACCCCACTGGGAGCTGGCTGAAAAGTATAATCTGATAAGTTTTAAACTCGGTGTTACCATTACAGGATCTGGTTTTCCGCTTTACATCAACAAGGGAGCAAGGTTGCAGCGTGCACTTATTCAGTTTTTTCTGGATGAAGCTGTAAATGGCGGCTATATGGAGTATATGACCCCACTACTTGTCAATAAAGACACTGCAAAAGCTACAGGGCAGTTGCCGGACAAAGAGGGTCAGATGTATCATTGTGAAAAAGATGATTTGTACCTGATTCCAACAGCTGAAGTACCTTTGACCAATATATACAGAGATGTAATCCTGCAAAAATCTGATTTTCCGGTAAAAATGACAGGTTACACTCCATGCTTCCGGAGAGAAGCAGGCTCCTATGGCTCAGATGTAAAGGGGCTTAACAGGTTGCATCAGTTTGATAAAATCGAGATTGTTCAGCTTCAGCACCCAGACACTTCTTATGACAGTTTGATGGAGATGGTCAGCCATGTGGAAAGTTTATTGAAAAAATTGAAACTTCCTTACAGAATTTTGCGTTTATGCGGAGGTGATATGAGTTTTGCTTCAGCTTTGACATTTGACTTTGAAACGTTTTCCGCAGCGCAGGGACGTTGGTTGGAGGTGAGTTCAGTTTCGAATTTCGAAACCTTCCAGTCCAATAGAATGAAATTGAGGTTTAGGGATGATGATGGAAAGACCAGACTTGCCCATACCCTCAATGGAAGTGCCCTTGCATTGCCACGGATTGTAGCAACATTACTGGAAAACAATCAAACAGAGCATGGTATCAAAATCCCTGAAGCACTTGTTCCATACACAGGATTCGAGATAATTAATTAAAAATCAAAACTTAAAATTTTATCAACATGATTGGATATTATGTGATACTTGGTATTTTTACCCTAATAGGTCTCGCTGTGAGCAGCAGACTTAAGTCTAAATTTTCGCATTACAGCCAGGTACTGGTTCGAAATGGTATGAGCGGTCGTGAGATTGCAGAACGGATGCTTTCACACTATGGAATACATGATGTTCATATTGTGGAAGGTCAGGGTTTTTTAACAGATCATTACAACCCAGCTACCAAAACTGTTTCATTATCATCAGATGTTTATCATGGAAGAACAATAGCAGCTGCGGCTGTTGCTGCTCATGAGTGCGGACATGCTGTTCAGCATGCACAGTCATATAGTATGCTTCAGCTGAGGTCAAAACTGGTACCTTTGGTTCAGGTTAGTGCCAATCTCCAGCAATTCTTATTTATGGGAGCAATTCTGGGTTTGGGTGCAGGTCTGGGAGGTACAATCATGATAGTACTTGTGGCTACCTTTGGCATTACTGCTTTATTTAGCCTGGTCACGCTGCCTGTAGAATTTGATGCTTCAAACAGAGCATTGGCATGGCTCGACAATTCGGGAATGATGCGTGGTGAAGAGCATGACGGGGCCAAGGATGCACTCTGGTGGGCTGCTATGACTTATGTTTCACAGGCATTGGGCGCTTTGGTAATGTTTTTATACTTTTTACTTTCTTTCCTTGGGAGATCAGAAGATTAAATTTCAAAATCAAATAAGATGACGGAAGATATTGATGTTCAAATTTCGCACCTAAGTGAATCCTGCGAAAAAGTTTTGGATCACTTGGCATTCGAACTGAATAAAATCAGGGCAGGTAAGGCTTCACCTGCAATGCTTAATGGTTTAATGGTGGAATACTACGGAGCACCCACACCATTGCAGCAAGTGTCCAGTATCACAACGCCAGATGCAAGAACAATATGCATTCAGCCTTGGGAAAAAAGTTTGCTCTCCGCTATTGAAAAGTCAATTTTCGAGGCAAATCTCGGGATAACCCCTATGAATGACGGAGAAGTTGTAAGGCTTATGATCCCTCCAATGAGTGAAGAACGGCGTATTTCAATGGTAAAGCAAGCTAAAGCAAGCGGTGAAGAATCCAAGGTGGCACTTCGCAATCACAGGCATAAGCTAATGGATCACATTAAAAAGGAGGTAAAAAACGGATATCCTGAAGATATGGGAAAACGCAAGGAAGACGAGGTTCAAAAGATTGTAGATTCTTTTTCTTCAAAAATAGATAGAATTGTGGAGTCTAAAGAAAAGGATATTCTCACCATTTGATCATCAGATTTTAATGAGCTATATTTAAATGTAAAGCCCTGCTTGTCAGGGCTTTATCGTTTTAATGAAAAAAACTGCTGTAGTAAGGCTCTGCATTCTTCGCGAAGAATGCCAAATTCAAGCTTCGTTTTGGGGTGAAGCATTTCTTTCCCGAATTTCATAAACCCCCTTTTTTCGTCTTCTGTTCCATAAACAATCCTTGTAATTTGTGACCATTGTAAAGCGCCTGCACACATATTGCATGGTTCTACGGTAACAAACATTGTGCAATCGTGAAGGTATTTATTGCCAAGAAAAACTGAGGCAGATGTGATCGCAAGAATTTCTGCGTGTGCCGTGACATCATTTAGCTGTTGTGTCTGATTATGGGCCCTGGCTATAATTTGATTTTGACTTACAATTACTGCTCCGATAGGGACTTCACCAAAATCCATAGCTTTTCTAGCTTCTGCGAGTGCTTGTTTCATGAAATATTCATCTGAATATATACTCAGCATGACCTACTAATATTTGTTATTATATTGCTGCCAAAAG
>Ga0172376_10005144_pt1 | contig 14687 bp, 19 predicted proteins | sample Lak35m_FD_121114 | JGI IMG/M metagenome (GOLD analysis project Ga0172376, IMG submission 121114) | Freshwater microbial communities from Kabuno Bay, South-Kivu, Congo - kab_092012_35m | ecosystem: Environmental > Aquatic > Freshwater > Lake | place: Democratic Republic of the Congo: South-Kivu...
CGACCTATGCGCTCAGCCCTTCGCAATGGGGGCTTGCCTCCCAGCAGGGCGTCAAGCCGGTGCCTGAGGCCGAGCCCAGTGCCATACAACTGGAGCTGTGGAACTACAGCCCCGCCTTGGTCCCGGGCACTGCGCTGGTCGATCTGCTGTCGCTGGTGCTCAGCCTGCAGAGCGACGCCGACGATCGGGTGCAGCAGGCGCTGGCGGAGCTTGAGGAGCACCTGCCGTGGTGAATCGGATTTCGATCGACTCGATGTTCCGATATGCAGGTTAAGATTGACAAATACCGGCAAAGCGGAACATCATGACTCCGTGGACTCCAACCATCAGCGAATACTGGCCCTCGCGGCCAACCAGGGTCTGATCCGGCCTCGCGACCTGGATGAATGGTCTCTGCCGCGTGTCGCCCTCACGAGGCTGGTCCGTCAGGGGCGCCTTGAACGCGTCGGGCGGGGTCTGTATGCGACCCCCGGTCGGCCTGCGTCAGAACATGGCTCCATGGCCGAGGTCGCCCGCAAGCACCCGCAGGCCCTCGTCTGCCTGCTCTCTGCGCTGCGAGTGCACGGCCTGACGACCCAGTCTCCGTTCGAGCTCTGGGTGGCCATCCCGAACAAGTCGCGCGCGCCCAGGATCGACTACCCCCCGCTGCGGGTCGTTCGCTTCTCCGGTGTCGGCCTGACTGACGGTATCGAAGAGCACCCGATCGATGGCGTCGTGGTCCGCGTGACCAGCGTGGCACGCACCGTCGCCGACTGCTTCAAGTTTCGCAACAAGATCGGTCTGGATGTGGCCCTGGAAGCCCTGCGCGAAGCCTGGGCTGCGCGGAGGGTGACCATGGACGATCTCTGGCGCTACGCGGTTCAGTGTCGGGTCGCCAACGTGATGCGCCCCTATCTGGAGAGCCTGTCGTGACAGGGCGAAATGTCGGCGCATCGGTGCGTGCGCGCCTTCTCGCCCGCGCGCGCGAGACCCGGCAGGACTTCAGCCTGGTGTTGACGAGGTATGCAATCGAACGCCTTCTGTACCGGATAGGCGTCTCCAGCCACGCGGACCACTTCTTGCTGAAGGGCGCGTTGCTTTTCGATCTGTGGTTCGACGTGCCGCATCGGCCGACCAGGGATATCGACCTCCTGGGGTTCGGGTCGGGCGAGCTGTCGCTCATGGAGAGCACGTTTAAGGAGATCAGTGCCATCGCCGAGGACGACGGCGTGACCTTCGACCCCGACACGGTGCGTGCAACGGAGATCCGCAAGGATGCGAACTATGCGGGGGTGCGCGTCGGCCTGCTGGGCTCGATCGATGGAGCCCGCTGCCAGATTCAGGTCGACATCGGCTTCGGCGATGCCGTGACACCGGATCCAGATGATGTCGAGTACCCGGTGATGCTGCCGGAGTTCGCTGCACCGAAGCTTCGGGCCTACCCGAGGTACACGGTTGTGGCTGAAAAGCTTGAGGCGCTCACGTCGCTTGGTATGGCAAACAGCCGGATGAAGGACTACTTCGATCTCTGGGTGCTCGCGCGGTACGCCGACTTCGACGCAGACATCCTGCGCCGTGCTGTACGGGCAACGTTCGATCGGCGCGCTACGAGCATGTCCGGATCGGCTCCCCTAGGACTCACTGACGCGTTCGCGCAAGATGCGCAGAAGGAAGCGCAGTGGCTGGCATTCCTAAGCAGGAATCGGCTGGAAGGACTCGCGTTGCACGACGTCATCGCGGCGCTGGGGCGTTTCCTGCTGCCGATCGTCGAGGCCGCAGCGAGCAATTCACCGCTTCGTGGTCGGTGGACGGCTGGTGGGCCGTGGTCACGGGAGGAGAGTGCTTGAGCACGTCGACGGTAAAAGATCCGCCTGAAAGATCTGATGCGACAATGACTTACGCGCGGTGGTGACGGTAGTCTCCCAGGCAGAGCCGATGGCTCTCCTGCAGGGGACGACACTCCCGATCAACCCCTCGCCAAGCCCGATAGACCTCGATAGATCTCGAAACGTGCATCCCGCGCCAATCGCCCGGAAACCCGCGCCAATGCTGGACCCCCTCAAAGTGTCGGTAGTCCTGACGGTACAAGTCGGCCTTTGCGTGGCCAGGCCCAGCGTTTCCGAGGGATTGCCGGCACCGTTGGTGTTTGAGTGGGTGAAATTCGTGGGAACCCATGCGCAGTACGACCGAATCGACGTGGAGACCGTCAATGAGTATCAAGCCGATCCGCAACGATGACGACCTCCAGCGCGCCTTCAATCGGCTGGAAAAGATCTTCCAGGCCGAGAAGGGCACCTCGCAGGCGGATGAGCGAGACGTGCTCGTGACGCTGATCGAAGCCTGCGAGAACAAGCACTACGACTTCGGGCCAGCCGACCCGGTGGAAGCGATCAAGTTCCGCCTGGAGCAGGAGGGCCTGACCCCGCGCGATCTCGAGCCCTACATCGGCCAGAGCGGCCGGGTGTCGGAGGTGCTGAATCGCAAGCGCGCCTTGAGCCTGCGCATGGTCAAGCGGCTGCACGTTGGGCTGCGGATTCCTTACGAGAGCCTGCTGGCCGGCGTGCGGTAGGACGCCTCGGAGGTGACGACGCCTCCGGTCTTCCGCCGCCATCTCGGCATCCACTACGCCGTGGCGGAGACCCCAGACTCAGGGCTCAAAAGCCTGCGCGTCTCCAGCGCCACACCCGAGACCCCAACGCAGGAAGTCCTGCCTCCGCCCAGCCCGCGCAGGTGCTGGTGCCGCCGGGACTCGGCGCACTGGCTGGCCAAGGAACTGGCCGGCGACACGCCAACCATCGTGGGCATCGACCACGCGCTGTCGTTCCCGCTGCGGTACTTCGAGGTCCACCAGCTTGCGCCGGACTGGATGGCCTTTATGGAAGACGTCCATCGTGACTGGCCGACCGATGCGCCGCATACGTGAGCATGAGCACCGTCATCAACGCGCATCACGCGTGATTTGATCGAGCAGGGTGGAGGAGCGCGGTGGCGATGTCGTGTCTGGGGTATTCCCGGGCTTCGACGGGCTTGTGCAGGCCTCTCGAATTTTCTATGCTTGTTGGCGGCAAGCGGGCACTTGGTGCAGTTTTCGGAATGGGCGCGGCTCTCGAAATGCGGTCAACGGGTGGGGAAGTGGTGATGCATGTCACGGAGGTGACGTGTCGGGTTGCTCCCGCGCGGGCGTTCGCGTTCCTGGGCGACGGCCGTGCGCTTGGGTCCTGGGCACTCGGCTCGTTGAAGACGGAAGAAGTTGGTGCCGGCATTTTCCGTGGTCACTCCCTCTTCGATGACCAGCCCGCCTACATACGGCCCGAATGCCTGGCAACCGAGATGCGTGTCGTGTACCACGTGGGCAGTTCACCTTCTGCGCTGACCCCGCGCATCGAGGCCGATGTGATCGAGGATGTCGCAGATGCTTCCAGCTGTCGGGTTGTGTTGCGAGCTGAGCGACCCATGGGCATGAGCGATGAACGTTGGAACCGGCTGGTGCGTTGTCATGAGGTCGAGGTTCTCCTGATCCAGTCCCGCGTTGAGGCTTATCGGGCGGCGGATCCTTGCTGACGCGTCGGTGCTGGTGTCCGTGCTGGTGCGAGATGGGGGCGATGCCACCCCCGTTTCGTCGTCGTCCATCCGCCCCATGGTCCGCGGGCGCACGAATGCGGATGGCTGCAGTGGCCGCCAGATCGAAGGAGGCTGATATGAAGTTCGCGCTCGGGGCGATGGTCGGGATGCAGCCTTGCGCCTGCCCGGACCACCTGCTGTATTCGATGACCGTGCCCGTGGCGGATCGGAGCGATGGGATTCCCACTTTCGAGGAGGACGGTCGACATGGACGGTGGTGAGTCCGCCCGGCGGTGGATCTTCAGCGGTTCTCGATGGGAGGACCTGGCGGGCTACGCGCGAGCGGTGGTGGATGGTGAGTGGGTTTTCGTGTCCGGCACCGTGGGCGTGGACTTGAGGACCGGGCTGTGGCCGGCGACCGCCAAAGAGCAAACGGAAATGGCCTGCAGCACCATCGTCGAGGCGCTCCACGCGGCACAGGCCGATGTCGCCGACATCGTGCGTGTGCGCGTCTACGTGCCCGATCGTGCAGACATCCCCGCAGTCAGCGAGGTCCTCAAAGCCCGTTTTGGAGCGGCCCGGCCGGCGAACACCACGGTGTGCTGCGCGCTGGCCGTCGAGCAGGCGCTGGTGGAGATCGAAGTCACCGCGCGCAGGCGGGGTGCCCCGGCGGCAAGCTGATCGGCTTCACATGGCGAGGGGTCGTCGTGGACGCCTTGACCTTGATGCACGGGTCCGATGCCGGGTCGCCGGTGGCCGTGTGCCGTGCTGCATCACGCCGCCATGGGCCGGCCGTAACCTTCCATCAGGAGTTGTCGCGTGCAGATTGAGAAGTCTTTGCCGTTCGGTGACACGGCGATTCGGTTGCCCATCGATCTCCGCGGCGTCAAGGCAGCCATGGTGCCGATGGGCGCTGAGCGCCTGGAGCCCACGTTGTCGTTCTTCACGCGGGACCTCGGGTTCCGCGTTGTCTCGATCTATCCGGCCGACGATCCCAAGACCGTGGTCCTCTCGGGCCACGGTGTCACCCTGCAGTTGCTGGTGGGGCAGCCCAACGCGCTGGGTCGCCTGATGCTCCTGTGTGACGATCCGCTGGCAGTGGCGGCTGGACGACGCGAGCTCGCGGCTCCCAATGGCACGGTGGTGAGCCTCGTCCACGCCGACCCGCCGATGCTGGCGCCGCAGACCGCGCAGGCGCTGGTTTTCAGCGGCGCTGCGGATGCGACGAACTGGACCATCGGACGTGCGGGCATGCACTACCGTGACCTGCTCCCTGACAGGCATGGCGGCGCATTCATTGCTTCGCACATCCGGATCCTCGATGGCGGGCCCGTTGCGGACTACGTGCATTGGCACAAGGTCCGCTTTCAGATGATCTTCTGCCGCAAGGGCTGGGTGCGCGTGCTGTACCAGGGGCAGGGCGCCCCGATCTTGATGCAACCCGGTGATTGCGTGCTGCAGCCGCCGACGATCCGGCATCAAGTCCTGGAAAGCTCCGCGGGCGCCGAAGTGATCGAGATCGGGGCGCCGGCTGAGCACATGACGATCGCAGATCACCTGCTTTCGTTACCGTCTGCAGATCTTCCTCCCGAACATCTGTTCGGTGGTCAGCGATTCGTCCTGCACGATGCGGCGACTGCTCCGTGGAGTCCCTGGCGGCTGCCGGGATATGAGCATCAGGACACGGGCATCGCAGCGGCGACTGCCGGGCTGGCTGGCGTGCGCGTGGTACGTCGATGTGCTCCTGTGGGCATCACGCACACGGTTCAGGTCCACTCCAACGAGTTCTGCCTCTATTTCGTCCTGGCGGGCGAGTTGGACTTCATGCATGCAGATGGGGTGAGGCGTCTGCGCGCGGACGAAAGCGTCACCGTCCCGGCCGGCATGGCCTACAGCCTTCGACCTCTGGCGGAAGACCTCCAATTCCTGGAAGTCACCTTGCCGGCGCAGATATAGCGCATCCCCGCCTTGATTCGTCATCCATCGGCCGCATGGGCCTTCTGTGCGAGCGAGGGACGGATCGGGTTTGCTCGGGGTTGCCGGGGCTTGTGAAGGTCTTTCGTATTTCCTATGCTGGCGACGCCAGCGTCCCGATTTTTTCCTGGTCAGGAGAAGATGCATGAACAGATCCTCAACCGTCTCGTATTCGACCCGTCTTGTCACCTTGGCAGGCGCCCTCGCGGGCGCGATGTTGTTGGCCGGGCCGGCCGTTGCTCAGCAGCAGGAAGTGCGCCTCGGGTGGATGGGGGCCATCACCGGCCCGATCGCACAGTTGGTGCCGCCGATCCTGCGCTCCTCGCAGATGGCGGTCGAGCAGATCAACGCCCAGGGCGGCATCCTCGGCGGCCGGCGGATGGCCTTGGTGTCGGCTGACGGCCAATGCAATGCGCAGGGTGGCTCGGATGCGGTCAACAAGCTTGTCAACGTCGACCAGGTGGTCGCGATCGTCGGCGGGCTCTGCTCGGGTGAGACGATTGCCGGTGCGAACTCTCAGGCCATCCCCAACGGGGTGGTCATGGTGTCGCCGGCCTCGACCTCTCCGCTGATCACCGCGCTGCAGGATCGTGACGTCATCTTCCGGGTGGCTCCATCGGATGCCTACCAGGGTCAGGTCATGGCGCGGATGGTGTGGAATCAGGGCTTGCGGCGCGTGGCCGTGACGCACGTGAACAATGACTACGGCCGAGGCCTCGGCACGACGTTCCGTGATGCGTTCACTGCGATGGGCGGGACCGTCACCGCCTTTGCGGCGCACGAGGACCAGCGCGCGTCCTACCGCACCGAGCTTGCCACGCTGGCGCGCGGCAATCCCGAGGCGCTGGTGATCACCGCCTATGGCGGTGGCTCCGGTCTGACCATGATCCGGCAGGCGCTGGAGGGAGGGTTCTTCAACCGATTCATCGGCGGCGATGGCATGCGCGACGACGTGCTCCCGCGTGAACTCGGTGCCAACGTCAACATCACCGTCACCCAGCCGGTGCCCCGCCTGGGCAACCCGGGCCTGGAGATGTTCAAGCAGATGTTCACGGCGGTCGGCGGCAACCCGTCGTCTATCTTCGTGGCCCAGGGGTACGACGCGACCTTTGCGCTCGCGCTGGCGATCCAGCACGCGGGCGCCACCGACCGCGCGCGGATCCCTGCCTCGCTGCGTGCCATCACCGCACCGGGCGGCACGGTGATCCGCCCCGGCCAGTGGCGCGAAGCGGTGGCTGCGCTCGCCGCCGGCAAGCGCATCACCTATGTCGGCGGATCCGGTCCGATCGAGTTCGACGCCAATGGCGATGTTCCTGGCAATGTGGCGCAGTGGACGATCCAGGGCGGTACCTTCGTCCAGGGCCCCATCCTGTCCGCGAACTGAGCTCGGCTCGCATGGTCGAGTCGCACCCGATGCTCCGCGTGGAGGAGGTGCGGCTGTCCTTCGGCGGTGTGCGTGCGGTGGACGGCGTCTCGCTGTCCGTCGCGCGCGGCTCCATCACGGGCTTGATCGGCCCGAACGGAGCCGGAAAATCCAGCCTCTTCAACGTGATTGCCGGCCGCTATCGGCCGCAGGCGGGCCGCGTCCTGCTGAACGGGGAGGATGTGAGTGGACTGCCGGCACACGCGCTCTTCGCCAAGGGGCTGTCGCGCACGTTCCAGATCCCGGCAGAGTTCGGCCAGTTGACCGTTCGCGAGAACTTGATGGTCGTGCCGGGTGGCCAGTCTGGCGAGCGTGTCTGGAACACATGGTTTGCCCGCAGCCGCGTGCGCCTCGAGGAGTCGGAGATCGGCCGCCGTGCCGATGAGGTGCTTGCATTCCTGAGGTTGACCCACGTGTCGGGTGAACTCGCTAGCCGCCTGTCAGGCGGCCAGAAGAAGTTGCTGGAGCTCGGTCGCACGATGATGGCGCAGCCCAAGGCGGTCCTGCTCGACGAGATCGGCGCTGGCGTCAACAAGACCCTGCTGTCTGAGCTCACCCAGGACATCCGCCGTCTGAACCGGGAGCGAGGTATCACCTTCTTCCTGATCGAGCACGACATGGAATTGATCGCGCGTCTGTGCGACCACGTGGTGTGCATGGCGCAGGGGAAGATCCTCGTCGAGGGCACTGCCGAGGTCGTGAAGTCCGATGCACGCGTGCTCGATGCCTATCTCGGCGGCGGACGCACGACGACATGACCCGCCTGCTCGACGCGCGCGGCCTCTTCGCGGGCTATGGCGGGATGGACATCCTGCGCGATTGCACCATCACCGTTTCGGCGCGCGAGATGGTGGTCATCGTCGGTCCGAACGGGGCCGGCAAATCCACTGCGATGAAGGCGATCTTCGGCCTCGTGAAGATCCGTGACGGGCGCGTCGTCTTCGACGGACTGGACATCACCAACGCGCCCCCGGACAGCCTGGCGTCGCGCGGCCTGGCCTATGTGCCGCAGGAACACAACGTGTTCGCAACCATGACCGTCGAGGAGAACCTCGACATGGGCGCCTACACCCGACGCAGCGGTGTGGCCGAGGCGAAGTCCCGGGTCTTCGAACTCCTGCCTGCGCTCGCGCTCACGCGCAGGCAGCGAGCCGGCGAACTCTCGGGTGGACAGAGGCAGATGGTTGCCATCGGACGGGCGCTGATGATGCAGCCGAAGCTGCTGATGCTCGACGAGCCCTCGGCCGGCCTGTCGCCCAAGGTGCTGACCGAGATCCTCGAAGCGATCGCCACCATCAACGCCGCGGGTGTCGCCATCCTGATGGTCGAGCAGAACGCGAAGGCGGCGCTGGCCATGGCGCATCGAGGCTACGTGCTTGCCGGTGGTGCCAACCGCTTCGAGGGGCCAGGACGCGAACTGCTCGCGAATCAGGAGGTCGCGGCCTCTTTCCTCGGCGGTTGAGGTCGAAGTGGCTGATTTCGTCAATCTCTATCTCGTCAACGGCATCGTCCTCGGCTGTGTCTACGGCCTGGGTGCGATCGGGATCACGATGATCTTCGGCATCCTTCGCTTCGGGCATTTCGCTCATGGCGACATGATGACGGCCGGTGCCTACATCGCGCTGGCGCTCGTGTGGGCCAGTGGCATGCCCGTGCTCTGGGTCCTGCCGCTGGCCATGGTGCTGACCGCAGCCCTCGGTGCCGGCGTGCACTGGGCCTTCTACCGGCCGCTGGAAAGGGGCACGAACTCGACCATCATCATCGTCATCGCTTCCTTCGGCGTCGCGCTGATGCTGCGCTCGGCGGTGCAGTTGTTCTTCGGCGTCGACATCGTGACCTACCAGCGCGGCTTCCAGACGCCGATCTGGATCGCCGACACCATCCGCATCCTGCCCCGGCATCTGTGGATCATCGGGCTGACCGTGGTGATCGTGATCGCGCTGCACCTGTTCCAGACACGCTCGCGGCTCGGCAAGGCGATGCGGGCGATGAGCGACAACCCGGCGCTCGCGCGCATCTCCGGCATCGGCACGACGAAGGTGGTCATCGCGGCCTGGGCCATCGGCGGGGCACTTGCGGCGGCCGGCGGTGTGTTTCTCGGGATCGATACTCAACTCAGCAGCCAGATGGGCTGGAACCTGATCCTGCCCATGTTCGCCGCTGCCGTGCTGGGTGGTATCGGCAACCCGATCGGGGCGGCGCTCGGTGCGCTGGTCGTCGGTATCGCGGAGGAGCTTGTGACCTATCCCTGGTTCGGTGACCCGCTGATCTCGCCAGCCTACAAGTCGGCGGTGTCCTTTGCCATCCTCGTGGCCTTGTTGATCTGGCGCCCGACGGGCCTGACCCGTGGGAGGGTGTTCTGATGGACCCGTCGACGCTTGGTCTCATCCTCTACGGTCTGGGCCTCGCGAATCTGGCCGCGATCTACGCCGTGATGGCGCTCGGCCTCAACCTGAACTGGGGTGTGACCGGGCTGTTCAACGCCGGGGTCGCCGGTTTCTTCGCCGTGGGTGCCTACACCTCGGTCATCCTCACGGCACCGGACAGCCCGCACTTCCTGGGCGGCTTCGACCTGCCGCTGCCTGTGGGCATGCTGGCGGCGATGCTGCTCTCGGGGCTTCTTGCGCTGGCCATCGGAGCGACCACGATCCGACTGCGCTCCGACTACCTGGCCATCGGCACGATCGGCATTGCAGAGATCATCCGTCTCGTCCTGAAGAACGAGGAATGGCTGACCAACGGCGTGCGCGGCATCACGACGATCCCGCGTCCGTTCGTCGGCGAAACCGCGCTTGCGTCGGAGCTTTCCTACCTGGCGATGACGCTGGCCATCCTGCTCCTGCTTTATGCGCTGCTGGAGGCTGCGCTCCATTCGCCGTGGGGGCGGATGATGCGTGCGATCCGTGATTCGGAAGCCACCGCTGCAGCGGCCGGCAAGAACGTGAATGCGCGCCGACTGGAGGCTTTCGTCCTCGGCTCGATGCTCATGGGTCTCGGCGGCGCGCTGTTCGCGCATTACCTGCGCTACATCGGGCCCGAGGCGACGGAGCCGATCACCACCACCTTCCTCGTCTGGGTGATGCTGATCGCCGGTGGATCCGGCAACAACCGCGGCGCGATCCTCGGCGCCTTTGTCGTCTGGATCATCTGGTCGGCCACGGAACTTCTCACCCGGCAACTTCCGGCCGAGTGGGCGGTTCGCGCGGGCTACCTGCGGATCTTCCTGATCGGGCTGCTGCTGCAGATCGTGCTTCAGCGCTTCAGCCGGGGCATCCTGCCGGAACGCAACCCGGCCGAGCGGGGCGCGATGGGGCCCCAGGACAAGGTGCTGTAAGGGCTGCACACCGACCTGTGTCCTGCGCGCATGCGCTGGGCCGGCGGGACCGATGCGGAACCAACCACGTGCCAACCGCTCCCCTGTGCCCGCAGCGCTTCGTCGATAAACTGTTCCACAGGGCAGGGCGAGCACGGGGTGACGTCTCGATCGATCCCTGCGGCTTCGACACCCTCCGACCGATGGAGCAGGAACCCCGATGAACTGGCTTGACACCTCGATCATGCGCACCCGCGGCCTGGCGCAGGGCCGTGTCCCAGACACCCATGAACTGACCGAAGCCCGGCAGGGCAAGTACCACTACACCATCGGCCCGTACTCCGACCCGGTCCTGCAAGTCCGGCCCGGCGATCGCGTCGTCGTCGAGACGCGCGACGCCTTCGAGGGCGCCGTGAAGACCGAGCAGGATCTGCCGTCGCGCGTGCTGCGCATGCCCTTCGTGAACCCGCAGAACGGGCCGATCATGGTCGAAGGCGCCGAGCCGGGCGACGTGCTGGCGGTCTACATCGAGCACATGGCGCCGCGCGGGCCCAACCCGCGCGGCACCTGCGCGATGATTCCGCAGTTCGGTGCCCTCAGCGGCACGAGCTTCACCGCCTTGCTGGCGGAATCGCTGCCCGAGATCGTGCGCAAGATCGACGTCGACGAGAAGGGGGTGTACTGGAGCAAGCGCGTGACGCTGCCCTACCGCCCGCACATCGGCACGCTGAGCTGCAGCCCCGAGATCGACAGCATCAACACCCTGACGCCAGACGCGCATGGCGGCAACATGGACCTGCCCGACATGGGCCCGGGCAGCATCACCTACCTGCCGGTGCGTGCGCCGGGCGGGCGACTGTTCATCGGCGACGCCCACGCCTGCCAGGGCGACGGCGAGGTCTGCGGCACGGCGGTCGAATACCCCAGCACGACGACGATACAGGTCGACGTGATCAAGGGCTGGCCCATCGAATGGCCGCGCCTGGAAACCGACAGCCGCATCATGTGCATCGGCAGCGCCCGCCCGCTGGAAGACGCCACCCGTATCGCCTACAAGGAGCTGGTGCTGTGGATGGAGGCCGAGTACGGCTTCGACCGCTGGGACGCCTACATGATGCTCAGCCAGTGCGGCCTGGTGCGCCTAGGCAACTTCGTCGACCCGAAGTACACGGTCGGCGCCGGCATCGAAAAGAAGTACCTGGCGCCCTGAAGGCCCTGGGCCACCGTCATGGCGCCTCGAAGGCGTCGGAATCGTCAACGGCAACCCCGGTGGGGGATCTGCATCCGCTTGCATCAGCCTGCATCACCAAGGAGCAAACATGGATCTGGGATTGAAGGGACTCAAGGCCGTCGTGACCGGCGGCACCAAGGGCATCGGCCGCGCGATCGCGCAGACGCTAGCCGCCGAGGGCACACACGTGGCCTTCTGCGCGCGCAACGCCGCCGAAGTGGCACAGACCGAGAAGGATTTCGCCGCGCTCGGCGTGCAGGTCTTCGGGCGCGTGGTGGACGTCGCTGACGGCGCGGCCCTGGCCAACTTCGTCGAGCAATCGGCCCGGGCGTTTGGCGGGCTGGACATCGTCGTGGCCAACGTCAGTGCGCTGGCCATCCCCAACGACGAAGCCAACTGGCAGAAGACCTTCGAGGTCGACATGATGGGCACGGTGCGGCTGGTCAACGCCGCCATGCCCTATCTGGAGCGCAGCGCGCATGCCAGCATCGTCACCATCAGCAGCGTCTCGGGCCGCGAGATCGACTTCGCCTCCGGCCCCTACGGCGCCTTCAAGGCGGCGATCATCCACTACACCCAGGGCCTGGCCTACCACCTGGCCGGCAAGAAGATTCGCGCCAACACCGTCTCTCCCGGCAACACCTACTTCCCCGGCGGCGTGTGGGAGCAGATCGAGCACGGCAACCCCGATCTGTTCAAGATGGCGCTCGGCCTGAACCCCACGGGCCGCATGGGCACGCCGCAGGAAATGGCCAACGCCGTGGCCTTCCTGGCCAGCCCGGCGGCCAGTTTCATCACCGGCACCAACCTGGTGGTCGATGGCGCCTTGACCAAGGGCGTGCAGTTCTGAGCGTATGGGCTGTCAGCCGGGCTCGGGTGAGCACGACGTCGACGCCGATGCCCGGTTGGCCAGCACCCCGCCTGAGAAGCGCGCGGCCACCTCGTCGAGGTGACGCTGGCGCATGTCATCAACGTCATCGCCGGCAGCCCATCGATCAACAGGCAGGCCAGCCGTGGGCATGGGCTCACCGCACCGCCGCACCCTGAGGCCCGTTGCCCCGATCGCCTTCAGAGATCTTTCATGCAGCCTGGCGCCTATTCCTGGACACCCGTCATCGTCATCCACACCCTGGCCGCGCTGACGGCCGTGCTGCTGGGCGGCTGGCTGTTGAGCGCGCGCAAGGGCCACCGGGCCCACCGCATCGCGGGCTGGCTTTGGGTGCTCTGCATGGCCACCGTGGCGGGCATCTCTTTTGCCATCCGCAGGCCTGGCGGGTTCTCATGGATCCATGGCCTGTCAGTCTTCACGCTGGCGACGCTGGTCACCGGCGTTTTGGCGGCGCGTACGCACCGCGTGCAGGCGCACCGCATGAACATGATCTCTCTGTACGTGGGCGCGCTGGTCATCACCGGGCTGTTCACGTTGTTGCCGGGACGATTGCTCGGTCAGGCGGTGTGGGGGTGGTTGGGGGTGGTTTGATGGATCCTCGGCGAAACCGGCTGCGATCGCTTCTGCGGTTCGTGCATGGCCGAATGGCGATCAGTGCAAGGCGTCGTCGCTCATCAGCGCGTCCAGCGTACGCCGTGCACCGGTGACCTGCGAGCCCTCTTCCCGGGTCGCCAGGACGATCAGCGATTTCCACAACGCCCAGCCGCGCGCCCTCATCCACAACTTGGGGTCGGCCTCGACGCTGTCACGGAACACAGACCGGGCGCTGGCATCGAAGATCGTCCAGGCCGGTACGAGGTCACAGGCCGGGTCGCTGACGGCGCACAGCCCCCAGTCGATGACTGCCGACAGGCGGCCCTCGTTCAGCAGCAAGTTCCCCGCTGCCAGATCCCCGTGAACCCATACCGGTGCCGTTGGAGCCTGCGCGGCCAAGGCCGCCGTCCAGATGGCCATGGCCTGATCGATGTGCCCGCCGACGGTCTGGACCGCACTCCGCGTCTGGTCGTCGTAGACCTGGAGCCGCCCACCTCGATGAAAACTGTGCGCGCCTGCCTCGGGCCAGTCTGCCGTTGGCGTCGCCCAGAGCTCGCGCAGGAACGCGCCGAGATCACGCGCAATCGCTTCCGTGGCAAACGTCAGCGGATCGCCAGGCAGCCAACTCTGCACCGACCAGACCCACGGCCAGTTCGGACCAGGCGTCCCGATCGCCACCGGCTGCGGCACCGCCACACGCAGATGCCTGGCCACGTGTGGCAACCATCGGTGCTCCTTGCCAGGTTGGCTCGCATAACGAGCGGCGCTGGGCAACCTGACCTTCATTCCTTCGCCGAGCCGAAAAGTGCTGTGGTCCCAGCCCTGTGCCTCTACCGGACGAATGTCAAGATCAGCCCACTGGGGAAACTGCGACTCGATGAGTCGGCGCACGAGCGTCACGTCGGCGTGCAGGCGATCATCCATGTTCAGGGGGATGCTGGCGCAGCCGCGACATGCGCTTCGGACGAACGAGTCCAGAAGGGCGACTGCTGCTCGTGGCGCGAAGTGGCCCTCAGCGTGTCTTCGCGCGAGAGCGACAGAGTCGGCGACAACGTGGGGGTTTTGGCGGGGCAGAAGCGATTGTTTAACTAACTCGCTCAGTTTTAGACCCCCTGTTTTTGGTGGGGTCGGGGATTCGAACTGACCTCTCCGGCATGGGGCAGCTTTCGACCCAAAGCAGCCCCTAAACCAAACCCATCGAATCCCGGTTTTTTCGCCTGATTCGGCTCAAGCCAGAGGCCACCACACTATTTCCGTTGGATTGAAAGCTCAGACCTGACCACTCCAAGAACACCTGTCACGACCCTGAGCCTTACACACACTTGACACAACCCGTTCAGGAAGAGTCCTGTGCCGGCGGCTGCAGGTAGTCCAACGGGTATTCGGTGCGCATCTCGTGGCGTTCGTGCGGCAGGAAGGTCAGGTACATGCGCACGGCCACGTCGAGTTGCTGCAGCCCGTGCCACAGGGCCTCGGCGCCGGGGTGGCCGTCGGACTTGCGGCCCTGGAAGCCACCTTCGATGCCCACCCACAGCGTGGCCTCTCGTAGCGTAGGCGGGGTCTTCGGCACGTGGGCCGTCTCGTGTCGCAGCCGGTACAGGGCTTTCCACTCGGGTGGGCTGAAGAACACCGTGCACGGCGCGTTCGGCTCCATGCGGCCCAGCATGGTCAGGTGGAAGATGCGCCAGGCCACCACCAGGTCGATGGCCAGGCAGTTCTCCAG
>Ga0172376_10005148_pt1 | contig 14683 bp, 11 predicted proteins | sample Lak35m_FD_121114 | JGI IMG/M metagenome (GOLD analysis project Ga0172376, IMG submission 121114) | Freshwater microbial communities from Kabuno Bay, South-Kivu, Congo - kab_092012_35m | ecosystem: Environmental > Aquatic > Freshwater > Lake | place: Democratic Republic of the Congo: South-Kivu...
CCAGCGCATCTTCGATGGCCGCGCGGTTGGCATCGCCACCGGTGTCACCACTCGTTGGTGACACCTATTGATTGGAAACCATTACCGAATGCCCCCCTGACATAAGCACCTTCGGTGGTCACCACTCGTTGGTGACACCTATTGATTGGAAACCCTTCATCAAGTGCAGAGGCAAAAGGGTCACCGAGCTCGTCACCACTCGTTGGTGACACCTATTGATTGGAAACCGGATTCAGTGAAGTTGTTGTGACACTTACAATGAGAAGTCACCACTCGTTGGTGACACCTATTGATTGGAAACCCGCTGACGGATACCTGTGGAATACAAGGCTCAGAGTTCCAAGTCACCACTCGTTGGTGACACCTATTGATTGGAAACCTCCTTTCCCTGTGGGGATCAGCTGCGGCGAGAGCGGTCACCACTCGTTGGTGACACCTATTGATTGGAAACACGAACGCCATTGCGCTCGATGATCCGTGCCCATGTTTGGTCACCACTCGTTGGTGACACCTATTGATTGGAAACTCGGTGGACCACCGCGTGGAAGACCACGAGGTAGGCCCAGTCACCACTCGTTGGTGACACCTATTGATTGGAAACGGTGATGGGCAAGACCCTATGGCCCTCCTACCAGAGATGGTCACCACTCGTTGGTGACACCTATTGATTGGAAACTTGTTAGCACGAAAGGCACGCCAGGCATTGCGAACCCATTCGTCACCACTCGTTGGTGACACCTATTGATTGGAAACCCCGCCTGAAACTTCGTCCCAGAGGTTGAGACGTATTCCCGTCACCACTCGTTGGTGACACCTATTGATTGGAAACGTAAATGCAAGTCTCTTCTGAGTTTGCTTCAGGGTTCACCATGTCACCACTCGTTGGTGACACCTATTGATTGGAAACCCCATCCTGAATGAACAGGAAAATCCTGCTTGAAAAAGGGTCACCACTCGTTGGTGACACCTATTGATTGGAAACCTGGAAGGAAATCGTCCCCTCCTATTGCCTTCATATGAAGGTGTCACCACTCGTTGGTAACACCTATTGATTGGAAACCTCAGGCTTTTCTGGTTCAAACAACCTGTAGTCTAACGCCCTCGTCACCACTCGTTGGTGACACCTATTGATTGGAAACAGCAAAAGCATATTTTGCAAAACTAGTCTAATGTAGGGATTGTCACCACTCATTGGTGACACCTATTGATTGGAAACTCAGCAAAGTTGATGACGGTCATGGTAACGAGCTCCAAAAAAAATGTCACCACTCGTTGGTGACACCTATTGATTGGAAACAAGATGCTGGGTTTCCAGACCCCAATCACCTCCAGAGAGGTCACCACTCGTTGGTGTCACCTATTGATTGGAAACTCTTCTCCAGGGTATGTGGGGCAAGTTGCAGTCTAAAAAGTCACCACTCGTTGGTGGCACCTATTGATTGGAAACCAAGAGCCCAAAAAACTCACCGTTGAGAGGCTGTGTGTAAAGTTTTGCAAGTTTAGCCGTGCGCTAACAATGGTGTCCGCAGGTACCTGCTGCGCTATATGTGGGGTGAGCCTGACAGCCAATACCAAAGCAGCTGGTCATCTTCAGGCCGAAAGCGAACGATCGCCCCACTCGACACTCGCTTCACATCTCTTTACATGCAGCCCCTGAGAGAGGCAATAGTACTGGGTGAATAAACGATCAAAGATATTGCCTTATGTCTCTCCATTGCCTGACAAGAATAACAATAGGCTCTAGAGGTTTTCCATCGTGATTACATGGAAGGACAAAGTAGCAGGTTTCGCTTCCAATTAGCTTCCCGCTTTCTCCTCGAATCTTTGATCCTGTGAAGTTTGGATAGCACTTCCAGTGAGTATCAATATTGAGGCTTGGTTCCGGAGCGTGCACACCTTTAACCGTCGAGAATATATCAATCAAATCTGGCCATATAGACTGAAATAGTTGGTAATCAATAGCCATCTCACTCATCACATCCCGTGGATCGGGTCCAGGCTTTTGGTTGCCAATCAAAAGAGGTCACTAATATAGAAAATAAAACGTCCAAGATAGAGACCGCAAGAAAACGAATATGGCAATAATCTGCGCTGCTTTCGCAGTGACAAGATCGACCTGACGGGCCCACGGCAAAAAATTCACCCAAATCCAGACGGTGCGGCATTTGGGAGCTGATACGCGCCATCAGCGGTGATTCGAGAAACCGGAGGGCTGTCGCGCTATGCAAGTAGGGCAGCTGGCCAGGTGCAGCAAATGAAGTGTGGCTAACGCGGCTGCATCCATTCTGGAGATCGATGCATGCCATGTCAACGGCCCTCTCTGGCAGCAGCTTCCGCAGCACGGCGATGCTCGGCCAGTTCCTGCTTGAGAGTTTCCAGGTTCTTTTGATAGATGGTCTGCAGGCTTGGCACATGACGCTGAAGGTACATCTGTACTAGGTCAGCTTGATTGCCGCTCAGCAGCTGATCCAGCTCGGCTGCCTGCGCGTCCGTGAGCGTGTCGTAGGCGTTGCTCAGCACCCTGACCTCAAGGATCTCAGCCAGCTCCTCGGCAAGCCTGAGACGCTCTGCTGCCGGCAGGTCATCCAGTGCGAAGAAAGCGATGAGGGGGTGGATGGAATCGGGCACGGGCAGCAGGCGCGGGTGACGGGAGGAAGCATAAGGACCGCCGCTGGTATCAGTGGATACCCAAGACCCCGCGGACTATGCAGCTGCTCCATAGTGCCATGCCAGTTGGTGCTTAGCTTTTTCTTTACCCGGAAAATCTGTTGACACCTCGCCCAGGCCACTGCTATAAGACAAGCATGATCTACACAGCCGTCACCTTCGCGCCGGTGCAGGGCTTCATCATGGCCTCCCGCAAGCTGCGGGACCTGTACGGCAGCTCCCTGTTGATCTCTCACCTCGCCTGCGCTCAGAAGCTGGATGCCGAGTCTCTGAGCCTGGAGATCGTGAGCCCAGCGAATGTGAGGGGATCGCGGGGCGTGCCCAACGTGCTCGTGATCAAGGGCGACTACAGCAGACAGCGCGCAGAGGCGGCGCTGCTTCGTTGCTGGGGAAAGGTGCTCAAGGAGTGCCGCACCTGGATTGAGAAATATTTCTCATCACAGCCTGAGCTGAAGACCATTGTCTTCGACTGGCACAGCAGCTGGAAGGCCTGCGAGCTCCATTCCTGGGAGATGTTCCACGGCCAGGGCGCCACGATTCAGGAGGCGCGCAAGGTGCTGGCGATCACCAAGCAGCAGCGCAACTGGACGATCCCCAACTGGACCGGCGAAAGCTCCACCCTCTCTTCCGTAGAAGCGGTGGTTCGCCCCACGATGGGAGCCAGGCGGGATCCGCGGACCCTGCCTCCCGGATTGATCCAGAAGGAGGCTCGGGACTTTCTGCGGTCGTTGCGTGGAAGCCAGCATCTAGGTGACCCCTTTGCTGGCGATAACGAAGAAATCTCCCTGACCGAACTGGTGAAGCGCTTGATCACTTATCCAGAAGTGATGAAATGGGCTCTCGCCCCTGGCGACAAGCCTTATACAATATATGAATTGAAAGATAGAAATCTCTTGCCGGAGCGATTTCAACGACTCAGAAACAGGGGTGATGATGCAATTGACTTGGATGACTTTCTGGACACCCAAACAGCTGATTATCCTGATGATGACTCTGATCACGACCTAGTAGGGTTCTGGTTCCATCGTGATGTCCCTGAATCTATTATCTGGTTCATGGCTGACGGGGATGGCATTGGTGGTCATCTCGAATCTCTGGCCGAGCTGAGCAGCGAAGAGGAGGCCCTGCGTCAGTTCACCGGCCCAATGCTGGACTGGGCAAAAGATCTTTACAGAGCTGTACCCCTAGCAATGCCGAGACATGCCACGGTGGTCTATGCCGGCGGCGATGATCTGTTCGGTGCTCTGCATGAATCCGAACCCGGCCTGGAGGATCTCACCGCCGACCATCTCTGGAGCTGGATCGAGATCTATCAGAAGCTCTGGGCCAAGGCTTCCCAGCCGGACTCGAGCGGCAACCCACAGCTCACTGTTTCGATGGGGCTGGCCTGGTCTGACACCAGTGTGCCCCAGCGGGAAGCGCTGCAGCATGCCCGCGAAGCAGAAGCCAGCGCCAAGGGCCGCGGCAAGAACCGCTTCGCTCTTCGGCTGGTGTACGCCAATGGCAATTATTTGGAGTGGACCTGCCCCTGGAGCTGGCTTGAGCCGATCCGCAGCCATTACACCGATCGCGAAGGTCGTTCACGGAAGGCATCCCGCGATGGCAAATCACCCAACTGGCGTCATCTGGTGGAAGATCTGCAGTGGCTGCAGAGTCGCCAGGCACTCGCTTATCTGCCTGACGACCCAGCAGCCAGGGCAGCGGCTGAGCAGTCCTGCCTCCGCACGGCCCGCACACTCTGGAGCGCCTACTTCCCCGGCTGCCAGCTTCCGGATGAACCGGAGAAACCAGGCCAGGCCGCCACAACCGCTGGCGCACAGCAGGAAGCTCCTGCAGCACGGCCCACCTATCGCGCCAGCTTCGCGACGCCGGAGAAGGGACGTCGATTCGACCAGTGGCTCTGGGATCTGGGGCGGGTGATGGCGGGCCTGGAGAAGCAACGCTCCGCGTTCTCGCTGGGAGTTCAGCCATGACAGCCGTCCCTACCCACTTTCACCATCTGATCCTGCTGGAGCCGCTCGGGCTGCTCTATGGCGCCAGTGGCCGCCTGCTCTCGCCCGCCGCTCTCACCGGCCGCGCCTCCGAGCACTTCCCGCCGGATTCTCCGGCCCTGGCCGGACTGTTGAACAGCGTGCTCGACCCCGAGGAAGTGAGGTCTGCCGATGGGTTCAGCCTGCTCAACACCGCCGGGCCGTTCTGGCTCGATCCGGAGCAGGGCCTGATGCTGCCGGCGCCCTTCACGCTCCTGCAGGAACAGGAGGACGGTGGCCCGCGTGTCAGTCGGCGGCGGCTGGTTTGGACCGAGGGCAACGGCGAGTACGTCCCGGATGGCTGGCAACCCGCCGATCAACAGGAGCCACCGCGCAAGGCGCCGAGCGGCGGCTGGATCGCCCTCAGCGACTGGGCCAAGGTGGGAAAGGAGGAGGAGATCACCATCCATGACAACCCCTGGCGAGCCGTCTCCCATCTGCACCCCCGGCTGAAAGACGATGAACGGGTCAGTGCCGGCGATGGGGCCCTTTTTCTGGAGTACGGAATCGCTCTGAAGCCAGGGGTCTGCCTCGCCTACCTCAGCAGCCACTCCGTTGCCGATGGCGTGTATCGCTTCGGGGGGGAGGGCCATCTGGTGCAGCTGCGCATCAAGGAGATCCCCCCACTACTGAAACACCTGCTCAACCAGCCGCTTACGGCACCGTTCGCCCTGATCACACCGGGCCTCTGGGGCGGGCCCAGGCTCTCGCGACGCGAACCGATCACCACCGGGCAGAACGGCGGGATGTTTCCCTGGCACCACAACGGCCAACCTCCCGGCATCCTCACCGAGAAGGCCCGGCCTTGGCGCCATCGGCTCGGGGCTGGTCGCGCCGATGCCGCGCCCAACGGCATCGCAAAAAAACGACGGCTCTCCCGCGGCCGTTGGGCCGTGCCCGCCGGCACGTGCTACCAGGTCGCTGGTGATCCCCTTGAGCCCTGGAGCCAGTGGATTGAGGACTGGTTCCCAAAGGAGGGCTTCTCCTTCAAGCACCTGGGCACGGCCCTCGCCCTGCCATTGACACTGCCCAAGAACTTCCCACCCTGACCCTCGCCGGCCCCTACGAGCCCAGATCTACCGCCAGCCCACACCCACCCGAGCCCCAACCAGTCGATGTATAAACGCCGATACGGCCTGATCCGCACCCTCGCCCCGCTGCATGTGGGCGCCTCTGCCGGCGAAGAAGCCGGCAACCTCAATCTGATCTTCCGCGATGCCTACACCCAGACCGGCATCATCCCCGGCAGCTCGATCCGCGGCCGCTTCCGGGCAGAGATGCGCCGCAATGCACCAACCGAATGCAACCACTGGTATGGCAGCGAAGCCGGTGCCGGAACCGACGACATCAGCGAAGGCAGGGTGAAATTCGAATATGCCTCTCTCGTCTGGCTGCCGGTGTTCTGCCCTGGCCAACCGGTGGTGTGGGTGAGTTGTCCGCGGCTGCTGCGGCGATATGCGGCGATCGTGGATCCAGACAGCCTTAGCCGTGCTATCCCGAAGCCCTACACCTGCAGCTCCAATCTCAAGGGGCGTAAGGGGGAGAAGGGCATCACCCTGTTCTTCAATCTTGGTTTTCTTGAGGTGAAACCCAGCGATGACCTGCAGGACTGGATCCCTGAGGCCCTGGAGGATGAAATCCCTGCGGATCGGTTGGTGGTGGTCGATGACGCTGACATCGGGCTGATCCACGACATGGCTCTCTATCGCCAGAGCCGGGTGAAACTCGATGATCAGGAGAAGAAGGTGGATGGTGGCGCCTTCTTCAACGTGGAAGCCCTGCCGGAGGGCAGTGTGCTGGTGTTCCCCCTGGCGCTGAAGCCGGAGAAGGGCGATTGGAAGCCATTCGGCAGCAAGGATGCTGAAGAGCTCTATTTCGGAGGATTGGAAAGCGTCGGCTTCGGTCGCTGCGAAGTCACCCTTGCCGCCCCTGTGGGCCAGGAGGTGCGCTGATGGCTTGGCGACCCTACGACCTTGATCAGCTCGCTCAGGAGATTGTGCTTAAGGCACGTCAGCGAGATCCCGACAGCCTCAACCAGGCCCACAAAATGCGTGCTACCTGTGCTTATGGGCTGGAGCGCTTCTGGGGAGAGCATCTTCGACTCGCGGGCAAGGAGCAGGCCAAGGCAGCCTTTGTGGCCGATGTCTGGCACGCCCTAGCTGCTGTTCTTCAGAAGGCCGGCCTGTCTTTGCCTGCCACGATGCGCAGCAACAGCGATGACGAACGTCAGATCCAGTCGGTGGCGGAACATCTCTGGAATCTGCCAGCCCAGGACCAGCAGGCAGCCCTGGCGGTTCTTACCAACCTGTGCGATGCCGTGGTGTGGTGGACCCAGCGGCTCAAGCCCCCCAGGGAGGAGCAAATCTGATGGCAAACGGACGCCGAAACCGCCGCAGGAACGTCGGTGGGCCAAGACGTCCAACCCAACCCGGGCGCACCACCCCACCAGCCAATCCAGCTCCACCAGCCAGCCCAGCGCCGGCGGCTCCCGTTCATAGCCTGCCGGACGAGGAGCCGGCCTTTGACCAGTCAACCCCATCCATGTTCAACTCACTGCCTCGGCCGGTTCTGCCCGCACTGATTCCTCTCGATAAGGCCAGACGCGTGCCGATGGAATACCGCGCTCAGGCGCCAGGACGCTGCCAACGCCAATACATCAGTAGGCCAGACATCCAGACCTGGATCAAAGAATGGGTGGAGCGAGTGGATCGGCGCATGCCATTTAGCACCCATGGTCTGAAGATCATTGAGGCACCGATCGACTGGCGGCTGATCAGCAACAGTGGGGTGGATGAAGGTGTGATTCGCCCGGTGATCGGTGCCGGAGGCTGGCCGATGATTCCAGGCAGCGGCATCAAGGGGCTGTTTCGTCGTGCCTGCCCGCAGGAGTCGCTGCAGCGTTGGTGTGGCAGTGACTGTGGCGATAAAAATCTAAGACCAGGAATCCTTCGTTTCCATGGGGCCTGGCCCGCTGACGCTGGCTGGACGAAAGGCCTGCTGGATCTGGCCCATCCCCAGCAGGAGTGGCAGGTGGGCATCGGCGGAGGTGGCCATGGGGCCTTCGGAGTGGTGAGCCTGCACAAGCCGCGGTTGATGATCGGCCTGAGCAGCACCGATCCCTCCATTTCTGATAGTGAGTGGAAGGAGATTGAAGCAACCCTGAAAACCGCCCTCCGTCAGGGAATCGGCGGCCGCACCTGCGTGGGCTACGGCAGTAGTGGCAGTCTCAGCGGTGATGTGATCTTCGAGTGTGCGCTGGAAGGGCAGGGTCCTGCCGCCAAGTTGCTGGATCGCACGCCGGAATTCAGACCCACGATGTTCAGGGCTGCCATCCGCGGCATGGCGCTGCGCCTCTTTGGGGGCCTCACCGACGAGAGAGTGGCACGCGAGGTGGTGGGCCGTCTGTTCGGTTCCCTGGGCCCTGGGGAGAGTCAGAACGTGGGGCTGTTAGCCACCGCCTATACCGATTCGAACTCGTATCTTGGCTCCTATGGTCGCGATGGAATGGTGCAGCCTATCTACGGCACCAGCGGCTGTCTGCAATGGCGCTGCATGCGAAGCTGCCGCAATGGCGAGGATGAATCGTTGGCAGCGGAATTGCTGGCAGCCCTTCATGGAATCACCATGTCGCTGGGTGGCTTTGGCAAGAGCTGGCGACGCCCGGATCACCGGATCTTTCTGCCCGATTACGTCAAAACCCCGATCGGTTGCCACTGGCAGTGGCGGGAGCCGGAGACGCTGCCGGGCTGGATTGATGTGCAGTCATCGGCTGATCTGATTCAGTTGCTGCAGAAGTCACGCAATGTGGCAGGCAGATGGCTGGAGGCTACTGGGCAAATATCCGGCGGCTCCGCCCGCTGGCGTGAGCTGATTGATCCAGGCCAGATGAGCATCTGGATTCGAAGAGCCGAGGATCGGAGCGATGCTGAGGTGATTCACTGGTTTCACGAGCCCAGGGATGGTGAGCCCAGGCGGGATGCCAGGGATCTGCGCAAGAGCGAACTGGCCGGCAAGGTGAATCAGGTGGGCCTGATCTGGAATCGGTTGCTTCCTCTGCGGGAGCAAGGTGGCAGGCAGACAACTTCACCTGTTTCCCGCCCTGCTTCACCGATGTCCAGGCCGGGTGGTGCCACATCTCGGCCGGCCAATCCCACGTCCAGGCCCGCTGGCGGTGCCATGTCGCGCCCCTCACCAGCCCGGCAGGCTTCCAGCGCTCCCTGTGGGGATGTGTCGATTGCAGCTCATGCGGGTGCCTATCTCGAATCCGTGGTGCTGCATGGCTGCCCGCTGAATGCCAATACCCAGCTTCGCAAGCACCATCAGCAGCTCGTGCAATCGCTGGATAAAGGTGGGGGCGCTAGTTTCACAAGACTGGATTGGTCGCAGCCATGACCCACATCCTCCTCGTCACCGTGGGGGGCAGCCCCGATCCCATCATCTTTGCCGTGCAGGCCTTGCGGCGTGAACAGCCCGAGCAGCCCCTGGAGGTGGTGTTCATCTGCTCCGTACCCCCCTGCCCGAAGACGAGTGTGGAGCAGGTGATCGGCGAGGGCTTTCCCTGCCAGCACTTGCTGCCCGGCGGTCAGCGGGAGATTGGCGTCAACCTGGTGGTGCAACTGGCCATCAGCGACTTCAATCCCGAGCGGCATTTGATCGGCATCCCCGATCCCGACGACCTCGCCGATGCCTTCCAGCGCATCCGTGACCATATCCTGATGTTGCGGAGTAACCGTTTCCGCGGCAAGATCCGCGCCGATTACACCGGCGGCACCAAGAGCATGAGTGCGGCATTGGCGATGGCCTGTGTGCATCTCGGCCTGGATGTGGGCGTGGTGAGCGGTGAGCGCACCAACCTGGAAAAGATAGATCAGAGCGAATCCACCCGGTTGATGGATATCGCTCCGCTGCATGCCATCTCCCAGTTGCAGGCCCAGTTGCAGTCTGTGATCAGCCTCCAGAACTACGGTGAAGCGGCCCATCTGATGGAACGGTTCCTCAATAGCCAGCGAATCACCGAGGAGACGGCAGAGCATGCCCGATCGCTTCAGCAGGTTTTCACAATCCTCGAGATTTGGGATCAGTTTCAGTGGCAGAATGCCTATACCGAAGCCCAGGCATTACCGCAGGGGTATCTGCCACCTGAACTGCTGGCCTGGTGGCAGCGGGTGGTGCTGGCCCGGGCCTGCATGGATAACAATCCTCCTGAAGAGGGCATCACCGGTTATGAGCTGGTGCAGGACCTGCTGCTCAGCGCCGAGCGCAGCGGCAGGCGCGGTCGCTATGACGATGCCGTCTCCCGGCTGTACCGGGCGCTGGAACTGCTCGCCCAGACCCATATTGCCCTGGAGCACGTGCTAACTCCCGAGAGCAGCTGGGAGCCGGATCAATGTTTTCTTCAGGACGGCACACAGGTTCCTGCTGGCGGAGGCATCAGAGCCCTGTACCGCTGGCTGGAGAATCGCCCCAACCCCCGCGACCCCGATAGCCTTGATGTTCTCGGACAAATCTACAGGGCGCGTATAGGACAGTTTAACCGTCTGTTACGAGCACGTAACCGCTCCCTGCTGGCCCATGGCTTCAATCCGCTCACAAGACAGGCCTGGTTCGACCTACAGGGGGACATCAGCGCTTTCGTGAATGGAATTCTCGTTCAACCCGGTTTTGTGCAAGGCCCGGCACCTGAACAGCTTCCAGCTTCATTGCAAGCGCTTGCCCCCGCACATGCTCTGTTCGGGTTGGGCCCGAGACCAGTCGTCGGCCAGGCACCCCCAGAAGCCCGCTGAGGAGAAGAGCGGGTTGCTCAGGCCCACGACAGGCCAGGGCAAGGGTGGATTCTTCGGCGAGGGTTGGGGCGTTGTCTCCCCAGCCCTCCCATGACCACCCTCTACTCCGGTAACGGCACCAACGGCGCGAACGGCACGAACGGCATGCAGCCGAACGTCCCTGCGCCACCACCACTGCATTATCCCACCGCCCAGGGCGACCAGGCTGATCGCCCGACCCGTCCGATGCGCAGCATCCAGGAGGTCAATGGCCGCTGGGTGGTCACGGAGCACATGGCCGGTGGTTCTACCCCTACCCCTGATACCAGGGCCGAACCCTTCAGCCCCCCCCAGCAGCGCCACACCCCGCCGGTGATACGCCGCGCTGCTGGCGAACGGCCCGCTGCTGTTGGCACCTCGGGCCAGCCCGGCACGGCCCTCGCCCTGGTGCGTTTCCTGGAAACCAGCGGCACCAGCCAGGACCTGGGGGCCCAGGCCGGTCAGCATCTGTTTGACCAATCCACCACCCCCAGGCAGTCGAAGCGTTGGCTGCGGCGGATCATCGGCGCCAGTGGCCTCTGGACTTTCAGCGAGAGCCTCCACGGCACCCAGGCCGTGACCAAGGGGGTGCGCGATCAGGCCCAGTTGCCGGCCCAGATGCTGTCGATCAGCACCCTGCTGGATTTCGTCGGCTCCCTCGGCCTGTTCAAGTTCATCTTCCAGTCGTCACCGCTGGGAGCCATGGCCCCGGCCCTGTTTGTCTCGGGTGCGCTGCTCTATGTGGGCCATCGCAGCGGCAGCGGCATGGTGAACCGTCTCAAGAGCAATGGCACTGCGGTTGTATCCATGCTGATCTTCGCGGGGATCTCCACCTTCCAGTCGCTCACCACTGGTGTTGGCATCTTCCTGTTCAATGGCCAGTCCAAGGTAGTGAATCACCGCGCTGCGGAGCTGGTGGCCGTTGACTTCGAGCGTCGCCGCCAACGAATCGCCAGCTGGCGTGATCCCGCCACCAACGCTCTGTTGCTGGCGGACCTGAAGGCCTGTGAAACCAATGTAAAGCAGCTCAAGGAGGTGGGGGTCAACAACCCCGCCTATCAGCAGCTCTCGGTGGAGACCTACGGGCTCTGGCAGGACCGCCGGGTGGCCCCCTCCAATCAGCCGCGTTGGGTGCTGCAGAACTGGCCGCGTGAGCGCTGGCCGATCTGCGACCGCGCCGCCACCAACAAGGCCGATCTGGAGCGCAAGATCGTGAACGAGGTGCAGCAGCTGGAAACCCTGGAAAAGGGTCTGCAGGAGGCGCCCAGCGCGGCCACCTTCCTGCGCGCCAGCCAGCCGCAGGTGTTTGCCGAACACTTCCGCAGCCGCCCCGATGGCACGGTGGAAATGAAGGACAGCCTCAAGGCGTTCGGTGCTGCCTGGAACTTCTTCTGGTTTCCGCCTGCCGACAGCCGCAGTGATCTGACCCTCAGTCTGCTGATGATGTGGATCTCCATCGGCACCAGCGCCGGGGCCTTCCTGCTGCTGCTGCACTACTCGCTCAAGGATGAGACGAAGATGTCGTTCTCCGAACTCTGCGGCCAGCACCGGGGTGAACTGCTCACCGAGCTGCAGCGGCAACTGCCGGATGAGATGGCGGAACACTTCCGTGAACTGGAAGCGCGTGAACGCCGTGACCAACGGCCGGTCAAGGATGGGGTGAAGCTGTCGGAGATCGACAAGCTCAATCCCGAATTCCAGACCCTGGCCTATCTGATCCAGAATGGCGACAGCCAGGTGCGTCGCCTGGCCCGTGAGCAGTACATCGAGAGGTTGGTCGATCTGTTCATCCAGCGCAGCAGCATCACCGGCGAGATTGACTATGCCTACCTGGCCAACAAGGTGAAGCGCTACTGGGCTGATCTCAAGGTGGCCCCCCAGGTCGTGGTGACGCCCCATGGCTTCAGCGGCAGCGGGCGCAGGCCCTGAGCCGCGCCCATGCGCTATGCGCCTGCACAGCAGGCGCGTTATTTTATTATTGCATACTCGTAGCATCTAAATACAGAAAAACCCTGGTCTGTCGTCAGGCCAGGGTGAAAGCCGCCCTGAGATGATCAGGGCAACAGGCACCAGATCACAGGCCCGTCATAACGGCTGAGAGCACGGGGGTTGCCGCTTTGCTCCCGGCAGGCCTTGTTGGCCCACACCTCCCAGAACTCAATCCGTTCCACGGGTAGGATGCCTGGAGTTCGCGTCCAGAACTGCACCTGGCAGCCATGCAGCCCATCACGGTAGATGTGACGACCATCCCGCACAAACTCCCGTCTGTCAGCAACTTTTCTGGCCCGAAATGTGTCGCGGCAATAGCGGTTAACATCGAGGTGAACCTGGTGGTATGCCCGTGCAGGCAAGGGATTGCTGGCCAGCACAGCGAGCAGCATCAGGGGGAATGTTGCGCGTGCCGCCAGCCGTGAGGCCTTGCGACGCTGGGTGAATGAATGAAGAGAACGCATGGCGACTGCCGAAGCGGGACCACAACACCTTGGCCCAATTTCGTTTCGTGCAGATCGACTCTCGTGGGAGCGAGCAATCGGTAGCCATTCTTACCCATCGCTCAGGAACGTAGTCCACGGCGGAACTTGGCCAGATGGGCATCCAAATCAATGATGTTTAGTTGCGTCATCCAGCTCTGTAAATCAGCCACAAGGAAATCACGTTCATCAGTGGGATCATCATAACGTTTTGCGATCTGGCGATTAAACCAAGTCTGAGACTCTTCCACCTCATCTCTCAGGCCATAGCCATGGGCCCGCATCAGCAGCGTCTCTTCTTGGATTTGGGCAACACCGAAATCAATCACCACCGGATCCAGTGCCTGCTCCACCGCATCGAAACCGATCACCACGTTACGCACATGCAGATCGCCATGAATCACATCAAGATTCCAGACCTTGCAAATATTGTGTTGCAAGCGTGTGAACAGCTGCGCCCACAGATCCTGCGGCATTGGCTGCTGTGCATGGGCCTGCAACCAATCCTGCAGAGTGCCACCGTTATTGATCTTCTGCATCTGGAAGCTGCGCGGAAATCCATACAGCCCTTGGTCCACATCGACTTGTGGTACCACGGCACCGCTGGCCGCCAGATATTCGGTAATGACAAATTCTCGAGCCACCAGGGGAACATCATCCGGCCTGTCACTTTTTTCAACAATTTCATCTTCAAGCTCACGCACCAGCGACATCGTGCCGCGTCCGGCACGGTGCGCGAAAGTATCAGCCGTTGCAACCCGCTGGTACTGATCATGAATCGGCATGGCAAGCCTGAGAAAATCTGCTATGATTATACTGGCAACGCAAGGCTGTAGGCTTTCCTGCCGTCCCTCCCGTGGTTCCCCGCTGGGTTGGCCTTCTGCCTGACATCACTGTCTGAGCACCCACCATGACCCCCGCCCATCAGGATCCTCTCGCTGCCAGGAACGCACTGCGCCTTCGTGGTGTGGTGGAGAACATTGGCTCCCCGGCTGCAGCACCTGAGTCCGGCGGTGAGGTGGCAAATCCGAGCGTGTCAGTTCAGATTCGGGATTTGAAACTGGCTGCCACCGGTGAGCCATGCGAAGTCAGTGCCGGCCGATTCCGTTGCGGGGCTGACTGGGATAAAGTTGGGGTGCAACAGGGCGATACCGTCCTCTTCCTGACCTCGTCCAGGTTTGTGATCCAGGAACCTGAGCATAGTGCCGGCCCTCGCAGGCTCACCAGAATGCTCGATGAGCAGGCCAACCAGATGTTGGTGATTCGACGCCCCACGCCTGGGACCAACCTGGCTGCAGTCGGCAGCTCTGTCCCCGACAGATCGGAGAAAACCGGAACCGCCGAGGAGCGAGAGGCGCCACCAACCAGGCTGATGCAGACCAAGCTGCGACCGCTGCTGGTCGCTGCCATCGGTGCAGTGCTGGCGGCTCTGGTTGGAGGGGTAATCGGCTGGACCCTGGCCCAGCGGCAGCAGAGCCCAGCCAACCCGTCCATGCCGCAACGCTTAACCCCCTGAGTTCGCATTCTGCTCGTGGACCCTAAGAACTTCGCGCGCTGACCAGAGTCGGCGCTCCAGAAATGCCTGCGGCGCCTCGATCACAATGCCACCATCGAAACCGAACAACCATCGTTTCAGGTCCACATCCCCATCCCTCAGGCCAGTACCAATCGTCCAGTAGGGCAGATCAAACTCCACGGGGTAGGGATGGGTGTC
>Ga0172376_10005151_pt1 | contig 14678 bp, 11 predicted proteins | sample Lak35m_FD_121114 | JGI IMG/M metagenome (GOLD analysis project Ga0172376, IMG submission 121114) | Freshwater microbial communities from Kabuno Bay, South-Kivu, Congo - kab_092012_35m | ecosystem: Environmental > Aquatic > Freshwater > Lake | place: Democratic Republic of the Congo: South-Kivu...
AGCGACCTTGGCGTCCGGCCATTTGCCGTCAGCGGCGAGTTCCAGCATGACGCTCCCCGCGCCTTGCTTACGCCACGCCAGTCGCAAGTAACGGTATTCGCCAGTGGTGGGCTTCTCGCGGATTGCGAAATTCCAATGAGGGATCTTGGGTGACTCACGTTGTAATGGAGTCACTCTCAGCGCTGCTTGTCCGGAGTAACGTCCCTCATTCACCAATTGTGTCTGGCCGTTGCCGTTCGTGAGTGCCGTGAGAAATTGAGGCTCGTCCTCAAACAGGACGACAATCGGCTCGGGCCAGCGAGCACCGGATTTGACCCACTCCGTAAGTGTCCCGATTTCTTTGTCCGAGAGTTTTTGCTTGGGCGGCATCTGCAGATTGGAATCGCGAAACGAGATCGCGGTGATGAGCAAGCTCTTGGCAACATCACTGGGCACAATCGCTGCGCCTTGCTGTCCGCCGGCCCTCGCTGCGGCCAGTGAATCGAGTCGCAATCCGCCCTCTTGTTTCTCGGGGCCGTGACACGAGATGCACTTTGAAACGAGTATCGGCTGCACATCGTCAACAAACGAGACGGAGTCTGCCGCCGTCGCGATGATCGATGATGTGGCCACGATTGCTAATGCCATTACCGAACAGTTGGACTTCAGTGTCATCGCCGAGCTCCCACAATTCGCCTCGTTCGGAGGTTGAAACAATCCGCAATGAGTGTCGGTTATCGTCAACCGGCTTGTGGGGCAATGTTGCGATGGCGGCGACACACTGGGTTTAACGTCGGCACCTTCAAGATCGTGAGATGTCACCCATGACTAATCGTAGGCAGCATCCTTTCCGTGCGTTCACTCGCAGAGCGAAGCTGGAATCACAACTTTCGCTTTGTTAGGTTCCCGCCCGCTGTTCAGGGCTCCGCCTGGGAAGCCTGATCAAGACCTTGCTCGGAGAGTGAGGTTGTCGTCCCTTTGAAATTGGATTTGAGTCAGATTATGCCGCAGAAAGTGCAACCGATTGCCGGCGTTCATTCGGCGTCCGAGTGTGAGATCGCCGTTCGTTATCCCTCCATCGCGGCTACGGGCGTTGGTCGGTTCTTGGGGGCTCTTTTAGATTGCGTCCCCGTCAAAATCTGGGGCGTGAAGATTTCGTACTTGCTGTTTGGTCTCGCTGTCGCCCCAATAGCCGCGCTGTGGTACTTGGCGTTGAAAGTACTTGGCGAACGGTATGTCCTGTCGAATCGAGCGGTGTCACGCTGGGCGGCGATCGGTCATCAACGACTGCAAAACGTCCCCGTGGTAGACATCGCCGAAGTCACGATTCAGCAGCAACCCGGCCAGAGTTTCTACGACGCCGGTGATGTCTACTTGCTCAATGCCAAGGGTGATCCGGTCATGGTGTTGGAAGGGGTGTCATACCCTGAAATCTTGAAGGCCAACATCTTGGAGACTCGCGACGCCGAGGTTCTCGTGCAGCAGACTCAGAAGGTGATTGCGGCTCGTCAACCAGCCTAAGCTGGTTCGTGTCCAAACTTCAAAGACATCGTAGAAGCCCGATGCGATCTCGCCCTGAGATTAAGCAGTCGGGCTTTTGCATTTGTGGACTCGTTGACAGGTCGGCTGGGACTTAAGTGAGATTGGCGGTCGCTGGCGAGTTTGTAGACACGGCTATCGAGTCTGCAAATTCGACATTCTCGCTGGTTGAACTGCTCTGAGTTTCGCGTTTGATGACAGGTCGTGGTTTTTCATAATGAGACTTAAATGTGCTTAATTGGATGAAAGTGATCGACTTTTAATCCAAGAAAAACGTTGAAAGTTACAAGGTCCGTGCTGGAGGTCCGACGTTTGCTTTGGAAGGAACGATGCAATCGTGGCAGGTCCGGCCAACATGATTGCCAATGCGGGCGTAACCAGTGGCCAGAACTAGTCCTTTTCGAGGATGCGGAGCCATGACAGCGACACGAACGGCCGACGTCGCTAGGCCCATCAACGAATCCGAGATCTCTGAAGATGTCACTCTCTACGGCAGCTTCAGCGACGCTCGGTTGGTTGAACTTGCGCGACACGATGACACTGCGGCATTCACGGAACTCGTCCGACGTTATGAATCACGACTGATGCGCGTGATTTCGCGGTTCATATCGGATGTGTCGATTGTCGAAGATCTCGCTCAGGAAGTGTTCCTGAAGGTCTATCGACGACTCGAGTTGTTTGATGCGTCGCGGCGATTCGGACCTTGGCTGTTTCAGGTTGGCGTCAATATGACGCTGGATCACCTGCGGAAGACTCGACGGCGGATTCGTTGGTCGCTCTTTAGCCAGAAGAGAGACGAAGACGCTCCCGATTTGGATCCGGCAGCACCGGATCCTCGGGAACAACTTGATCTCTCGCAGGAAGTCCGCAAGGTTTTAGAGATGGTTCCCGAAAAGTATCGCACTGTGTTAGTGCTCCGCGATTTGGAGAACTTCTCAACGGCGGAAATTGCCGCCATTCTGAAACGCAAAGAAGCCACGATTCGGTGGCGGCTAGCCGAAGCTCGAACCAAATTTCAAAGGCTGTGGACGGCTCGTTCGAGCCAGCAGCCTCTTCCCGAACTGTCGGAGGTCAATGACGATGATTTGCTCGACCGCTCGCCAACAACTGGCGCTGCTTGTGAGGAATGATCTCGCGCCGACCGACGCGGCGTCGGTGCGAGGTCATCTAGCGACGTGCCTAGATTGCTGCCGGCATTTTACCGAGCTGCAGTCCGCCATCGACGCACTCGATGCGTTCAGGTCCGATGCATTGGATGCCAGTCCTCGCAGTATCTTGCCAAAGCTGCAATTGGCTTTGGCAAGTCGCGCTGCGCGCGAGCCTGCTGAGAGTCGTTGGCGGGCCGCGTTTCGGAACACGTTGGTACCGTGTATGGCTGGTCTGGCTCTCTTCTTGATGGGGATCCAGTTACCGGATTATGTGTCGGAACAGCAAGCGGTCCTGCCGCTTGATAAACAGGCTGCTGCGGTTGGTCATCGGGTCGATTTTGGTGGCTTGCCTCCGAACCTGGTTCCGGTTTATTTGGAACCATCTTGGCGGTCTCTGGAGCAGCTTGATCGACCGGCCAACGGGCGAGAACCGTTGCGACATGTGAGTTATTAATCCTGCTGATTCGAAGCCACCTTCGACCGCCTGTTGAGTTTTTGAGGGTCTGTTTTCGATCCGTCTGAATTTATTCGGTTTCGAGCACCATAAAATGGTGCTTCAAGTGTTGTTGAACAGACTGCTAAGCTTGAGTCGTCACGCTCCTCCTGAACCCGGCGTGACCGTAGAAAGGCCCCTCATGATGAGGGGCCTTTCTCACTTTATGGTTGGTTTCGAGCTACCAGACGCATACCGCTCAGACGAGACATTTTAAGCTCGAGAGTGCTCAATCAGGGTTGTCTCGCTTCACATCGTTCAGACCATCGGTATTGATGGATTTGTTAAGCTGAGTTGACTTGGCGGAATCTGCCGGAAAGGTAGGCGTTTCCCTCACGCAAAGCGTGAAACTTTGCCGATCAGGAAGACTGTGTGTGCCCGCGCCGACAGTGTCGGAATGGGCTTTGGCATGCACGGAGGATGCAAGCAAATCGCGAAGTTCGGCTTGCTCCTGCCTCCAATCCTGCCGGATTGAGGAAGTCTTCATGTGTCGCGTTGATCCGTTCAGAATCAAACCGCTGTTGTGGCTGAGTTTGATCGTCGCCTGTTGGCTCGGCAGTTTTGACTGCGTGGAGTCGTCGCGCCATGTTCATGCTCAGATTTACAAGGGCTCGAAAACCGTTGTGCCGTCACCTGGTTCGTCGACGAATCGCTACGCCGCGAATCAGACCAAGAACTACTTCACGGTCATTGGAGAGGTGAAGTACCCGGAAACTTACGAGCTGCCGACGAGCGCACCGTCGTTGATTGGCTTCATCAAGCTGGCGGGCGGCTTACAGCCCTCGGCATCAGGTCAACTTCGAATCGTGCGGTTCAGTCGTACTGGTCAGAAAGCTGAACAACAACTCTTCTACGACGAGCGACGCACGGACACGTTGCAACCCGGTGATGTGGTTGTTGTTGATTCGAAAGTCGGTAACGCCCGTCTCTTCAGTGGTCCCGATCAATCTGTGAATGAAGGAGACGTCTACCTCGCGCTGATCGGGATTCTGGAGTACCCCTTCGTCATGCAGACGGCGGCGAAGAATGCGTCGGTCAATTGGGTCACTCAGCAACTTCACCAGAAAGACGAACTCGCTCAAAGCGCGAAGGTTTGCTTGCCGGGACGGTCGGGAACGCGGGTCACTCCCGACACGCAATTACCGAACAACTCACTGATTCACTTCGACGCGTCGAAAGTCATCTTCACGCAACTCCCTGAAGGTTTACCGAGACCATTCCGTCCAGGCTATGACCAACGTCAGCAGGTGATGGCGCAGTTGACTCCGCCACCCGCTGTGGCTTCCAACGGGACGGCTGGCCCAACACCAGGCATCGTGGTACCGAATGCGACCACAGCGCCGCGTCGCCCTGCAGTTGTGATTGAGGAGAAGTCTGAGGCCAACAACTCTGTGGCACTTGACCCAGAGCGCGTTGACCCTCCGGCTGGGCGCGTGCGAGTGAGTGATCCGAGTTTGTCACCCAATGCGGCTGGTCAACAGCCCGCTGCCGCCCCCAAACGCTTGCAGCCGCCAAGGGATGCCAACGCGGTCGATGCGCCGCATCCCGAATCGGTTCCATCACCCGAGTTTCAGAGACCGTTCCAATCGGAAAGCGACTCTCATTCGATCGATGAACCGGCGGGGCGAGCCAAGTTAAATCCGAGCACCACCGAGCTAGCGCTCTCTCCGATCAACGACGGCGAAGTCGCCAAGAGCGGCTCGTCGTTGGCGATTCAGGGGGCGGATTCGATGCTCAATGCGAAGCCGGCATCGCTCTCGAAGGACAATCAAAACAGTGGCACTGCCACCGTTGATGACCTCAATAAGACTTTTGAAGTCGCGACTGGTGAGGACGAAGCCGGGATGCCAGCGACCACTTCTCTTGATTATCGCACCATTACTCTCGTGACGATTGGTGGACTCGGTTCGTTCGCGTTTGTTTGGGTGCTCCTGGGCATGATGAAACCGCAGCGGTCTCAGCAACGAATCTTCGCTCAATCACAGCCGGTTCGACCGTTACTCGATCGTTTGGTCAATAACGAACTTGAAGTTCGAATCGAAGAGGCGCGACTCGATCCGAGCGTCCGTATCCACGGTCGTCCGCGTGACATCGGTCAGCAACGACTCGACGCCGAACACCGTTCGGTTCCACGACCACACTTCATGGCTCACAAACCGACTTTGACAGGTTACTCGACAACTGTTGTTCGCCCTGAAGCACCGGTGCGATCTCCGGAAGTCGAACGCCTCGAACGAGTCACTGCCGCGGAGCGTCGTTCTTTCGCTCGTCGATCGACTGAGCCAATGATTGCGCAAATCGGTCCGAGTAGTGATGGGCTAGAAGTTGCGTCGAATGCAGCTCCCTCTGCTGCAGCGACAACCACGACCGACACCGCGTCGCATTCGGAGACACAAGACGCTGCCGCTCGTGCCCGACCAAAGTTTCGACTCGATGCCGTGCGTCAAGTCGAGGCGAATTCGGAGACAACAGTCCCTGTGCCACAGGCATCGATACTTCGTCGTCCGGCAGCCCATTCGGTCAGCACCATCAAGCCGTCGCGCGTGATCGCTGACGGTTCGGACATTGTTGATCGAGCCTTAGCAGTCATGGGGGCTGCGGAACGATCCGAGCGATAGGTGGTTGTTTGGCTTTGAACCCACCTTCGCGAACAACAACGATCGATAGGGTGGTTTCAACGAGATCCGCAGCAATCTGTTCTCAATTCCAGCGACATTTAAGACGACGGACTCAATGTCCCACTCCAATTCGTGAGGCGCGTGATGAGCATTGCTCTAGATATTGGATCGCACCGCGTCAGTTCGCTGCGATTCGATGGCGAACGATTGATGGCTCGCAATCGCCGCGCGGTGTTTGCTCTATTGCCTGACACGGCAGCGCATCAGCAATTACTCGTTCAGGCCAATGTTGATTGCGCGACTTGCGATGATGGCTTGCTATTGCTTGGAGAAGCGGCCTGGGACAACGCCGACCTGTTCCATGTGCATGCTCGGCCACTCATGACGAATGGCACGCTGCCCGAACATGACCCCGTCTCGCGTCAATTGATGGCAACGCTCATTGAGGCCGTGTTACCTCGTGCGACCCAGCCGAACGAATTGTGTGCGCTGACGACTCCTGGCAGCGGCGGTGCTCGCAACGAGTTCGCTCGTTCGGATCTCGACTTCTTTAATCGCATTGTCAGGCTGCAAGGTTATGAGCCGATGCTCGTCCCGACTCCGTCAGCGCTGACGCTGGCTGAACTCGCCATGCAAGGCTTTACGGGGATAGCGGTCGTCTGCGGAGCTTCTTGCTGTGAGGCCGCGCTCGTGCATCGCGGCATCATCATCTGTCAAAGCCGCCATCAACACGGGGGCGATTGGATTGATAGACGCATCGCCGAGTCACTCGGCTTGATGAGCTGGGACTCCGCTGGCGAACGCTTCCTCGATGTGCTCGCCGCAACTCGACTCCGAGAACGGCGGCCCATCAGCGGACGTGGTTTTTCGGTGGGTGCGATCCGCCGCGAGAAGCTCAATCTACCGCCCGTCGACCGTTTGGCAGAGCCCAGCGAATACGCCGACGTCTTACGTTCGAGCTTGTTGCAATTACTCTGCGAGTTAATGACGGACTTTTCGGTGGAGTTGTCGCGCTCATATCGAGGTCATGATCTCCCGCAACCACTTGCAGTCGCCTGCGGAGGCGGGCTCGCGTTGATGCCCAGCTTTGTTGCTACGCTGGATGAGGCGATTGGGACAGTCGAATGGGATGTCGCTCTTCAGCCACCGCGCGTGGCGACTGGTTGGCCGTTCAATACGACGCGCGGCTTACTGATTGCCGCCGAGTTAGAATCGCAGGCTGAGCCGATCCGCCGCGCTGCTTAGCCAACCGACGACGTGACAGATCATAGGGACCAGGCTATCCAGCGAGTTCCTGAATTCGTCTCAACAGCAGGGGGACGTCAAAGGGTTTTAAGCAGACGTTGGCGTGGCCATCGACGGAGTTCAGCAGGTCTTCGCTGAGCGCATCTCGATGGCCTGTGATCACCATTCGTTTGGACTGTGGTGCATGACAACGTACTAATTCGAGCACCTCGTACCCCGAACCTTGGGCAAGCTTGAGATCAATCAGCACAACCCGAAACTCACGATCACGTAAATGGATTGCGGCGTCGTCAACGCCATGAGCGAGTGCCACCCGAAAACCTTGAGAACGCAGTAAGTCGGATAAGCTGTGCTGCAAGTCGTCGTCATCATCAACGACCAAGAGCAGAGGCTGCTCAAGGGCCGACCCAATCTCGTGGATCAACCGTGGCACGTCGACCGGCTTGGACAGCACTTGATTGATACCTAATTCGTGGGCCTGCTGGTGCGTCTCTGGGGATGCAAATGCGGTCAAGAGAATTGCCACTGCGTCGGCCCGGCACTGACGGATTTGCTCGTACAGAGTCAGCCCGTTGGCGTCGGGCATTTTCAGGTCAAGCAGGACAAGGTCATACGGTTGTTGCTGAACGAGCCGCACGGCTTCGGTGGCCGACGATGCGACGTTGGTTCGATATCCGAAGTCAGAGAGTATGTCTTGCAGGTTGCGGCAGGCATCGACTTCATCATCGACAACCAAAATGGAGGGCTGATAGGCAGGCATCATTGATCCGGAAAGTGGCGAGGAAGACTTCGAGGCGGATCGCGAATGAGTTCTATCGCCACGACTGCGATCGACAATCGAAGGCGAGTGTCTGCTGTCTGAGATCCCGATGGATCATGACGAACAAGAGCACGGGATGCGTTAGCATCGCAGTGATGGCAAATTTGAAGTTTTTGTAACGTCGTGAGAGGCTGTATCAACGCTCTGGTCATTCCATCCCAGACCGAACCCGGCAGCATTCGATCGGCGGTTCCGCGCTTCTGTGTCATGTCCAATTGGAGTCCTCGAATGAATTACGTCGCTTGCTTACTCACACTGCTTGCTCTGCTTGGCGAGGCGAGTGCCCAAAGCGTGACGCGCCATATTCCTTATGCAAATCCAGGACATGAGCGACATGTGCTCGATGTCTATACGCCAAGCGGAGCGAATCAGTCTCCGGTTGTGTTCTGGATTCATGGCGGCGGTTGGCAAGCGGGTGATAAGAGCAGCGTGCAGCTCAAGCCCAAGTTTTTCACAGACAAAGGCTTTGTCTTTGTGTCGACGAACTATCGCTTGCTGCCGCAGGTCGAAATGGGCGACATCATCCGTGACATCGCAAAATCGCTGCATTGGGTGCATGCACACATTGCCGAGCACGGTGGCGACCCGCAGCGCATCCTGGTGATGGGCCATTCGGCGGGAGCGCAGCTCGCAGCGTTAATCAGCATTGACGACCGCTACCTTCAAGCCGAGGGCTTGTCGCTTTCGATGATTAAAGGCTGTGTGCCAGTGGACGGTGACACCTACGACGTACCAGCCATCATCGAGACGGGCGAGACTCGTCGTCGCGTTCATGGACAGCCTCTCCCTAAGTTTGGACATCGTGAGAAGTTTGGAAATGATCCGGCGAAGCACCGAGATTTTTCAGCTGTGACACACGTTGCCTCTGGTAAGCACATCCCGCCGTTTTTGATCCTACATGTCGCTGATCATCCCGATAACGCTGCTCAAGCGCAACGACTGGGTGCGGTGTTGAAAGAGGCGAACATTCCCTGCTCGGTCTTTGGAGCTCGCGACACCAATCACACTAAGATCAATGCGAATCTCGGTGAAGCTGCCGATCCATCGACTCAAGAGTTACTGGAGTTCGTTGTCAGGGCGTTGAAGCTGTGAGCCTCGTAGGACGATTCACTTGGCGCTGAAGTGCCGACCGAATCGCTCGCGCATTCTTCGTTCAATCGCGGCTTGTTCGTCGCGGATCATCAGCCAGATTTGCTCGCGTTTTTGGGAGCCGCGAGCGATTGCCGCAGCTTGTCGTTCGCGGACTTCCTTGAGGTTGCTGGTGACATTCATGGTCGGTGGTTTGTAGCCCGTACCACTGCCCCAAGGATTAACCCGAGTCCATCCGGGGTCGACATGTACGTTGTAGGTGATGCTTTTTTCTTCGGCGTTGATTTCGACCGCGATCCCGCGCAACGACGCCGCTAACGCTCGCAGTTTGGAACTCACGCTCGCTCCAAAATCGAGGAGTGCGTCGTCCACGTCATTGCTCGGCAGGTGGTCAATCTTCTTGGCGTGGTTTTCGTGCCATGTGGCAACGCTTGCGAGATTCGACACGTTCTTGGTGATGCGATCGAGGTCATCCAAACTGCGCGACACGGCGGCGTAGAATTTTTTTGAGGCTTCAAGTTCTGGAGCTAAGACTTTCGCCGCTCGTTTCGCTGGAAGCGGGCTCACCACGAGCGACATCACATGCCGCAAGCCTTCATCTGATAGGTCGGTAATCAATCTGACCGTACGACCTTCGCCGATTACTTCGCTCGTCGTGAAGTCCCGTAAACCGAGGCCCCGGGTTTGCGCGATCTCTAAAAAGACTTGCCGCACATCAGGTGCGAGGTCTCCGACTTCAGCATCGAAGTCTAAAGAAAGTTCCGCTCGTGCTGACTGAGTAACTTGCACGGTCAGCGTCACTCCCCGCAACGTGTCGAGTAGATCGCACACGCGGTCGGTGTCGGACATCTGCCCTTTCAATTGGCTGCTTTGGCGCAAGTAGTCCCTCAAACGTGAGGGTGAGATCATGTCTGCCATATCGAGCGCCAAGACGATGTGTTGCGATCGCATTGAGGCGGTCTTTAGATAAGGACTGAGCGCTGAATTCGCCCGCTCGTCGCAGGACTTGAGCCAACGGGCAGCACTTTGCCGAATCGCAGGTCTCATTGTGCCGAGCATGGTGGGTGTCAACTCCAGAAAGAACGTGTTGCGAGCGGACTCGACGGCTCGATGCCCGGCTACGTTGCTGATCGTGGCAAACTCGCGCTGCGCGATTTGATCGAGTGTCATGTCCTTTGGCAGAGAGACCAGTCCCACCGACCAAACTTCTTCGGGGACTTCTGGCCGAACCAGCGATGCGACGACGAGCGTTTCAACCCAACTCGGAATCGCGGCCGCACCGGCGAGGAATTCGGTCGCTGGTTTCTCGGCCCAGCCTTCTTTGATCGCCCGCGGTGACCGGAGAAGTTCCGAGACGCGTACGATGGCAACGGCATTGCCTCCCTCGGGCGTATTCCGCAGCAATTCGGCGAGCCGCTCATCGGCAGCTAGAGAAACGTGACTGATGCCCAACGCCACTGTGATCCACCACACCCATTGAACGAGCCGAGACATGATGTCCTGCCTTTCGCGCGGCGGTCGAAGGTGCATTCGATGGAGCGACAACCGGGGCGCTCGGCCTGACTTCGGAAGTCTGCGGAGCGAGTTTTCACTGGGAATACGGCCCCAGGATTGTTGCTACGTCCCCAGACGCTGATGCCGCACGACCTCTGCGATGAGCAAAGCCAATGCCGCCTCTGCAAATCAGACCATAGATTGCCGACGGCCAACGACCGGGACGCCGATGAGTCTCTAATACTTCCGGCGATGGAACATCGGAGGCTGGAACGCGTCTGCTGGTCTCCCACCCAGATCGCGGGATTTCAATGCTTTCAAGCTTGATGTCGGCGAGGGAGCGTGATGGCGATCTCAAGGCCCGGAGGGAGTGAGTCAATGGCTTCGATGCGGCCACCATGCGTATCAATGAACCGCCGCGAGATTGCGAGGCCCAGTCCAGTGCCATGCGTCTTGGTCGTGAAGAATTCGTCAAAGATCTGATGTCGATGTTCGTCACTGACACCGGGGCCATTGTCCTTTAGCGAGACACGCAAGGCCGGCAATCCATTGAGCACTGAGTTCGACCAAACTACGGAGATCACGACCGGATCTGCACAAGCTGCCAACGCGTTGTCGAGCAAATTGCGGAAAACTTGACGAATGGCGAACGCCTCGACGTCACAGGTCAGGTCGTTGATCTTCTTGATCTCGATGATCTGCGCATCCCGGTTCGAGCGTTTCACGATGAGTTCATCCCAAGCGTGGTGCAGCAATTCGTCGAGTCGGCATGGATGTGGCTCGATGCGGATTGGTCGCGCGTATTCGCGAACGTCTTCATAGAGCCGATGCAGATCATCCTGTGCGACCTGAATCCGCTTGATCAGTTTGGTCGCTTGAGAATTGTTCTCGAAGTCGGCGGCGAGCAGATCGAGTGAGGCTTGTGCTCGTTGCAACGCGTTGCGACTTTCGTGGGCCAGTCCTGTCATAGCCTTGCCGATTGCTGCCAGTCGCTCGGCTTGTAGGAGTCGCTCTTCAGCGCGACGACGTTCAGAAATGTCGCGCAGCGTCGCTACGGTATGAGTCCGATTTCCATGCGGGTCAGCGACGGGTGAGAGATGCATCTCGACGGGGAACTCGGTTCCATCTTTGCGTTGGCAGACACTTTCAATGGTGATAGCTCTGCCAGTGCCAATCGCGTCATCGAGTTGTTGGAGCCGTGTACGATCTGTGCGGGCTCCCTCAAATAGTTGTGGCGTGCGGCCGATGATCTCCACGACTTCGTAGCCCATTTGTCGGCTGAGCGCGGCATTCACATAGACGATGCGGGACGAGAACCATTCCTCGGACGCTTTGGTGATGATCACTCCTTCTTCAAGATTGGCGATAGCTGCATCCAGCAAATAAAGCCCTTGTTCGGCGTCGCGGCGAGCCGTGATGTCGTGCCCGATCGACATGATGGCCGGTTGCCCGTCGTAGTCATCCAGTCGCCGCGCATTGCATAACATCCACCGATGCCCGCCATCATGACAACGGACCATGATTTCGAAGTTGTGAAGTTCGCCGGTAGACACGAGGGCGCTCAATGCCGTAGCGACCTTGGGAATACTCTGCTCATCAAGCAACGCATCAATGCACGAAGTGCCGACAATGTCTGCAGACTTCAAACCGGTCATGCGCTCGGCGTAGGGATTCATGTAGACAATGGTGTGGTCGAAGCGTGCGATGAAGATGGCGCTACCAGCAGACTCGACAAGTTGTCGAAATGCGGCCTCTGATCTGCGTTTCTCATGCTCCAGCCGTCGACGTTCGAGCGAGCGTTTGATCGCGACGTGTAGCAGTTCGGGATTCACCGGCTTGAGGAGGTAATCCGAAGCACCAAGCCGCAATGCTCCAATCGTGCTTTCGAGATCTGCGTGGCCAGTCACGATAACCACATCGGTCTCGGGCACTCGTTCGCGCAGAGCGGGCAGCAATTCTTCCGCCTTGAGATCCGGCAGACGGCGATCGAGCAAGATGACAGCGAATTGATCGAGGTCTTCGCGACCGAGCGCAGCCTGTGACGTCCCGACGGCAACGGCCTGGTAGCCAAACATGTCGAGGATGTCGCAGAGGTTGGCCCGCGTATCGGGTTCGTCGTCGATGATCAGAATGCGGGCAACGTCGGGCATGATGGACTCGGCGAATCGAGTACTTAGCGATGCGATCACAACGGGCACTGGGCCAGATCCGCACGCCAGCGCGCGAAACAACACTCGTTATGAGACGACTCGCGAGGGACTCTGGTTTATGCGTCGTTCGCAGGGGTCGTGTGACGTTATCGAACAGACTGAGATTTGAGCACTGCCCCAATCGCGTCGCTCATGGCGTGCCACGGCATTGATTCGTCAACCAGTCTCCCTGGCCAATGCCCATCAGAGTGGCACATCAACGCCCGCCAGGCCGATTGGCTCGCGAGATGCGAACGGTTCTCCAAATGCTTGGCCGATCGACCAACCCCAGTAGCGAGCGCGATCGCGGATATCGTCGAGGGTCGTCGGGAAGACTGTTGAACGATTGCGGATCAATTGGCTCTCATAGCACCGTACTGCAGCCAGCTTGGTATCGATCTCCGAACTGATGTCGACGACAAACGCGGGCTGCGGATGAATGCGGAGATGAATGCTCCAAAAATAGAAAATACGAGCGGGGTAGAAGGGCTCGCCGTCTAATGGCAATTGGCCCGGCTCATCGGTGCGCGTGAGCTTGGCCCAGAAGCGAGCGGCATCAACGAGTTCACTCGCGACCACATGATCGGGATGTGAGTCTTCCCAATACGGCGCTAACACGAGGCGTGGTCTCTGTTGCCGGAAGACATTCGCCAGAGCCTGCCGAGCAGTGAGCGTATGCGTCAGTTGGCGATTGGGCAGATCGAGATGACCTCGCCAATCGAGTTGCAGGATCTCGGTCGCCGCATTGGTTTCGGCCGCGCGAATCTTGGGAGTGCCAAAGGGAGTCGGCTCGCCATTGGTGAGTTCGACAACTCCAACTTTAAGGCCGCGTCGCTTGGCGACTGCGATCGTCCCGCCGACACTGATTTCAGCATCATCGGGATGCGGCGCGATGACGAGGATGTCGAGTGCTGCAGACATGGCGCGATCTCCACAAAACAAAAAACGCGGCTCTGGTGTGCCAGAGCCGCGTCGAGGTTCAATCATTTGAAGCCGGGTGGCTTCGATTCAACTAATCCAGCAGGCCGAACAGACCAGCCAACTTGTTGCGGCTGGTACGAGGAGCCGCTGCACTCTTCTCGGCTGGAGGAGCCGGAGCTGGGGCAGCTTCCTTGTTCTCAACTGGAACAGCCGGAGCTGTCGCAGGGACCGCACAAGCCGGAGCACAGGCCGGACCGCAAGGAGCCGGACCACACTTCGGACCGCAAGCGTCGCCACAACGTGGAGCACACTTGCTCTTGCAGCAATCCACAACCTTGTAACCGCAAGCTTCCAGAGCTTCCTTCGCTTCCGCTCGGACGCCACGGTCGCAGTCAGCCAACGCGACGGTCAGAGCTTGCACGACTTTGTCGTTCATGCAGCAGCAGCCGTTGCGACGAACTTGATCACCGATCTCATCAGCCGCCTCATGGCGAACGCGCTCGTCGCAGTCATTCAAGGCATAGACGAAAGCGCACATGATTTCGGGGTTGCAGACACAGTTGTAACGATCGCCCAGCTTATCGATCGCACGAGCGCGATCTTTCGCGTAGCAAGCCGTCTGAGACTGATAAATCAACTCAGCAATCTTGCAGGGATCATCGTTGCAGCAGGTGGCGTTGCAGTTGCCAGCTTGGCGAGGACCACAAGCACCAGTGTTGCAAGGAGCGGCACAGCTCGCGGCTTTCGGGCCACAAGCAGGACCACAGTTTGCCGCACAAGGAGCGGCACAGTTCGCACCCTTCGGACCGCAAGCTGGGCCACAGTTCGCGGCACAAGGAGCTGCACAAGCAGCCGCCTTAGGACCACAAGCTGGAGCACAAGCTGCTGGAGCGGCACAGTTCGCACCCTTAGGACCACAAGCCGGACCGCAGTTCGCCGCCGCCGGAGCCGCACAGTTTGCACCATGAGGACCGCAAGCCGGACCACAGTTCGCCGCAGCCGGAGCCGCACAAGCCGACGCCTTAGGACCGCAAGCCGGAGCACACGCAGCCGGAGCCGCACACGCCGCCGCTTGAGGGCCACAAGCCGGACCACAAGCTGCCGCCGGAGCTGCACAAGCCGCCGCCTTAGGACCACAAGCCG
>Ga0172376_10005154_pt1 | contig 14673 bp, 16 predicted proteins | sample Lak35m_FD_121114 | JGI IMG/M metagenome (GOLD analysis project Ga0172376, IMG submission 121114) | Freshwater microbial communities from Kabuno Bay, South-Kivu, Congo - kab_092012_35m | ecosystem: Environmental > Aquatic > Freshwater > Lake | place: Democratic Republic of the Congo: South-Kivu...
CCGAGCCGAGCGTCTGGGCGTTATCCGTGCCGGTCAAATGATTGCCAGTGGCGTCGATCAGCAAGCGCTGAACACCCGCTGTTGACACCGCCACCTGATTCGCGGCCGGGGAATAAATGCCGGTAGTGCGATTTCCTGCGAACGACAGCGAGGGATTATCTACCGTCCCCAGCCGAACAATAATGTCACCGCCGGAAATCGCGCGGGCAGTCACGCCCAGCAGATCAGCAAAATCCACCAAGGTCTGCACGATGGCGTCTATGCCGGGTTCCAGCGCGGTCAGGCGCGGATCGGTCACGCCTTCGTAGCGATACAATTCCTTGATCGCCTGCCCCACCATGTCATTCAAAAAGCTGCTCTCACCCATCAAAACGGATAGGACTTGCGAGTTATCCGCCGCACCTAAACCAGCCAGCGCTTGATCGCGCGCGGTTTCAGTTTGGGTTTTGACGTTTTGGGTTTGCGACAGCAGGCTGCTGGCGGTTCCGGCACTGGCCGCGGCACTGGCCGTGGACGCATCCAGCGTAGCCTTGGAAGTGTTCACTGCGCCAAGTAGCGCAGTGGTAGCTGTAGTTAGCGCAGCGACTTCGGTTTCAATCGTCATTATGTATTACTCCTTTAAGCAAAGGCGTGGTGGGTAACCACGATGGCCTGCGTGTTGATTAGGTTGGCGGCCATCTGGGTAATTGGGATCGTCACCTGCGCCTCGATGTTGCCCCAGTAGGTTTGAGCACTGTCGCGTGCCGATCCGGCCTGCGTTGCCGAAGTTGCTGCGGCTGTTGCGGAAGTAGCGGCTGCTGTTGCGCTGTTAGCGGCATTGGTGGCGCTTGTGGCCGCGTTAGAGGCAGATGTGGCGGCGTTATTAGCGGAGGTCGTAGCACTCGTAGCCTGTGTAGTTGCTGTTGTGGCCGAACTAGAAGCCGAAGCTGCGCTTGCAGCGGCATTAGTAGCACTGGACTGGGCGGAGGTAGCTGCGCCAGAAGCTGTTGTAGCGGAGGCCGACGCCGCGGTAGCGGAGGTCCCAGCAGAGGCTTCAAGCGCGGTCAGCCCCACTGCGGCGTTAGCAGCTTGAGTAGCCGACGCCGACGCCGCGGTAGCGCTGGTACCCGCAGATTGTGAAGACGCTAGCGCCTCAGTGGCTTTGACGGTGGCCGCGGTAGCTTGATTGGCCGCAGTAGCCGCGTGCCCTGCGGCGGTGTTCACGTGCCCGGCGGCGTTAAGCTCCGAGTTATAGGCAAAGGCTTCGCTCATCAACGCGTTGGACTCGCTGGTCGCGGCGTTCGCGGCTGAGGTCCCCGCTCCAACCGCCGAGTTAGCGGCGTTAGTAGCCGACGTAGAAGACGCGGCTGCCGAGTTAACGGCATTGGTAGCCGATGTACCTGCTGCGGTTGCGCTGTTGGCCGCGGTGGTTGCCGACCCTGCGGCGTTAGTCTCAGAGGCACTTGCCGCCGTAGCGGAATTAGCGGCGTTTGCTGCCGCCGTTTGTGCCGCCGTTTGTGCCGCCGTTGCGCCGGAAGCCGCTAAAGCCGATGCCGCCGCATTTGTTTCGCTCAATGCTGCGTTGGTCGCCGCGGTAGTGGCTGTGGTCGCGGACGTAGCCGCGCTAGTCGCCGAAGTCGCCGCCGCCGTAGCGGAGCTCGCTGCGTTGGTCTCAGAAATCGTCGCTGCCGCCGCGGAAGCTGCTGCTGGGGCCACCGAGGCCACCGCCTGGTCCACTGCCAGCTGACCATCAGTTTTGCCCGGGTAAGATGGCAAAGACGCGATAGCGAATAAATCGCACGCTGCGTTAGGGACCGTCGCTGTCAGCACAACGGTCTTCCCTCCCGCCGAAACGATCTTCACGTCGTACTGGCTTTGCTGCGAGCCCAGCGCGTTCGGGAACAAATTCAGTACGGCCAAACCGTCGGTACCCGTCGTCGCCGCAATCGTGCGCGGAACGATGATCCCCTGGTATAGCTCCTCGCGGTTCAGCCGCGCGGTGATGCGCGCGCCACTTACGGGAGCGCCGCTCTGGTCTGTCAGTGCTACCGAAACTGCTACGGTCGGAGTTGCCATAATTTAGTCCTCAACGGTTCTGCATTATTTTTTCTAGGGTGCGTCCACCGAAGTAAGCACCCATCACGAGCATCCCCCACTGCCCGAGCAGGGTCACGTAGGTCTCGCTGATCTTGTACCCTGCGCCGTCGAGCAGCGCGAGTAGGATGTACGCCGACAAAATGTAAACCAAGGTCATTGGACGGATGTTTTTGGACATCCAAGAGTCAGACCCCATATCCGCCGCCCAGCGCCCGGTCACGTTATCCTGCTCGTTCTTGAACAGGTCAGCCTCGTGGGCCATCCTCGCCAGCTCGCCGTCCTGCGCCAGCTTCGCCAACTCTAGTTGTGCCTTGGCTTTAGCCTCGGGGTCGGGGATCAGCTTGTCGATCAGCCTGCCGCCGACTTCCAACAAGGACGAAAAAGGATCAAGCGCCATGTCTACCTCACTTGAGATACCGCAACTTGTATAACGTCGACAAATACAGCGCTACTATCTCGTCGATCATGTTCTGCAACGCCGTTTCGGTCTTTTCCACGGCGGTGTAACGTGACTTTTCCACCCAGCTCAAGTGCTTCTCCAGCACCTTATCAATCGGGCCTTCCGCATCGTCCTTTAACAGTGGGACGCTACCAATCAAGCCATTGCGTCCCTGATAGGCTTCCGCCAGGCTATCAGCCAAACCGATAATGTCCTCATAAAAACCGCCTAGTGCCATGTGCTGCGCGTAGCTGGAAGTCCGCAAATGCTCTCGGTGCGCCAAGTCCCGGCTCAAGAACAAAATAGCGATCAATCGTCCCATGTCGACCTCCTAGTTAGACCGCTTTAACCGGGACCGCCGGGTTACCGACGGATACACCAATCTTGTTCGGGTTTTCGGCGGCGTCGACTTGGTTTTTGCCGGTGAGGCCGCTAACAAACTGCTGATAGTGCGCAGCAGCGAGTTGAGCATTTGCAGCATAGGAAGCATCCTTAGAGTAAGCTCGGTAGAGCATGTAGTCGAGAATCGCGTTTGCGTAGATGTCGTCAATGGAAATCACGCCACCTACCACAGCCGTCGCAGGGGCCACGGAATAAACAATCTCAATGTTCCACACGGTCGCGGGGGCTTTGGGGTATACGTAAAAGTGGCGCGGATCGCGTGGGTCAAACATGTAGTGCTGGATGTAGCCCAGCGCGTTAGCGTCCGAGTGCCAAGTAGGTACCTGGGAATCCAGCACGTCACGGGATACCACACGCACTGAGCGGCCCGGGGTTAGCCCGTCTGCCCCCAAATTCCGCACAGCGTCCAAGAACATGATGCCGGTCGCCGGGATAGTCTGCTTGGTTTCGCTCGCTGTGAGTGCCATCGCGGCGTTGGCTATCGAGGCCTCAGGCTTGAACATCACGATCTCGCGTTGGCCATCGTTCAACCAGTCAACCAGCTCCGCGGCGGGCCAGCGGATGTTGGTCGCGTCCTGAATCAGCGTGGACGCCTTGGTCACCAGTGAATTAACGGTTATCGTCGCCATTGCTTACTCCTAGTAAAAATTAGTCGCCACTCGGCGGACATTAGGGCCACCGCTGAGGTCACGATCCGTCCTGTGCCCAGATATAAGCCGCTTATACAACGCATGGTTCAGCTCCGAGCCGGGTAGATCAGTCCACGGTTGGCCGGTGATGCGCTTGAGGCGGCTCAGCACCCAGGACCGAATGGCGTCGAAGTAATTGGAAAACTGGTCGTCCACCGTAAGCGTTGTCAGGTCTGGTCGAATGACGGTCTCTGAGGTCAGCGTGAACGATGCGTTAGGGATCGGGTACAGCCAGAGCTGGCCGCGCTCGAACCAATAGTGCTGTGGGGCCCCATACGCAGGGATGCTGCGCAAACGCGCGCTATCCGTGGTGTGCCGCAGTTCAACTGCGTTATCGAGGATGACGGACTTAACGGCGATGATCTCGTGCCCCGTAGGCACGGTGAGGTCATACGCCTGAATTTGGTCGAAAGCATAATCCACGCTCTCGGAACGAATTAGCCAGGTATCGCGCGCTAACGCACGGCACCCTTCCCGGATAGACGCATCAATCGTAATAAGGGGGCAGGCGGGTAATTCCGCCTGGATATATGGTCTGAAAGTCTCGATTGCGGCCATTACCTACCCCTTAAAAATCGGCGGTTTTAGTCTGCGCCGAGCGAGTCCTTTTTTGTTAGCTTCTTTTTAACACTTGTGTTAGCTAGTGTCAACTCCGGGAACGTCCGCAAGGCTTCCTCAGTAATCGTCACGACATCACCCACACGGGTGGCGAGACGCACAATATAGTGCCCATGCTTTGCAAGAGCTACGTCGTTTTCCCAGGTTCCGCCCAGGTCTGCCATCAAATCTTCAAGAATCATAAATGCCTCCGCAAAGGGGAATGGGGGCCGAAGCCCCCACTCTATTAGGCTACAACGCCGATTGCCAGTGCTTCCGGCTTAACGACCTTCCGACCGTAAACCGACAAGCCGCGAACGAAGTCACCGAAGTCGTTCGGGTTACGAACTTGCTCGGTCTTGTTCACTTGGTTAGCAAAAGAGATTGCATCCTTGTGACCGCCAACGATCATGCGACGTGCAGCAGCGCCGGTATAAGCAGCGCCAGTAGCAGGATCAATGGACGACGGCACCCATGCCTTGGCAGCAGCGCCGCGCGGCAGCATGTTGGACACATACACCTTGAAGCGGTCGATGGTGCCGATCAGGCCCGTGCGAACAATGCTGGAGTTGTCACCAGTAAAGTAGGCTTGTGCCAGAGAGGTTTGCATCAGGACCTGACGGTCGTACGGGCTCAACAGCAAGAAGCGGCCTTCTTCCGGCACGTTCTGCTCGTCCAGTGCTGCGCTCATTTGCAGGATCAGGGTCAGCAGGTTGCCGGCAGTTGCGGTCGACACCGGTGCAGCGTCGGTACCCAGGTTCAGCGCAGCGGATTTAATACCGGCCAGCGCACCTTGGTTGGCAACGGCAGCGGGGCGAGTCGCTGTGGCAGCGGCAGCGGCACCTACCATTGTCTCGAAGTAAACTTCGTCGGCAATAGCGATCTTCAGCTGCTTAGCGGCATCGGTCATAAACATGTTCATGAGGTCGATGTCAGCTTGCGCGGCCAGCACGTCGTTCACCTGGAAGGCAAAAGACTTACCCTTGTCGATGACCATGTCCTGGTACACGGGGGCCGGGACTTGGTAGGACAGGTTAGTGCCCACGACGTAATCCGCGACTGCCAGTGTCGGAGCCGTACGGATACGCACGGAGTCACCTTGAGCCTTGATTTCGCCTTCCCAGTTGGTGTTGACGATCTCGGTTAGTTGGTTATCAACGTAGTACTTCGCGTTGAGTTTCTTGGACCAAAGCTGGGGGATAAACCCACCAGTGTATGTCGGGTTGGTCACGAACCCGTTAGATACTGCTACTGCCATAATGGCCTCCTATTAGAGTGAAGTTGTGTTTTGCGTCAGCGAACACGACCCTGTGCATAAGCCGTACTCACGTCGGCGTCGAGCTTTGCGGCTTCATCGAACTTCCCTTGACGGTTGAGCAGTACCACCTTGTCCAACAGCGCTTCGGCTTCGGTCTCGGTGTAAACTCGCTCAGTCGGCTGTACCGACGATGCCGTCGCGGTCGAACGATTCGGCGCGACTTGGGCTTTCAATTCAGTAGAAGACTTCTCTTTTGCCTGCTTGGGCTGAGTTATCCCGGCGCTCTGTTTCCAGAGCTCCACGTAGGCCTTAACACCCTCGACATCTCCCTTGTTATAAGCATCTAGGGCGACGGCGCGGCGCGGGCCACGCAAGATTGGGTCAACTTCGTCCAGCCACGCTACCCATCGAGGGTCCGCGTCAACCGATGCGAAGTCCGGGATCGCCGCGGTCAGCTTTTGCTCGAAAGTAAAAGCCTGTACACGAGTACCCGTTTCACCCAACTGCGCACGCAGCTTGGTATTCTCAACCTCCAGCGAATCAATCTTGCTTTGGAGTGGGGTTACCACTTCGGCAGCGACTCGCCGTTGCAGGTCGATCAGGTCTTCACCAAATTCTTCCCTGTCTTTATCAGTAACCGAACTGATATTCGGAGCATCTTCCTTTTTCGGCTGTTGTTGCAGACGCGCGACCTCGGCCTTAAGGTCATCAAGCTCCCGGTTCAGCCCCTTAACTCGGTCATAAAGACCGGGGACCTCGGCGTTGTACATTCCCAATAAGGTCTTGTACCGCGCTTGCCACGTTTGCTCTGCATCGTCGTGCTTCAACTCCGGCTCAGGAACCGGCTCTTTCATCGGTTCGGTCGTCTCAACCTCTGGGGTCTCGGCGCTGGGTGTCTCTAGTGCTGGCTCAGTCGCAGTCTGCTCGGGTGGGGGCTCACCCTGTTGCGCTACAGGTTCTCCCTTTACTTGCTCTGACAACCGCTGCTCAATCGCTTCAACTTCCTCCAGCTGCTTTTTTACCTGTGTGGGTAAAGACATTACTTTCTCCTTTAGCTCCAACTCCGCTCTACAGCTCCGGCTTTACGGTCTGCGGTATCGCGTAATGGTCTGCTGCGGTTCAACAAATGGGCCTAACGGCCCTCCAGTTTGACGAGTTCCTTATCGGCTCTCTCGATCAAATCCAGTAGGTCGGCGAGTTGTTGTGCTCGCCCCTGTAAAACTTGCAAGCCATCCGGCTTGAATGTCGTTAACATCTCTAGGACGTCGCTGCGCTCTTTACGCAGCCAGTCCACCAAGGGTGCCATTTCGGGCGACCGCATACGCGACGCCGCCTGTAACACGCGTTTGTCTATTCTCATGACGTCCTTTTAGCACAACTTACTAACTAATTCAATAACTAGCTAACAAGATATGGGCAAATCAACACTTGCCTTTCTTTGGAGCCTTCCGCTGCTTGCGGTCCAGGGTCTCCTCGCGCTTGCTACCTTCCTTCATACCGCGCGGCTCTTTATCCTTTTTGGATTTTTCAAACGGTTTGAACGCCATACACCCTCCTGTTACCCGGCACGCGCCGGGGCAAAATTATCGGTAACCGGTGCGCCATTCTCTAACTGCTGGGCGTTCCCGGGCATAACTCGTTTTCCCTGAGCCTGTGGCCCTGCCATCTGCGCGGCCATCATTTGTTGAACCTGCTGCTGTTGCTGCTGGAACATCCGCGCCTTAATAACTTCCGCGGGGGGAATAATTTTGTCGGTATCCATGTTCAACCCTGTTGCCATAGTGCGCAGTAGCTCGGCGACTGCTTCTTCGCCGATAATGTTGGCCACCACCGGGCTGGACAGGCAGATATTCAGGAACTCATTACGACGCACCTGCGCTTGTTCCCGCACAATCAGCGACTCTGCCCCGCGCGCCACCACTTTTACGTCCGTGCGCTTCAGCTCGGCGTCTTCGCCGTACCGCATGTTGTAGTAAAACAGGCGCTCGATGGCGGGTCCCAAGACGCGTTTGTCGATGTTTGCAATCACCGACTTAATGCTCTTTCCCGCGTTCTGCAACATCATCGACAGCCCTGACGCGGTACGCCCTGCCCCGCCTGCGACGGCGTCGCCGGTCAAATATTTGGGAATACCCGAGACTTCATCGGCGATCCCTGCGAATTTTTCATAAATCCCCATGAGCTCGGCCGCGTTGGACATGGGCTGGAAGAAATTAACCGGGGGCGCAGAATTTCCGTACGGATCAGACTGGGTTTGCCAGACTTTCCACGGATAGACATTCGTAACATCCTCGCCGCCGGGGATGCGGTCGACATTAACGTCCACTTGGGGCCCCGAAGCGACCGCCATGTTGTTCGTCAGCGCCCTTGCGGCGTTATTACAGACCGTCTGGCAGTCCGAAACGAGGTCGACAGGGGAGTTACCCCAGAACGCCCCCGGAATCTCCTCCCAGGACGCTTTATAGTAGGGTCTGCGCCCCATCGGGTCGTAGTTCAGCGTGGCTTTGATAACCCACTTCCCAATCAACCAGGCTTCGCAGTGGTAAGTCTTGGTCGCGTCGGGCACCGTGCCCTTATCCAGACCGAAATCCAGCAGATCCCGGCCCGAAACAGGGCCCCAGAACTGTAAGGCGTCGATCATTGGGGAGGTAGTGTCGCTCACAGAGGTCGTCTGTCGCCCTTCCGCATCGGCTTTTGCCACGGTAATCGGGGTCCACTCCTTCAAACCATCCCTACCATGCTGCTCTAGCACGGCTTTAATGGCGGTTTCCGAGTACCCTTCCACGCCGATCAGCGCTTCTAGGTCGTCGGGGTACATGTGGTGGAGCTCAATCAGGTAGCCGTCGTTAATATCCGCCGCTTTAGGTGCTGGGTACAGGTTAAACGGGCTCACCCGCTCCCACTCCAGCGTCAATTCATCTTTTACGACCGGCTCCGGCCCTTCAGGACCTTCGTTCCAAGTCAGCTGTGGGCGGTTGCGCACCACGGGGCCCTTCAAAATCGCGGCGGGGAAAGTCGAAATATCATCGGTGAACTCGTATAGCGCCCGTGAAAAGCCACCTTCCTGGAGCTGATCCTCCATTTTGGCTTCCATACGCGCCATAGAATCTTTGGCGTACTCGAGGGACTCTACTTTCTCACGGTTCTGCGCAAGATCAAGCAAATCCTCTACGACGGCGTCGGAGACGCCTTCGGGGCCATACATATTTTGCAGTTGGTCGACCAGCTCCGCCGCCCGCGCCATAGCGTTCTGCATCGCTTCTGGGGGGATTTCCGGGTCTTTGGTCGGTGAAATCGTCCACGGTTTTTCGTCGCGGTTACCCATCAGCACATCGCGTAACCAGGCCGTTGCCGCACGGGCCTTCGCGCTGGAGATTCCCATGTAAACTTCGGATCCACCAGTCTGTTTAATCCGGGTCAGTGTGTCCGGGTCGTACTCGCCCCGCCGCGCGCGCAGATTACTCAACATGCGCTGCTCGATTACTAGCTTGTCTGTCTTGGCGGCGCTAAAACACTTATGGATATGCCCGGCCAGGCCTTGAATTAACGGCTGGTTGTTTTCATCGTCCGCGTTCGAGCGCTCGGCTTCCAGCGTCGCCGTACCATTGGCCACCGGAACCAATCCAAAGTTACCCGACACCATGCGGGGTCCCGCGGAGTCAGTCAGCGTCGATGCGTCGTAAATAGAGTCTTCCATAGGCGAGTGCCCCCATAGTTTTCAAGACACTAACACATTTGTAACATACTAACAAGTCATACCCAACCTGAGAGCGATACCGTCCGCTGCGCCCTGGGTTCGCGGGCCATCGCCCGGCCTAGAATTTCACCGCCGTTGGCATGTAAGCACGCATATTGAAGTGCGTCGCAGTTGTGGACGAGCGCCCCACCTGCGTAGTATGTGTGTGATCTACTCGTGGTTAAATTGAATACCCGCCCGCTCCCGACGTAGCTGCTTTTGATAACACGCAGGGGAGCAGTTGTGCCGCTGGTACTTACGCCTGACTCGTTCATACGATTTGCCGCAAATAGCGCAAATGTACGTAGCGCGAGCTGCTGGCTTTGGAGGGTGCTGTCGATGCCATTCGCGCCCGGCTTCGGACCGGTGCCAATCTGCCGCTGCAACCCGAGCTTTCGCCAAAGAAGCGTCAACGTCCAGCGCGCCTTCGCGGATACGCTTCTCCAAATGGTACCGGGCGTGCTGTTTCTCCGGCTCCAACGTGAGATTCCCCAGCGCGTTGTTCGTCGGGTCGTGGTCAACGTGGTGGACAACATACCCCGTTGGTACGGGGCCGCGGTGTTTTTCCCAAACATACCGGTGCAAAGACACACTGGTTTTGTCAGCGCGCTTGTGCCAATAGTAGCGATTCGCCCCGGACCTGGTGAACCAACGCCCGTCGAGAGCAATTCCGTCGCTACGGCGCCTGCCCATAGCGCAACAAGTCTTCGAGCAATACCGCCCTTTGCCCTGAGCCACGCGCCAAGCTGGCGTTTCAAATGAAGCACCGCAGTAAGCGCACTCGACGCTAATTGGATGCTTGCGCGGGTGGGGTTTCGACCTTTTACCCATACATTGTCCTCCACACTTAACAGCTCGTGTTCGTATTGTAGAGCATCTGCTGGTAAGAAGCGAGTGTGAGTATTTACCGCAAAGGGGTGATCCGCCGTGCAAACCAAGGTAGTCCCGTCAGACAACACCAGTTCAACCAAATCGTGCGCGACCCGACTACCCGTGCACACAACCTCATCCGGTCCATCCCAACCGAGAACGACGTCCCCTGGGCGCAGGTGGTCCACGGGCACCGCGCCAGACGGCGTAGTAACCAGCGTCCCCGCGACAAAGCACACATCCGAGTAAGGGTGCGACTTCTCCGGCTTATCATCGGTAACCCCTTTAGTATTCACCTTGTACCGGTACTTCCCCGCCAGCGCCTGAATGATGAGCCCGGCTTCCGGGTCTACCAGCATGGCGGGCTTACCCTCCACCATCCGCGTCAGGTAGTTCTCCACGGCCCCCAGCCGCGCCGTAATCGCATTGGTAATCGCGGGCTTTACCAAAAACCCTTCCTGTTTGAACATATCGGCCACGCACCGCTCATCGGTCTGTGCGCGCTGAAACGCCGCCGGGTCGATAATCACCCCCGCCTGCATCCCGGGATATTTGTTCGTTAGCAGGGGTTTCAGTATCTCGCGTATAAATCTAAGCGCCCCCATCCCTCCGTCGCTGCCCGTCACGGAATCAAGTACCAGTAAGCGCCCGTCGTATGTCGACTGGCAAATCACCGCAGAGGGGTTCAGCCCCGCATCAACACCGATTATCAGCGGCGCGTTGGTGTAGTGGTTAATCGGCTCCTTGGCTACATGGGTATCCCGGTTAAAACACCGAAATACTGGCTTGCCGGACAGGCTTTTCCCGAATTTAGCGTGGATATACACGTCGATCCAGTCTTCGGTCTTACCAATGGCCAGATTTTCGTAGTACCCCGACTTCAGCAGATGTATCCAGTCAGCTTCTTCGGACAACCCGGACGGTTGAATCGTGACGTGCATATTGTCCGTGGGGTTGGAAATGTGTTCTTCCCAGTATGTATCCGCGTCTGGCGGGTTGGACATCAGCCATATTTTGTCAACTGGCGCCCCAAAATCGTCTACGCACCCTTGGATCGGGTTCCCCTTAAAGTCCTCACCCCACTCCGGCCGGTGCGGCACCAGCATACCGTCGGGGTATCGCCCAACGCGGCCCTGGAGAGTCTCAAAAATCTCAGGGTTACACTCCCGAAATTCCTCAATAATGGCCCCTGTCAGCTGCAACGAGAGCAGCCTTCGCACGTCGTTGGCATCATCCAGCCCGCGGAACAGCACTTCGCAGTAAATGTCGTCAAACTCCAGCACAAACTTCATATCCGATTTGTAAAACGTCCCGGCCATCCCATCGGGAAACGCTTTCAGGAAATCCGGGATCGAGGTGTCGAACAACTGCTGCCTAGTGTTACGTATCCAAGCATAGCGGGACCGCCGCAATCCGTCCGTGGATTTGGCCACTTTCGCCGCCTCGTAGGCGATCTTGTAAATCCCCGCAGTGGTCTTGGTGGAGTTGTGATGGATCGCCCCATCTACCGTGACGTAATTGTGCGTGTCGTCAACCTGAAGGTCCCAATACACTTCCTTGCCCGGCTTACGGGTAATTGATGCAATGGGCCTGTCGGATGTAGTCAAACTAGGAGACCGCCATGCCCGCCCCCAATTACGAACTGATCGAGCAAGTGCGCCAGCTCGCCTCGTTGCACACCACGTCAAGCGAGATAGCTGGGCTTTTAGGAAGAAACCCGCGGCACATACGGAAAATACTTTTGAAGCACAACCTCCCGCGCCTTGCAGAAGGTGGTCGCAGGGGTGGTCACAACCACCAGTTTGTTGGCGGTAGGCGAGTAAACCTAAACGGGTACGTGCTAATAACTCCCCCTGAAGGGCACCCGACGGCGAAGAAAAGGCCAGGCCGGAAGGCCGGTTACATGTTTGAGCACCGCTACGTGATGGAACAAACCTTAGGACGCCCTCTGCTAAACACAGAGAGAGTAGACCATTTAGACGGTCTAACACTCCATAACCACCCCGACAACCTTCGCCTGTTTTCAACGAACGCCGAGCACCTGAAGGCAACGCTGACGGGGCGAGTGCCGCACTGGTCTGAAGGGGGCTACGGCAATATGCTGCTAAGGCATCGCCAACCTGAAGCGCTTCAACTTGTCGATATTCACCGTCAGCGCACAGAATCCGGTGCGACCCGGCTGCGTCAAATTCTCCTTGCGGCGTTACAACTCGGTATAGATAGTCCGTACCTTTTGGGAACGCAACGCTGGACCACGCAAGTTGGAATTGACCTGTCTTCGCGTTCCACGATAGAACGCGCATTGGACGATCTATCTCTGAAATGGGAATGGCCCCGAACTCGGTAACAACCCGCGTATCGCCCGCCAAGCAGCCTACCGGGCCCACAATCATCGAAATGAACTTGGTGCTGGTCAAAAATGGCACTGTGCTGGGCACTGGCCGGTAGTGGGTCATGGTCATAGGACTTCAAACTCAGCGTCGTTGTACGGCAGGGCGTCGGGCGTAACGTCAATGGTGGTGATTCTCGCAGGGGCTGTTTCTGAAGTCGGGATAATAATCTGCAAACTAAACCGACTGCCGGTTGAGGCATCAGCCCCTTTGGGCTCCATCCCTGCGTTCTTCGCTACTGCCTTGTAGGTGTCCAGGACAAAACCGTCAGATACCGAAGGGTCCCGCACCCGGTTATGCAGCTCAGCCAGCGCAGCGTCAGCCACCAGCCCCGCACGCAGCTTGTGGGTTAGCCCTTCCTTGTCCAGCTCCGCCTGGCGCGTAGCCACGTAACGCACAAAGTACGGGTGGGAACCGAAGACATCAGCGGTTTCGGCGGTATATCCGTAGCGCTCAAAAATATCCCGGATCGGCTCAACACCGATGGCCACGTCGTCAAAAAGCGTAGTGGGCAGACTCGCAAAAGTCTGCATGGTCACAGCTTGAATGTGGGTTTTATCCGGGGGATCCGGGATATTTTCATCGCTCATGCGGGGTAGTTTACGAGTTAGCTAGTTAAGTGTCAACTTGTTAGCATGTTGGAAAAAATTCCGGAAAAATTTTTGGAAAAATTTTTGGAAAAATTTTTGGAAAAAAAGGCCCGTGAGGGGGGTCACGGGCCAAACAGTCAGGGCGGAGAGAACGCCATTGGAGGAGACTGCGGTGAGAAATATATCGGAGAGGTGTAAATTTGTCAAGTAAAACAAGGCTTTACGATTTAGCTGGGGAAACGTCAAGTGCTAAAAATGGTATGTGTGTTGCGCGACATACATAAGGCGTACCGGCACCTGGCCGCCTCGTGTCCCACCCACCCCCTGTGGACAAGCCGCCTATAGTGTAGGAAGTAGCTGAGCTGCCCTAGCGTAGGGACTTTACCCAAAAACTTGCTGCGGGATTGTCTAGCGCGTGGGATGACGTAGGCTAACGCGAAGTCGGGTTTTGCCCCCTCGCGTAGTAAGCGGCGCAGTCGGGCATGGCCCGTGGACGCCAGCGGCCCCGCGTGAGGGCGACTCGGCAAGTGGAACAGTCGAGGACGGTGCGCGGTTAAAGGGCACTGCTACACCGGTCTGGCGCGTGCTAGGTGTGGCTCTAATAACGCGCCCCGACATGGCACACGCAAAGTGATTCCCTCGCAGGGTCTCACCCATAACGTGTGCCTAGTCAATGGAATGTCCCTTAATTCTAGGGGGCATTTTCTTGACTAATAACAAGGGGTAAATCATGTCCTACACTATGAACAGCAAACAATTCGCAGGCAAAATCCGTTCAATTAAAACAACCGCGGGGAAACTGCGTGATGATGTCCAGTCGGCGTTAATCGCTGCAACATATTTGTGCATCAAGGATAGTGGCAACGCCACGCCGTTTCAACAGATATTGGATGCCGTGGGTACGACCTCGCATCGCCAAGGCATCACTATGTGGGCAGAGCTGCACGCCCCCGTCATCGTACGGGATGGCAAATTCCAGCTTAATAAGACCGCGTTCAAGGAATTAGACCGCGCCACAATCGTGGAATCCTTCGATCAATATGTAGCCGAAACCTGCATGGATGAAGTGAAGTGGTACGAAGTCGCGAAGGCCAAAAATACCACGGTCTCGATTTTTGATGAGTCAAAGTACATAACCTATGTGGTGAACAAGCTGGACAAGAAAGGCCTAAACCTGCTGGCCACTATGATAACCGAAACGATTGCGAAGTATAACGAGCGCATCGCCGCAGTCGAAGCCTAATCACTCGCCCCCGTAAGGGGGCTTTTCTTTTGAGGGGGGAATCATGAAATCCGCAATCCGCAAATTGAACGCGCAGTATGTCGCAGGGAAAATGGATTATGCCGCGTATATCGGCGCCGCGAGCTGTTTACTGGCAGGTCTGGACTGGCAGCGGGCGATTCAGTATCGCAATATGCTACTGGCATGATGGCAGCCCCTTCGGGGGCTGTTTTTGCGAAGCAGTCATGAAGCACTGAACAATCCGGCGCGGGGTGGCCGGCGTTGCGTTACAAAAGTTGCGTTACAAAAGTTGCGTTACAAAAGTTGCGTTACAAAAGTTGCGTTACAAAAGTTGCGTTACAAAAGTTGCGTTACAAAAGTTGCGTTACAAAAGTTGCGTTACA
>Ga0172376_10005156_pt1 | contig 14669 bp, 15 predicted proteins | sample Lak35m_FD_121114 | JGI IMG/M metagenome (GOLD analysis project Ga0172376, IMG submission 121114) | Freshwater microbial communities from Kabuno Bay, South-Kivu, Congo - kab_092012_35m | ecosystem: Environmental > Aquatic > Freshwater > Lake | place: Democratic Republic of the Congo: South-Kivu...
CAGAGCAACATAGGGATGGGGTTCCAGCTTCCAGAGGGTGGGAGCCAGGGGATCCAGCGGCTCACCGCAGTCTTGGATCGGGATCGGGCTCCAGGGACGCAGGGGCATGGCCATGACTGATTTAGCCGGTCAATTGAGGCAGGCGGCCTGGTCCATCTGGCGGCGCCGTTGCTCTGCCAGGGCCTGAACCAGGCCCTGATGGGCCTGCAGAGTGGGATCGTCCTGGATGATCTTCTGAGCAACAGCCCGGGCCTGCTCCAATACATCGCCATCATCAGCGAGGCTGGCCAGGGCAAGATCGGGTAGGCCCGATTGACGGGTACCCAGCACCTGACCCGGCCCCCGCAGGCGCAGGTCCATCTCCGCAATCTCGAAACCATCGCTGGAGCGCGCCAGCAATTCCAGGCGCTGGCCCGCCAGCGGGTTGCTGCTGTCGTTGATCAGCAGGCAGTAGGAGGCGGCCGCCCCCCTGCCCACCCGGCCGCGCAGCTGATGCAGCTGGGCGAGGCCGAAGCGCTCGGCATGGTCGATAAGCATCACGCTGGCCTCGGGTACGTCCACACCGACCTCCACCACCGTCGTGCTCACAAGCACCTGGGTGTCACCGGCGGCAAAGGCGGCGATGGCAGCCTGCTTGTCGGGGCTGTTGAGGCGACCGTGCAGTAGGCCGACCCGGAGTTCCGGGAACACCTCAACGTTGAGCTGGTGATAGACCTCCACCGCTGAGCGCAGGTCAAGTTTCTCTGATTCTTCAACCAGGGGCAGCACCACATAGGCCCGTTGCCCCAGGGCCACCTGATCCCTGATCAAGTCATAGGCCCGCTGCCGCTGGCTGCCCTTGAGCAGGATGGTACTAATCGGCTGGCGCCCTGGAGGGAGCCCATCTATCTGACTGACATCGAGATCGCCGTGCAGGGAGAGGGCCAGGGTGCGGGGAATCGGGGTGGCTGTCATCGTCAGCAGGTGGGGCTGGGGGCCCTTGGCCAGAAGGCGGTTGCGCTGGCGCACCCCAAAGCGATGCTGTTCATCCACCACCACAAGCCCCAGTCGGTTGAACTGCACCGGGTCTTCCAGCAGGGCATGGGTGCCCACAAGCAATTGCAGCTGACCATTGGCCAGATCCTGCAGCAGGGCCCGGCGTCGGGGAGCAGGGGTTGAGGCGGTGAGCAGGGCCGAGCTGACATGCAGCTGGGGCAGCCATTCGCCCAGTTTGCGGTAGTGCTGCTCGGCTAACACCTCGGTAGGTGCCATCAGGGCCCCCTGACAACCGGCCTCGATGGCACACAGCAAGGAAGCCAGGGCAACTACGGTCTTCCCACTACCCACATCGCCCTGCACCAGACGGGCCATCGGCTGAGGGCGGCAGAGGTCAGCTCTGATTTCGGCCAGAACCCGCTCCTGGGCTTGAGTCAGCGAGAAGGGCAGTATGGCCAGAAAACGCTGCAGGAGACCGTCCCCATCGGACATGCTCAGCAGAGGTGGTGCTTCGGACTTACGTAACTGGTATCGGCGCTGGGCCAGACCGAGCTGGAGCAGCAGGAATTCATCAAACACCAACCGCCGCCTGCTGGCGTGCAACTGCTCTTTGTTGTCCGGGGCATGGATCTGGGTGAGGGCATCGGCACGACTGAGAAGCCCCTGGCTGCGACGGATCGGCTCCGGCAGGGGGTCAGGCCAAGCCCGCACGGAGGGCAGCACCGCTTCGATCACCTGGCGCAGACGGTCAGCCCCGAGTCCCTCGGTGAGTCCATAAACCGGGAGAATCCTGCCAATGGCACCTGAGCGCACGGGCGCCTGGGCCGACTCGAGCACCTCGATCAGCGGATCCTGAAAAGCTGGGCCATAAGCGGTTTCCTTGACCAGTCCACTGACTGCGACGGTGGCCCCAGGCGGAAACTGGCGCTGCTGAGTTTTCAGCCAACCTGGGGTCGAAAATCGCCGGCCGGCAAAAAAGCGGCTGACCCGAATGCGACCGGTGCAATCCACAAGTTGCAACTCGAGAATCGAAAGGTTGGGATTTCGGGGGCTGGCAAAGGCGTGGCTGCGGCGCACCGTGGCAACGATGGTGGCGGTGCGCCCGGGCTCGAGACCAGAGATCCGCACCAGATTGGCGTAGTCCAGGTAATCGCGCGGATAGTAGTGGATAAGGTCGCGCGCCAGCAGCAAGCCCAGCTGGGCCAGGCGAGCAGCGGTCTTGGGGCCTACGCATGAAATCTCACCAAGGGGTGTGCCTGCATCAAAGGAAGGGGCGCCCCCAGCCTTGCTGCTCAACTGGCTGGCTGGCACGAGTCTCAAACGGGGCGGGGTCACCGCCGGCGCAGGGCGCAGGGCCTGGCGCAGAACATGCAGGCGCTCCCGGCATTGACGCACCAGAGACTGTCGTCTGGAGAGGGAAAGCTCGCCATAGCGGAGGAAACCCTCGCGCAGGGAAACCAGTCGCTCCAGCTCCGCTGCAGGCAGCCCCTTGGGGCCTTGCTCCAACTGCTGGGCAAGAAAGACACTGAAGCAGCTCTGACGGCCCTGAAGGTTGGCGAACCCCCGGCCGACCTCGAGAGCCAGCGCCTGCTGCAGGGTCTTCAGCCAGGCTTCAAAGGGGGCAGACTCTGAGCTGTCGGGGCCGGATTGATGTCCTGCAGCCACAACTGTTCCGCCTCGAGCGCCCGAACGCGCCGCTGGATGCGGCGATAATGCTGTGCCATTCTGCGCACTTCCTGGACGTGCTGCTGAATCCGGGTGCGGCAGGTGCGCAACTTGGGGAGTTCGTGCTCAAGATCCGCTGGACGGAGCAAGACAGCCATAGCCGCAATGGGACCCAACTCGGGCTCCATGCCCAGCGGCAGGGGCAAGCGCAACAGGTTTGCCGGAGCTTCAACCAGCTCAAGTTCGCCAGCGAGGGCAGCATCCAGCAGGTTCAAAGGCACCACGGTGCGACTGATGCCAAGCCGCAGCAATTCTCCATTGAGGGCATGGGAGAGGTTGCGGAGGCGGCGACTGAGGGCCAACTCAAAACCGCCCATCCAGGCCAACAGCCTGTCTGGGGTGGCGGGCAGCCCCTCCCCCTCCCATGGGGTTAGGGAAGGAGGAGGGGCATTGCCCTGCCAATCCTGGAAGGCTTCTGCCAAGATCGAAAGCATTGAATCCTGGACACTTTCCCCATCGGATTCGGTCGTCTCAGCTTGCTGGTGGCCATCGATGGGGGGGGGAAGGAAATCTGAGGCAATCGGCAATGCCATGCCCAGGTTCACCGAGCCCTCTGGGAGTTCCTCACTATCAGCAGCTGGCTCAGGCATCGAGTCAAGAACCTGTTGGCGCTGGCTGCGCCGCTCCTGCTGCTGCTGTTGGGAGATCTGGGCCGCATGGCCCACAATCCGCTCCAGAGTGAGGAGGCCATTGGTGCGCTGCACCAACTGCACGAGGCGGCGGTGTAACAACTGGCGGCTGGCAGGGTCCAGACCGCCATAGCGTTCTGGGTAAACCTGGGTTGCCAGATGGAAGCAGGCCTGCTGCACCGCCCTGAGCAGACCATCGCGCAGCACCTGAAGGTAAAGGGCCAGGTGCCGCTCCAACTTTGGATTGGATGCCACTAGCTGCTGCTCCAGCTCCCTGAGCTCGCGAACGGCGGCCTCAAGAACCAGCACGCAGCGACCGCTCAGCTGGCCTGGGACATCGCCGCCACCTCAGCGGCGAAATCAGTTTTCTCCACTTCGATGCCCTCGCCGAGGGTGAAGCGGTTGAAGCGACGCACCTGGATGTTTTCGCCGACCTTGCCGGCCACCTGTTTGACCATTTCAGCCACCGTGACGGAACTGTCCTTGATGAAGGGTTGGTCAAGGAGGGCCATCTCCTTGAGTCGCTTGCCAATGCGGCCCTCAACGATCTTGACCTTCATCTGGTCAGGCTTGCCGGCCAGGTCATCGCGACCCATTTCAATGGCCTTCTCCCGTTCGGCAACCGACTCCGGGATCTGATCCACACTCACGTACTCCACGCTGGGGCAGGCTGCAATCTGCATGGCCACATTGCGGAGGAGCTCCTGGAAGCCCTCGCCCCGCGCGACGAAATCGGTTTCACAGTTGACTTCCACCAACACGCCAACTCGGGCTCCGGTGTGGATGTAGCTGCCGATGGCGCCTTCGGCCGCGACTCGTCCCGACTTTTTCTCTGCGGTGGCAATGCCTTTCTGGCGAAGCCATTCAACGGCCTTGGAGGCATCTCCAGAACTTTCAATGAGGGCTTTCTTACAGTCCATCATTCCTGCGCCAGTTTGGTCGCGCAGCTCCTTGACGAGCTTTGCCGAAATCTCAGCCATGGGGGGATGGGGAAATGAGATCAAAGAATTGAGTTGTGGGAGGGATCACCCCTCCTCTTCACGGCCCTGGTCATGGGCACCCTGACGACCTTCGTTGATCGCATCAGCCAGCCGTCCCAGCACCAGCTGCACCGAACGCACGGCGTCGTCGTTGCATGGAATGGGCACGTCGCAGAGATCGGGATCACAGTTGGTGTCAAGCATCGACACCAGGGGTATGTCTAACTTACGAGCCTCCAACACGGCGTTGGTTTCCCGGCGCTGGTCCACAAGCACCACCACGTCGGGCAGGCGACGCATGTTTTTGAGGCCGCCCAGATATTTCTGGAGCCGCTCCAGCTCGCGGCGCAGCACCGCCGCTTCCTTCTTGGGGCGCAGAGCAATGGCGCCTGAGCTCTCCATTCTCTCCAGGTCCTTGAGCCGGTCGATGCGAGCCCGCATGGTGGTCCAATTGGTGAGCATGCCGCCCAGCCAGCGCTGGTTGACATAGGAGGCTCCGCAGCGGTTGGCCTCAAGGGCGATCACCTCGGAAGCCTGCTTCTTGGTGCCGACAAACAGAAAGCGTTTGCCGCTGCGGGCGGCGCTGCGGGTCCATTTATAGGCGTTGTTCATGCAGACGGCTGTCTGCACGAGATCGATGATGTGAACGCCGTTGCGCGCGCAGTAGATGTAGCGCGACATCTTCGGGTTCCAGCGACGGGTCTGATGCCCGAAGTGGGCACCCGCCTCCATCATTTCTGAGAGGGTTACGACAGCCATGGTGGGTTTAGGGTTTCGGGTTTGCCTCCACCTGCCAGGGACCCGAAGCTGTCCAACCGGCAAGGATAACCGGTGGGATACCTCGCTCGGATCACCCGAAACACGCAGGTGTGCGGAGTGATTTGAACCTCACCAGTCTATCAAATCGGGCTGCTGCGAACCTTGGTGGCAGCGAGGATCCGGGCCTCGGCAAACAGGCTCCTGACAGCGAGGCGGTTGAGCGGCAGTCGCAGCAGTTCCATTGCCACGGCGGCCTGGCCGCTGCGGATCAGCCATGCGAGCAATGGCCTCAAACTGCGCTCGTTGAGCAAGCCACCGATTGTGAGAAGCTCCCAGAGCAAAAGGTGCAGCCAGGTGTACTGGATGATGAATCTCACCCGCAGGGTGGGGTGCTTGAGAAAGAACACCAGGCCCATTTTCGCCCGCTCCCGCTCCACCCGAATCAGATCGGGGATCTGCTCCAGCCGCAGGGCCGGATGCCAGTGGTAGCCCACCGCCTCCGGACATCGCACCAGCACAACGCCCAGCCGGCGGAGCCTCTCGCCGAGTTCGAGGTCTTCCCAGCCATAGAGCCGGAAGCGGGTGTCAAACAGACCAGCCCTCTCCAGCAGCTGGCGCTCAATGGCCACGTTCCCCGTGGCGAAATAGGCGAAGGAGGTATCCCGCAGCTTGTGGGGCTCGTCAGTGGGATGGTCAAAGTTGGCCGTGTTGATCACCGCGCCGTAGGTGAAGCAGAGACGATGGCCATGGCGGCTCCAGTGGCGTTCAAGGGCCTGGGCATGGCAACTCAGGAAGCTCGGTGTGACCACCAGATCGCTGTCGATGAAGACGATCACATCGCCCCTTGCCCCTTGCACCCCCCGGTTGCGGGCTGCAGCTGGCCCCCCATGCTCCTGCCTGATCAGCCGCAGGTGGGGCAGCTCGGCTGAGTGTTCAGCCAGCCAGCTCAGGGTTGCATCGGTGGATCCGTCATCCACCAGCACAACCTCATAGCCGGTGAGCGGGGCTGCCAGCAGCTGATCCTCCAGGGCCAGCAGACACTTCCGCAGGATCGGCAGCCGGTTGTACGTGGGGATGACGACACTCACGAACATGGGTCACCCACAGACCTGAACAAGAAAAAAGGGATCCCTGAGGATCCCCCCAGCACGGCGCGGCTGGCACCCATCAATCGGCGGCACCACCGTTGTTGGCGGTGCCGGTGACGCCATTACCGGCACCCTCGCCACGCCCGTCGTTACGCAGCTTGCGCTTCTTGAACTTGCGGGCATAGGCGCGGTTGCGCTCCTGCTTTTCCTTCTTGAGATTTCTGCGCTTGGACATGCGTTGAACGACCAGACACGGTTCGAGTTTTCACCTTAATCAATCGCATAGGCACCCTGGCTGAGCCGGCCATCCTCCATCTGCACCAGGCGGTCGGTCACATCGAGAATGCGGGGATCGTGGGTGACCATCAGCACGCCACAACCCTGATCCTTGGCAAGCCCCTTGAGCAGTTCCACCACCTCTCGCCCGGTGCGGGAATCGAGGGAGGCAGTCGGTTCATCAGCCAGCAGCAGTTGGGGCTTGGCGGCCAGGGCCCGGGCTATCGCCACCCGCTGCTTCTGGCCACCGGAAAGGTCGTGGGGCAACTTGGAGAGGTGGTCCTGGAGCCCCACGGCGCGCAGCCATTCCCGGGAGCGGTCGCGACGAACCCTGTAGCTCAGGCCCCCGAGCAGATCAGCCCCCATCTGCACGTTCTGTTCGGCGCTCAGGCAGCGCAGCAGGTTGTGCCCCTGGATGATCATTCCAATCCGGCGGCGCAGCCGCAACCTCGTGGCACCGCTGGCGCCCCGCAACTCCTGCCCGAACACCTGCACCGAGCCGTCCTGAACCTGGCGCAGGGCACCAACCAAAGTGAGCAGGGTGGTCTTGCCACAGCCGGATGGCCCCGTCAGCAGAACCACCTCACCGGCGTTGACATTGAGATTGATGTCTATCAGGACCTGGCGACGCATGGGGCCAGTGCCGAAGTGATGCCTCAAGCCGCAGAGGCGCACCATCGAAGCCATCAGAAGATCTCCGCGGGATCCGCATCAGCCAGCTTGCGCATCGCCAGCAGGGCCGAACCCATGCACATGACCAGAATCATGATGAAAACCGTCGTGGCCCTGCTGGTGTCCATCGTCACCGGTAGCTGGGTTGCGTTGCGCACCACCAGGTAAAGCCCCTGACCAGCGGCGTAGGCAGGCAGATAACCGAAGCTGGCCAGCAGCAGGCCCTCACGGGCCACCACTGCGAGCAGGCTGGTCAGTCTGTAGCCCATTGCCATCAAGGTGGCGTATTCGGGCAGGTGATCACTCACATCGGAGTAAAGAATCTGGTAGACGATCACGCACCCCACCACAAAACCCATGGCGGCTCCGAGGGTGAAGATGAAGCCTATTGAGGTGCTGGAGCGCCAGTAATCCTGCTCAAAGGCGATGAAACCGTCCTTTGTGAGCACCCTGACGTCAGCGGGCAGACGCCTTTTGAGACGGGCCAGCACCTCGGCAGGATCAGAGTCGGGGGCCAGCCGGATCAGGCCCACCTCAATGCTGCCTGGAGGAGTGTTGGATAACAGGCGCAGGTAGGTTTCATGGCTGGTCAGCAGGTTGCCGTCGGCGCCGAAGGAGGTGCCCAGAGCCACCAGGCCAGCCACCCGCACCCGCTGGCCGCTGATCTCGCTTTCAACGGTGCGACCGGAGCGGAACCAGGAGGCGACCGGCCCGAATTCGGGCCGGGAGCGCTCATCGAACAGAACCCGGCCCCGGTCCTGCAGCAACTTGGCCTTGGGAGCCAGGGAAGGATCGGTGAACAGGGGGTCGGCAGGCTCAAAGCCCAAAGTCAAGATTGATCGAGTGGCTCGGTTTTCAGGGTTGCGCCAGAGCAGCAGGTTCCAGTGCACCGGCGTTATGCCGACCACGGCGGGATCGGCCATGGCCTGTACCAGCCGGCGACGGGGGAAGCCCGCCATGCTCACCGAACTGCTGGAGCGGGGACTGATCAGCACCAGGTCGGCATCAAACAGTCGATGAATCGTCACGCTGGCGTCAAAGAGCCCGTCGCGGAAACCCAACTGCATGAACATCAAAATGCCGGCAAAGGCAATGCCTGCCAGGGCCACCAGCAGCCGCATCGGTTGACGGGTCAGCAGCAGCCAGGCCAGGGGGATGCGGCGGCCCTGCCAGAGGCGGGCAAACATCAGCGGCCCAATTGGGGGTCACCGGCCCCAATACGAGCAATCACCTTCAGGCCGGTCAGGGCACGCACCCGCTGGCCATCTGCTGGGAACAGGGCCACCCGCACCTCGACGATGCGGGCATCAGCGTCGCCGGTGGGATCTGTGGAGAGCAGGGTACGTTGCCTGACCTGGGGGCTGATCCGGATCACCCGACCACGCAGCTCGCCCTGAAAGCCACCGTTTTCACTGATCAGGGTGACGGGTTGGCCCAGGCGAACCCTGCCCACATCGCTTTCATAAACCTCAACCAGTGCCTGCATCCGGCTGCTGGCTCCAAGCTCGAGCACGCCGGTGTCCCCAGGCCGCTCCCCTACCCGGGCGTGCAGCTTCAACACGGAGCCTGCAATGGGAGCACGCAGCTCCGTGAGCTCTAGTTCTCTGTTGACCTTCTGCAGTTCCAACCAGGCCTCCCGTCGCTCCCCCTGCAGGGCGAGCAGGGCCGTCTCCCGGGTGTCCAATTCGCCACTGGGAATGGCCCCGGAGCGGCTCAGGCTGCGATAGCGATGAATGTCTCGATTTTGAACCGCCAGGCGCTGGTCGAGATTGTCAATCCGGGCTGTAAGCAAGCCCTGCTGGGCCCGCAGGCTCGGGCCCGAATCGAACCTGGCCAGAATCTGACCCTGGCGCACCTCCTCCCCCTCCTCAACCAACAACTCACTGATCCGCGGACTGCTGCCGATGGCACTTATCGGCGCCGCCAGCAGGCGCACATCACCATCGGGTTCCAGGCGGCCCAGGGCCGCCACCGCCTCCGGCCGGGCAGGCTGGAGGGGAACCGACGGAGGTGCGGCTAGGCGCGCCTGCTGCTGGCGGGTGATGCTGATCAGCAGCATCAGCAGCAGAAACGATCCACCAACCCACCAGGCCCAGCCGGGGATGGCCCGTAGCTTCCTCGTCACGGAGCCGGCGGATCGTCGAAGAGCAGTTCCTCGATGTAGCGGTCGGCCCATGGGGGGTTGAAGGCCTTCGCCAGCACCCTGCGGGTTTTGTCGTTTTGTTTCTGCTGCTTGCAATAGCGGAGCTGGCCCTGCCACCGACTAACCGTAGCCGGATGCTGCGGTGGATCGGCTGTGGCGCCATGGATTGCCGCCTGCAACACCTCCAGCAGGCCAGATACCTCCGCGAGAAAGGCCCTCTCCTCGGCCGGGCTGGTGGGGCGCACAAAGCGCACAAAGGGGGAGAAGATCGAACCCCATTCGGGGAGGGCCCGCTCCTGGCTGAAGCCCACCCGGGGCCGGGAGGAGAGGGCGGCGGCGATGGCGGCCGGCAGGGCCGGCCCCACCGGCGAGAGATCGACGATGGCGGCGGAGACACCCCCAGGACCCGCCACAATATCGGCCCCGAAAATGGGCAGATCGAAACGGGGATCTGGGAAGAGCACGCAGTGCAGAATCTGCAGGCCGGCCCCGAGCCGGGCCGTCTCCAGATGCAGCTTGCGCAGGCCCCGGCACTGGCACAGCTCGTTGCGTATGAACAGGGCCTCCCCATCAAGGCTGCCGCTGATGGCCTCAAGATCGGGGTTGACCGGCAGTGGGGCAAGCTCGGGAAGCTCCTGCCAGGCCATGCGTATGACCCCTGCCAGGCGATCGACCAGGGGGTGGATAGCCACAGGGCTTGGCATACCTGGATCCCGGGGGGATGGGGCAGCGGAATTCAACAGGGGGGTGGCAGCCAGCAGAATGCAGATCCTGCCATGCATCTGAGCCTTGAAAACGGTCCCGACAGACCCCAAGTTGCCAGGCCTGGCGGAGCCCACTGAGATCCAGCTGGCCAATGGCGCCACGCTTGTCCAGCTTTCGCTGGCCGATTCCCCGGTGGCGTGCCTCGACTTCTGGTGCCGGGCCGGAAGCGCGTTCGAAACAGCGACGGAGAGCGGTCTGGCCCACTTTCTCGAGCACATGGTGTTCAAGGGCAGCCAGCAGCTCGGCCCCGGGGAATTTGACCTGAAGATCGAGGCCATGGGGGGTAGCAGCAATGCCGCCACTGGCTTCGATGACGTGCACTACCACGTGCTGGTTCCCACGGAGTCTGCGCCGGAGGCCCTCGAACTGCTGCTGGACTTGGTGCTCCACCCCAGCCTCGAACCCAGGGCTTTTGAGATGGAGCGCCAGGTGGTGCTCGAGGAACTTGCCCAAAGTGAGGACCAGCCCGACGAATTCGCCGTGCAACAGCTGCTCAGGCTGGGCTGCCCAGGCCACGCCTACGGCGAGCCGATCCTGGGGCATCGCGAGCTGCTTGCCGCCCAGACACCCGAAGCCATGGCCGATTTCCATCAGCGTCTCTACGGAGCCAATCGCTGCGTGCTGGCTGTCTGTGGGGCATCCGACAGCCTGCTGCTCAAGGAAGTGATCGGCGCCAGCGCCCTGGCGCGGCTCGGCGTGATCGACGAGCCGCCACCGCCGCCCGAACTGGCAGTGAAGCCTGGGCTGCATCGGATCGCTGTGCCCAGGCTGGAATCGGCCCGGCTGCTGATGCTCTGGGGTCTACCCCCCGCCAGCCATATCCACGCGGTGATGGGAGCAGACCTGCTCACGACTGTGCTGGCCGAGGGACGCCGCAGTCGACTGGTGGCACGGCTGCGCGAACAGCTTCGCATTGTGGAAAGCATCGAACTGGACCTGCACGTGATGGAGAGCGGCAGCTTCGCCCTGCTGGAGGCGATCTGCGAAGCGGATGCACTGGGCGTCGTGCATCGGGCCATTGGCCAGATTTGGACAGAGATCCACGAGCAGGGCCTGACGGATCCGGAATGGCAGCGGGCCCAAAGACTCGTTGCCAACGGCTATCGCTTTGGCCTGGAAGCAGCGGGCGGACTGGCCGGCCTGATCGGCAACAACCGGCTTTGGGGACGGCACCAGGCCCTGGCCCGGCCCCTTGTTGAGATCGAGAGCTGGACCAGCCAGGAATTGCTGCACCAGGCGCTGCCCCTGCTGGATCCAAGCCGGGCCTGCGTTCTTGAAGCGGTGCCGGCATGACGTCCAACCGAAGGCAGGCAAGCAGCTGGCAGAGCACGGGCCTGGCGGGGGGACTGCCCCTGATCTGGCAGCATCGCCCCGGTCCGGAGATTGTGGCCAGCCAGCTCTGGATAAGGGGCGGCAGCAGCGGCGATCAGCCGGGCCAGCGGGGAGCAGCCCAACTGCTGGCGGGTTTGATGACCCGGGGCTGCGCTGAATACGACGCCGAAGCCCTGGCCGATCTGGTGGAGGGACGCGGTGCGTCCCTGCGCTGCGAAGCGAGTGAGGACAGTCTGATGCTAAGCCTCAAATGTGCCAGCAGCGACGCGGAGCATTTGTTGCCCCTTCTGGTGCAGATGGTGCGGGGTCCGTGGCTGAGCCAGGACCAATTCGAGCTGGAGAGGAACCTCAACCTGCAGAACCTGCAGCGCCATTGCGAGGATCCCTTCCAGTTGGCCCACGACCAGCTGCGCCAGCAACTGTTCGGCAAGGGCCCCTACGGCCACGACCCCCTGGGGGTAGAGCAGGAGTTGGCCGAACTGAAAAGGGACCAGATCGCAGCACTGGTGCCGCCCTTGGGTGCGGGGGGGGCCGTGCTGGTGGCCTGTGGTGATCTGCCCGCCCAGCTGGCCGGTGGGATTGATGGGGCTTTGCGCCGCTTCCCCTGGTCAACGGCCGCGCCGCGCTACGAGCCTGGCCCCCTGGCCACTCCCTGCGACAGGCCCATCGCCCTGCTTGAACAGAACACCGAACAGCTTGTGCTGATGCTCGGGTTCGCCACCGTACCGCTGGGCGATCCAGATGCCCTCGCCCTCAGGGTGCTGCATGCCCATCTCGGCATGGGGATGTCCAGCCGGCTATTTGTTGCCTTGCGTGAGGAGCGGGGCCTTGCATACGACGTGGGGGCTTACCTGCCCGCCAGGCGCGGCGCCACCCCGTTGATCTGGCACCTCTCCACCTCTGCTGATCGGGCGGGCGAGGCCACCACCGCCCTGCTGGAGGAGTGGCAGATTCTGCTTGAAACCCCGCTCGGCCCAGCCGAACTGGCCCTGGCCAAAGCCAAGTACCGCGGCCAGGACGCCATGGCGCGCCAGACCTGCAGCCAGATCGCCGAGCAGCAGGCCCTGGTGCTCGGCCATGGACTCGGCGAGGGGTTCATATCCGAGTGCCTGGAACGGGTGGAGCGGCTAGATGCGGCAACCCTGCTGGCAGTTGCCCAGCGGCACCTGGGGGCACCGGTGATCAGCCTCTGTGGACCGTCCGTGGCTCTTGATGCCGCGCAGCGGGCCTGGCATAGCCATCCCCTGACGGGGTGATTGGGTCAGCTGCCTTGAGCCGGCCTGAGCTGGCCGGACTCAAACAGAAAGGTGCCGCGGCGGAAGCGCACAGCCAGCTGATTAGCTGCCTTGACTGCCGTCACCTCTCCCACCTCATCGAGATCCACCAGGTCAGGGGGGCGCAACATGGGCATCGTGTCGGCGGTTTTGAGGTAACGGGGCGCGACCCTGAGCTGAACGGCTGCTCCCAATTCGAATTGATCCATGCACAAAAAACTGGTGGAATCGAAGCTAGGGCGATGGCACGAGCCCCCAAAATGAATTGCAACCCCGAGGGATGATTTGCGGGCCCTAGCTTCCTGGAGCGGCGCCATAGCCGGCCTTCTGCTGATCATGGTGGGTGGGCTGATTCAGGCCGCCACTCCCCTGCCCAGCGGCACCGGCGGCTGGGTGCTCACAACCCTGCCAATCAGCCTCCAGGTACCCGCCCTGCTGGTTGCGGCCCTGGTTTGCGGCCCCCGCAGCGGCATGATCGCAGCGGTCGCCTATCTGAGCCTGGGGCTGTTCCAGTTGCCGGTCTTCCAGGGCGGAGGCGGAAGCGCCTATCTGCTCGACCCGGGCTTCGGCTACCTGGCCGGCTTCATCCCCGCCGCCTGGCTGAGTGGCAAGTTGGCCCGCCAGGCGGGCATGAACGACCTGCTCAACCTCTTCGGTGCGGCGGTGGTCGGGCTGGCAGCGGTGCAGCTCTGTGGCCTCGCCAACCTCCTGCTGGGGGCCCTGGCTGGCCGCTGGGGGGCCAACCTGGCTGCCCTGTTGATCAGCTACAGCCTCGCCCCGCTGCTGCCCCAGCTGCTGCTCTGCTGCGCGGTGGCCGTGGTCGCCCTGCTGCTGCGCCGGTTGCTGCTGGTAGACCCATGAGATGGACCCGAGCCCTGGCCTACGGCACGGCAGCCCTGGTGGTGGTGCTGGACCAGTCCAGCAAAGCCTGGGCCCTCAACCAGCTGACCGCAGGTAGCGCCAGGACCTTACTGCCAGGACTGCTTGAACTGCAGTTGACTCAAAACAGCGGAGCTGCGTTCAGCCTCTTTACCGGTCACCCTGAATTCCTGGGTCTGGTGAGCCTGCTGGTGGCCATCGGGGCGATCTTCTGGATCCAGCGCCAGGCCTTGATGCCCCTGGCCCGCTGCCTGGGCGCAGGTCTGCTGCTGGGCGGAGCGATCGGCAATGGTCTGGACCGCTGGCGGCTCGGGGCTGTGGTGGATTTCCTGGCGCTGGTGCCGGTTGCCTTTCCCGTATTCAACCTGGCCGATGTGTCCATAAACCTGGCGGTGCTGTGCTTCGCCATCGAACTGCTGGGGAGCCATGGCCAACGCCAGCATTGAAAGCATGCGCCGCCGCTGGCGCTGGTTCAACCAGCCAACGATGGCCCAACTGAGCATCCACCTGCCCGGCCAGGCCACCCGCCTGCTCACGCTGCAGGCGGGCGCCTACCGGATAGGTAGGGAAAGCGACTGCCAGATCTGTGTGGATCATCAAGCGGTCAGCCGCCACCACGCTCTGCTGGAGAAGCGTGGGGGCCATTGGCTATTGAGCGACGAGAACTCGACCAACGGGCTCTGGTGGCAGGGCCGGCGGGTCGGGCAGCTGCTGCTGCGCGATGGTGACAGCCTGCGGTTTGGTCCCAGCCAGGAGGCGGGCCTGCCGGAACTGGATTTCCGGATTCGCCCCATGCCACGTTTGCAGCGGTTGCTGCGGGGGGCGGGCCTGGCCCTGATTTGCTTGGCGGCCGGCGGGTTCGGCTTGCTTGGCCTGTCGGTGCTCCAGGCCCCGATCCGGGGCAGCCTCGCCAACGTGCGCGGTCCGCTGGTGCTCTACGACGGCAAGGGCAAGGTACTCACGACGGCCGATGCCCTGGAGCACCGGGAACGCCAGGGCCTGCGGGACTACCCAACCGTGTTGATAAATGCCCTGCTGGCCAGCGAGGACAGCCGCTTCTGGTGGCATCCCGGCGTTGATCCGGTGGGCACGGCGCGGGCGCTGCTTACCAACTTGTTGGGTGGGAGAGTGCTCGAAGGGGGCAGCACCCTCACCCAGCAACTGGCTCGCAG
>Ga0172376_10005158_pt1 | contig 14668 bp, 9 predicted proteins | sample Lak35m_FD_121114 | JGI IMG/M metagenome (GOLD analysis project Ga0172376, IMG submission 121114) | Freshwater microbial communities from Kabuno Bay, South-Kivu, Congo - kab_092012_35m | ecosystem: Environmental > Aquatic > Freshwater > Lake | place: Democratic Republic of the Congo: South-Kivu...
ATTGAGGTCGGGCATTCGCTGCATGAAATGACCGGCACGGTCATCGCCACCAACGGAAAGCGGTTTCAGCCGGGCCAGAGAGTGCTCTGCGTTCCGGTTGCTCAGAACGGGCTGCGCGAGCGTTTCGTGGTCGATGAGACCCGCGCGATTCCGCTCGATACGCGAGTCTCCGAAGAAGAGGCCATGCTGGCGCAACCGCTGGGAACAGCTCTGTTCGCACTCAAGAAACTGCCGAACATTCTGGACATGGATGTCGCGGTGGTCGGGCAGGGGCCGATGGGGCAGCTCTTCAACGCCTGCCTCAGCAACATGGGCGCGCGGCACGTCATCGGCATCGACCTCGTCGAATCGCGACTGACATACAGCCCGCAGTTCGGTGCCACAGAGACGATCTGCAACGCAAACACAGACCCGGTCCAGGCGGTGCGCGAGATCCTGAACGGTCAGCTTCCGGAGATCGTCATCGAAGCCGTCGGACATTACGACCAGGCATTCAATCTGTGCATCGACCTGTGCCGGCAGGCCGGACGGATTCTGTACTTCGGTGTGCCGCCGCAGTGCATCGAGGTTCGCTGGCGCGATCTGTTCTTCAAGAACCTGACCGTTCACACGAGCGTCAATCCGGACTTCAGCCGCGACTTCCCGCTGGCGATGCGCTGGATCGGCGAGGGTCGCATCAACGTCAAGCCGCTGATCACGCATCGCTTTCCGCTGGCCCGGATTCAGGAAGCCTTTGAACTGTTCCGCGACCGCCGGGACGGAGCGATCAAAGTGCTGGTCGAGTTTCCTTCCTGGCGAAAGTAGTCGTCCGCGGCTCGTTCACACGAGCAGATCACCGATGACGCTGCCGGCCTGCCCGTCGGTCAGAGTCTGATCCCGGCCATTGCGTTTGAAGGTCAGCTTCGAGTGATCGAGGCCGAACAGATGCATCAGCGTGGCGTGGATGTCGTAGTGATGAACGACATCCTCCACGGCGTGATGCCCCCATTCATCGGTTGCGCCGTGAATGTGCCCGCCCTTGAATCCGCCACCGGCATACCAGTGCGTGAAGCCGTAGGTATTGTGATCGCGGCCGATCTTGTCGCGGCCGGCGTCATTCTGCACAACGGGCAGACGCCCCATCTCGCCGCCCCACTGCACGATGGTTGAATCGAGCAGGCCGAGTTGCTTGAGATCGGTGACCAGGGCTGCGCAGCCTTGATCCATCTTTTTGCAGGCGGCGGGCAGACGGCTCGTGATGTTGCCGTGGCTGTCCCAGAGTTGATTCTCCGTGAAAACCTGCACGAACCGGACACCGCGTTCCACCAGACGCCGGGCCAGCAGACAGCGGCTGCCGTATTCCGCCGTCTGGCCGCCGTCGAGCATCCCGTACATTTTCTGCACGGTCTTCGATTCGCGGCTCAGATCCATCGCCTCGGCGGCCGCTGTCTGCATGCGGGCGGCGAGTTCGTAACTGCGGATGCGGGCTTCCAGATCGAGCTGTCCGGGGCGTTCCTCGTAATGCCGTTCGTTCATCGTCTGGAGAAAGGTCAGCGCCCGCTGCTGAGCATCCCCGGCCATGTGCGGGGCCGGCTGCAGGTTGAGGATACGCGGTTCCTGAGCGCGGATCACCGTGCCCTGATAGAGCGCCGGCAGAAATCCGTTGGACCAGTTTTCAACGCCCATCACGGGAAGCTGGCCAGGATCGATCAACGCCATGTAGGCCGGCAGATTCCGGGACTCGCTGCCCAGGCCGTAAGTGAGCCAGCTTCCAATCGAAGGTCTTCCGCCCGTGATGCGACCATTGATCAACGCTCGAATGGACTGCCCGTGATTGTTGACTCCGGTTTTCATGGACCGGACCAGGCAGATGTCATCGGCCACGCCGGCGATGTGTGGAATGAGTTCGGAGAGTTCCATGCCGCATTCACCGCGCGGCGCGAACTTCCACGGACTGGCGAAGACTTTGGAACTGGCCTGCGCGGCGTTGTCGTACTTGATCTCACCGGGAAACGGTTTGCCGTCCCACTTCTGCATCTCCGGCTTTGGATCGGTCAGGTCGTGATGAGACGGACCTCCCTGCATCCAGAGCGAGATCATGGCGGTAGCCTGCGGTTCGTGATGAGCCGGCTTCGGCGTCTGGTCATACGATTGCGGAGCCAGTTCCGGCTTCGCGGGATTCGCTTCGGCCTCTTCCTGCTGCAGCAGCCACGACAGAGCCAGGCTGCTCAGACAGAACGACGATGACGCCAGAAAATGCCGGCGCTGCAGGCAGGGTGAATGCGAAGGTCGCATGGCGGGACTCACAACAGGCAGGAAATCAAACGAACCGGACAGGGCGGAAAGTCTTACCACAGAGATGCTGAAGATACTGAGAAAGAGAAATTCACACCGCCGCATGACGCAAGCGGATGCCTGAATCACCAGGCCTGAAGAGCCGGTCCTCTCCGTGTTCTCCGGGCCTCTGTGGTGAATTCTCTTTTCATGAACCGATCTGACCGGCTGAGCAGATTTTGTATTCTGTCAGGCCGCGCTGGTCATCACCACAGGTCGTCCGACAACCGGGGCCGTCATGAGTCGAAGTCCCGTTGCCGCCGGCTGCTTTTCCGCTGCGACTGCTGCTTCTTGGCTTCAATACGCCGTTCGATCGAACCACGTGTCGGTTTCGTCGCCCGGCGTACGCGCGGCGCGATCAGGACGCTCTGGATCATCTCGCGCAGCTTGCTGAGGCAGTCTTCCAGGTTGCGGTGCTGATCGCGGAATTTCTGACTGGCGATCTGCAGCTCACCATCGTTCTGGATGCGGCTGCCGAACTTGACCAGAAACCGCTGGCGCACCGCGTCCGGCAGACGGGACGGATTCCACTGAATCTGAACCTTCGAGTTCACTTTGTTGACGTTCTGTCCGCCCGGACCGGAACTTCGCGAGTACGCGATCTCCAGATCAGACCATGCGATGCGGATGTTCGCACCAATCTGAATGGCGGTGGATGACGCTCCGGGCGTCCGCCCTTCCGGAGGCAGTTCAGACATGGAACCACATCCTGTCGTCAGTGCGGTCTGCGGGAGTCGTTCGATGAGCTGTCATCCCAGCAGTCCTTTCACGACTTCGCCATGCACGTCGGTCAGTCGATACTGCCGGCCCTGATAACGGAACGTCAGCCGCGTGTGGTCGATGCCGCACAGATGCAGCAGCGTGGCCTGCATGTCGTGAACGTGAACCGGGTTCTCGACGATGTTCCAGGCGAAGTCATCGGTCGTGCCGTAAACCGATCCGCGTTTGACGCCGCCGCCAGCCAGCCACCAGCTGTAAGCCCGGCCGAAATGATCGCGGCCCTTCGGGCTGGCCGGATCGCCCTGACCGAACGGAGTCCGTCCGAACTCACCGCCCCACACGATGAGCGTGTCGTCGAGCATGCCGCGATCCTTGAGATCTTTCACCAGCGCGGCGGAGGGGCCTTCGGTGTCTTTGCACTGCGCTTCGAGCTGCGTGTAGAGGTTGCCGTGCTGATCCCAGCCCGCGTGCATCAACTGCACGAACCGCACTCCGCGCTCCAGCAGCCTTCGCGCGATCAGGCAGTTGTTCGCATACGAACCTTTCACCAGCACGTCCTCGCCGTAGCGATCCAGAGTGGCTTTGGTCTCACCGCTGAAATCGGTCAGCTCGGGAACGCTGGACTGCATGCGGAAAGCCATCTCGTACTGCGCGATGCGGGTTTCGATCTCCGGATCGCCATAGTCCGCCAGATGAGCGGCATTCATGGCGGCGATGTCATCCAGCAGTGTCCGCCGCGCGGCCGCGCTGACTCCCGGAGGATTCGTCAGATAAGGGACCGGATCGCCGGTATTGCGGAACCGCACGCCCTGATAACGGCTCGGCAGAAACCCGCTGCCCCAGTAGTAATCGAAGAAGAGCTGACCGCAGGTCTTACCCTTGTCGCTGGAGGTCATCACGACGAAGGTCGGCAGGTTGTCCGTGTCGCTGCCGAGGCCATACGACAGCCACGCTCCCATGCTGGGCCGGCCGGGCACCTGCGCACCGGTCATGAAGAACGTCACTCCCGGCGCATGATTGACCGCTTCCGTATGCATGCTGCGGACGAGGCAGATCTCATCGGCGATCGAACCGACATTCGGCAGCATGGTGCTCAGCGAAATCCCCGCCTCGCCATACTTCTGATGTGGCTTGATGGCCGGCACGCAGGGCCATTTGCCGTATCCGGAGGACATGGTCGAGAGTCGGGTTGTGCCGCGGATCGAATCGGGAATGTCCTTGCCGGCGAGTTCGCGCATCACGGGCTTGTCGTCGAAGAGGTCCACGTGCGAGGGGCCTCCACCCTGCCAGAGCACCACGACCCGTTTTGCTCTGGGAACGTGATGTGGCAGACCGGGCAGGCCGGGAACGCCGCTTCTCTTCGATACCGCATTGGCTCCGCCGGCCGGGCGGGCCAGCAGTGATGCCAGGGCGACCGTTCCCACACCGGAGGCCGCCGAACCAAACAACTGCCGCCGAGTCACTCGCGCGACATTCTCCCGCTGCAGATCGTTCATGCTGACGCTTTCGCTGAAACCCAGCCGGGAAGCTGGAGTCCGCCTTCTTCTCAGAGGCTGGTAATGTAACGGGGACCGATAATGTAACGGGCGCGGCGACTGAATCTGAACTCTCCGACTGACCGGTCACCGCGACACCGATCATCCGCACTGCGGATTCGGCTCGTTGCTTCATCAGCCCCGGATCAGTTTGTCCAGGAGCGGCGACATCAGGACTCTCACCGAAACAGACGTGCGTCCGCCGGATGCGGTCATGTCGATCGTTCGCGCCGATCGCACGGACCGGCGCGAATGGCTGGCGGAGGCTCCGGTCTGTCCCGCGCTGGTTCATCATCAGATCCGGCACGTGGCGGTCGCGCATCTGCCGGCACCGTATGAAATCGTCCGCACAAAGCTGCCGGGCAGTTTTTTCCTGGCCTGCTTCGGCGGGGAAGGACGAGTGCTGGTGGATGGCCGCTGGGTTCGATGCGGAGCGGGTCGCGCGGCTCTGCTGCCGCCCGGCACGCTGCAGGCTCTTCAAACTCAGCCAGGCCGGTCGTGGGATATCTGCTGGGTGCGGTATCAGGAGCGCGAGGGCCAGAAGCCTCTGGCGGCCGCGCAGACTCCGGTGATTGCCCGGTTCGATGCCGAACCGCTGCGGCTGGCCATTCTGGGTCTGCATCACGAAGTCGCTCACAACCGGCGGAGCGCCGCGGCGGAACGCTGGGCTGAACTGATTCACTGGTACGTGTTTCAGTTCGCGCAACCGGCGCGCATGGATCAGCGTCTCTGGCAGCTCTGGGAATGCGTGGCCGCATCTCTGGAACACGAATGGACCATTCAGGAGATGGCGCGGTCGATTCATCTCAGTGAAAAGCAGTTGCAGAGGCTCTGCCAGAAGGAACTTGGCCGCAGTCCGCGGCAGCAGTTGATCTGGCTGAGAATGCGTCGCGCGGCGGAACTGCTCCAGACACCGGCCAAGATCGAGACCATCGCGCACCAGGTCGGCTATCAGAACGCGTTCGTGTTCTCGACAACCTTCAAGCGCGTCATGGGCTGGTCCCCCTCCGCCTGGCCCGGCCGCCCTCGCGGGATGCGATGACGAGCCGCCCGGAAAAACGGAAATGCCCCGCTGCGAGTGGCTTCACAGCGGGGCATCTCACGCACGCCGGAGACAACGAACTGGAGACAGAGCCTCCGCTCTGCGCGCCTCAAAAACGGTGATGATTCATCTTCCGGCCGGCACCGCTGACGGAGCTGGACTCACGGGAGTCGGATACGTGGGAGTCGGATACGCGGGAGCGGGATAGCCGGTCGCGTAGCCGGGCTGCATGGCCGGTGGCTGCACGGGATAAACATAGGACGGCGGTGCGGGACGCCAGACGCTCTGCTGCTGACACGGACACGGGGCCTGGCCGTGTATCGGCGGCGCTGCGGGATAAACGGGATGACCCCAGCCGGGGGCGACCGCATACGGATGGGGAGCGTAAGGCTGCCCGGGACTTGACGCGGGATACCACTGGCCGGCCGGGACCGGGTAGGGACCGGATGAATACACTCCGGGATGCCCGTATTCAGACACCATGCCGTGCATGGGGAATCCGCTGTCACCGCAGGGAGAACAACTCACCGGACAGGGATCGCACGACGACACGCAGGGTGAGCAGCTTCCGCACGAATGAAACCGCGACAGGCTGCTCTTCATCTTCAAGCCCATGCAGCCGATGCGGGCCTTCGTTTCGGAGAAGTGTCCCTGCAGGCGCGACATCGCACCGTGAAAATGATCGCCGAAGCCCGGCCCACATCCTGAGGAACAGGGGGATCCGCACGGGCTGCAGGTGGTCACGCAGGGACTGCAGGACGAACTGATCTGTTGAAAACAGACCGGCCGGATGGGAGCCAGACCGGCGGATGGAATGGCCTCTTCTTCGTCTTCGGCCGCAGGTGGAACTTCCGCAGGAAGCCGGAGCGGTTCTGACGGGGTCGGCGCAGGCAGAACGACCGGATCGCGGGATCGTGACGGCATCTGATACGGCTGGGCCGGAGCGATCGTCCGCGGTGCGAAGTGCGATTCGCGTGACAGTCCCAGACGCGACTGCAGAGCGTGACAGCCGGCGAGACTGATGAAACCGATCAAACCGGCTGCAGTCCAGGCATGTAGATTCAGTCGCATGACGGCACGTCCAGATTCAGTACGAGGTCAATCAACAGTGAGCCCATTCGCGATGACGCATCCACTCTTGTGTTTGTGAGTAGAGGAATCGTCTGTCGTCCCGCGGACGCGCCACACGAACTGCTCCGAAACCAGCCGGAGCAGTCCAGTGGCTTCGGGCCGCGCGGGAGTTCCGCCGTGCGCCGGTTTGTTTCGATGGGAGCGTTCTGAAGCCTGTGCCGGACGTTCGGGACAAGCCCGGCGCGGAGAGTGTGACTGTGCCGCCAATGCCGGCCCTGTCGGTCTGTCGGTCTGCGGTCTGTCAGGATCGGGCCGGTCATGAGGGGTGATGGGTTTACGAGCGGTCGCGCGGACGGAATCCTTCGCGGAGTTGTTTCCATCAATCTGCGGAGTGGCCCGCTTCATGTTGCCTCCGAAGAGCGCCGAGTTTTCTCTGATCGATCGCTTCCGAACCGCCTGCCGGACCAGGTCCGATGTGCTGCTGGAGATCGGCGACGACGCGGCCGTCGTGCGCTGGCCGGCTTCCAGCGGTCTGCTGACCACGGACATGCTGCTGGAAGGCGTTCACTTTGAATGTCCGCCCGCGACGCCTCGGCAGGTCGGCCGCAAGGCCATGGCCGTGAACCTCAGCGACATCGCCGCGATGGGCGGCCAGCCGGATTTTGCACTCGTCAGTCTGACGCTGACGAAAGGCGCTCGCCCGGAGTTTGCGGATGAACTCTTCGCCGGGCTGCAGGAGATGGCAGAGCGATTTGAGACCGTCATCATCGGCGGCGATACCAACTCGTGGAACGGCCCCGTCATCATCAACGTGGCGGTGACCGGAACTCCGCATCCGCGCGGGCCGGTCACTCGTTCCGGAGCCCGCCCCGGAGACTGGATCATGGTCACGGGATCGCTGGGCGGGAGCCTGTCTGGCCATCATCTGGATTTCACGCCGCGCGTCCGCGAAGCGCGGCAACTGCACGAACTGGTCGAACTGCACGCCATGATGGATGTCAGCGACGGCCTGGCCGGGGATCTGTTTCACATCCTGGAAGAAAGCCGCGCGGGAGCCGTATTGGAAGCGGCCCGCATACCGGTCAGCGAAGCCGCGCGGAACATGCACGACAACCGCTCGCCGCTGGAACACGCGCTCGGAGACGGCGAAGACTTCGAGCTTCTTTTCACGGTCGCGCCACCGGATGGTGAGCGGCTGCTGCAGCGACAGCCGCTCGATGTCCCGCTGAGCCGCATTGGAGAAATCACGGCGGGAACCGAGGCGCTGCTGAAGCTCCCGGATGGAATCCGGCAGCCTCTGTCCCGCCTGGGCTGGTCGCATCCGCTGTGATTCCGGAATCGTCGCAGAAAGCACGGGATCGATTTTCGGACTTTCCGAACCGGCGTGCGAGTCGCAGAATGCGGACGTTGATTCGCCTCTCCGGGACGCACGATTCATGACTCAGCCGCTGCGACTCCTGTTTCTCAACCGCGACCACAGCGAACGCATCGACGCCGTGGCAGCTCGCCTGACGGACTTTCTGCGCGATCAGCCGGAAACAAAAGTGGTGGCTTCGGAAGTCATCGAGAACCTGGATCCATCCATCCTGCCGGGAGTCGATCTGGTGGTGGTGCTGGGTGGCGACGGCGCGATTCTTCGCGCGTCGCGACAGATGGGGATGACTCAACTGCCCATTCTGGGCGTCAACCTGGGCCGGCTCGGCTTTCTCGCCGATATGACGCCGGACGAATTCTGCCAGCGCTTCACGGAGATCCGGCAGCGGCAGTATCAGGTTGTCGAACATCTCATGCTGCAATGCACGTTGCGAACCCGGCAGGGAACCAGCGAAACACTGCTGGGACTCAATGAAGTCGCAGTCAGCGCGGCCCGCAGCATGGAGATGATTGAGGTGGCTCTGTCGATCGACGATCTCCCGGTCAGCACTTACAGCTGCGATGGTCTGATCATCAGCACGCCGGTGGGTTCAACGGCTCACAGCCTGTCGGCCGGCGGTCCTGCCGTGAGACAGGATCTGCCCGTGTTTGTCGCCACACCGATCTGCCCGCATACGTTTTCCAACCGGTCGCTGGTCGATGACGCACGGCGCACCTGGCGATTGAAACTGCCGACGACGCGCACCGAGGTCGTCATGGTTGTCGATGGCCAGATCCGGCGACCCTTTCAGGTGGGCGACGAACTGGAAATCCGCCGCGCCGACGTGACCTTCAAGCTCGCCCGGCTGCCAGGCTACAGCTACTACGGCGTCCTGCAGAAGAAGCTGGGCTGGAGCGGTCAGCCGCGCTACGGAGCGGATTGAGTGCAGGGTTCATACGGGCCACTGGAAATCACCGCGCGTCTCCGGGAGGGCGAGGCTCCTGCCGAGCCGAGGCTGCGGCTCGGCAGGAGCCTCGCCCTCCCGATATTCCGAGCGCAGAGATTTTCTGTGATCCGAATCAGGCGCGCGAGAGAACCCGTTCGTAGACGGCACGGATCTGCCGCGTCATGAACTCGTGCCGGAACTGATCGGTGAATCGTGCGCGGCCGGTCTGGCCAAAGCGTTCGCGCAAGGTCGGAGACTCGATGAGCTGCCCCAGCGCATCGGCCAGTTCCTCGACGGATTCCGGAGGCAGCAGGAAACCCGTTTCACCAGGACGACACACTTCACGCGCGCCGTCGATGTCATAAGAGACAACCGGCCGGCCGGAGATCAGCGCCTGCGGCAGCACGCGCGCGAGGCCTTCCCACACGCTGGTGTGCGCGACGATGTCCGCCGCATGAATCAGTTCCGGAATGCGCGACGGCGGCACCAGCCCCGTGAAGCGGAAGCGGTCGGCAATCCCCAGCGCGGTAATCTCGCGTTCGATGGTTTCGCGCAGCAGACCGTCACCGATGAGCACGAACACCGCTTCCGGATGACTGTCACAGACGACCTTCGCCGCGCGGATCAGGAATTCGTGACCCTTGAGATGAAACAGCCGCGCGACTTTGGCAATCGCCACCTGATGCGGCTGAAGATTCAGTTCGCGTCGCACGTCTTCGCGACGGCGCGGCGGATGCAGGAACGGTTCGACATCCATGCCGCTGTAGATTGTCGTGAAGCGTTCGCGCGGGGCGATTCCGGCGCGGACGTAATGTTCGGTCATGGCATCGCAGACGCTGATGAACGCCGCCGTCCACGGAGCGGCCCGCCGTTCCAGCCAGCGATACACGTTGTAAGCCAGCGCGCTCTGCCCGGTATGGAACGACGCGCCGTGAATCGTATGCACGGCCGGAATCCCCAGACTCCACGCCGCCCGGCGGCCGATGATGCCGGCTTTGGAGCTGTGAGTATGCACGATGTCCGGCTGGAGTTCGCGCAGCGTGGTCCGGATCGTGCGGTAGCTGGACCAGTCCCGCAGCGGATGGATGCTTCGTCGGAACGCATCGACTTCCAGGATGCGGAATCCCGCGCCACGCGCCCGCTCCATCAAGCTGCCTTCCGGCCCCAGTCCCGGCCCGGTGATCAGCGTCACGTCATCGCCGTGCAGACGATGCAGGTCTTCGCAGTTGAAGAGCGTGTTCTCCTGCGCTCCGCCGATGATCAGCCGCGTGATGATATGCGTCACTCGCATCCCTGAGTCCTGTCACGCAATCTGATCTGAGTTCATCCAGAGTTCCGGCGGAGATTTCCCGTCTACAGGTTCTTCAACCGGTCGGCGGCCTGCTTCGCGTACTCCGAATCCTTGAACTGGTCGATCAGCAGTTGATAGTCCTTCGCGGCTTCCTGCGGCTGCTTGAGCAGCTCGGCGCATTTGCCGGACTGGAACAGCGCGGCCGCCTGCCATTCGGGGAACTGATAGAGAAAGTGGACTCGCAGATACGCGTCGCGGGCTTCCTTGTACTGCTGCTGCAGGAAGTGCGTTTCGGCCAGCATGAGCTGCGCCTTCGCGGCGGTTTCCGTTTTCTCACCGGCCTTTGAAGACGTGACGCGCTGGAAGGCCTGCCGCGCTTCTTCAAAGCGCGCCTGATTCTTGAAGGCCCGCCCCACGACTTCATCAACCAGATACAGCAGCGCCGATTCCGGCTGCCACTGCCGCATGCGATCGGCGGTCTTGAGCACTTCGCTGTACTTCTTCTGCCGAACCTGCGCTTCAGCCAGCAGCGGCCAGACATGCGGGAACCATTCCTGCTGAGACACGGAAGCGCGACTGCTCATCTCGGAAACGCTCAGCAGAGTCTTCTCGGCCGGTTCCAGTTGCGACAGGTTGAGCTGCGCGTTGCCCTGCTGAAACTTCGCCTCGGGCATGTAGTCGCTCTGCGGAAACTGCTCGGTCAGCTTCCCGGCCTTATCGACCACATCCTGCCAGTCCTGCACTTCGACGGCCAGGGCGACCAGTCGATACAGCGAATCCTCGCGAACTTTTGCATCGGACTTCGGACTGGAAGCCAGTTGATCGAAGTTCTTCCGCGCGGCTTCCAGCCGGCCGTTGACCAGATCGCTTTCGGCGAGATTGAACCGCGCGTTGTCGGCCAGATCGCTGTCGGGGAATTCGGTGGCCAGCTTCTGATAAACCGCATCGGCGCGATCGTACTGCTCGGCTGCCGCCAGAGCGGCCGCCCATTCATCCAGCACCAGCGGCCGTTCCTTCTCCTTCGGGAACGTCAGATCGAGTGCCGCATAGGCGCGGTCGGCGTCTTCGATCCTTTTCTGCAGGATCAACAACCGCGCGGCCTGCAGTCCGGCGAGATACGCGCGGCGCGCGGGCTTGTACTTCTCAAACGCTTCCTGAAACGCGGCGGTGGCCTTTTCTTTCTGACCCGCCTTCTGCAGCGAATCGCCGATCATGAACGCGGCTTCGGGGGCCAGCTCGTGCTGCGAATGCTGCTGAGTGAACTCGCGGAAGTGAGCTTCCGACGCGGCATAATCGCCCTTCTGAAACTGGCTCCACGCCAGGCCGCTCAGGGCCGCCGGATGAAACGGCGAATCCTTTCCCGGAGCCATCAGAGCTTTGAAGAACCGGATCGAACGATCCCACTCTTTCGCTTCAAAAGCGATGTCCGCGACCAGTTGCAGATTCTGCGACAGGATCGGACTGCCGGCGTGAGCGGTCAGCAGTTGCTCAATGGCCGTATCGGTCTCCTTCCAGTTCCCGCTGCGAGCCGCTGACACCGCCACGATGCTCCACGCCTGATCGCGCAGCACCCCCTGGGCTTCGCGGTCGAGATACGTCTTCGCCGCGCGGATGGCTTCGCTGTGCTGAGCCGCATCGCGGGTCAGAGCACCGAACAGGATCAGCGCTTCGGGGAAGCCTTTGTTCGCATCGGCCTGCACGTCCTGAGCCAGCGGGCGGATCAACTCCAGTGCCGTCGAGTTGTCTTTCTGCAGTTGCTTGAGCCGCGCGAGCTGATACCGCGCTTCGTTGCGAGTCTGATCCATGCGGCTGTTGTCGAGCACCCGGCGGTAGGCGATCTCCGCCTTCACCAGATCGCCATCGGCGCTGCGCATCAGCAGGAACTGACCGCGCTGCAGATCGTGCGGCAGCCGGATTTCGCTGGCCGGATACTCGCGTTCAAACCGGTCCAGCAGGAGTTCCGCATCGCGGAGCCGAGCGGTCCGCGGCGCATCCTTCAGATCGCGGGTCTGCTTCAGGATGCAGTCCGTCGCGAAGTACAGGCTGTGATCGCCGAACGAGCCGCGCGGGAAACGGTCGCTGACTTCCAGAAATCGCTTCTCTGCATCCAGCAACTGCCCCGACTTCAAATGACAGTCGGCCAGTTGATAGAGGATGGTTTCCGTCAGCGGATCATTCGCCGCCGTCGAAGCGGCTTCCCGCAGCACCGTGGCGGCTCCGGAAAAATCCCGCAGTGCTTTCAGCGTGAGGCCCTTCCAGTAGCCGGCCTTCAGCTTCTGCGATGGCTCGTCTTCCGCCTGATCGAAGAAGGTCAGAGCCTTCTGGTAATCGCTCTTCTGATACGCCGCGTAGCCGGCGTTGAGTCGCGCCACGGGAATCAGCGCGGACTTCGGAAACCGCTTCTCGACGTTCTGATATTCCACGAGCGCCTGGTCGAAGTCCTTCTTCTCGAAGAGCAGCCCGGCGATCGCCAGCTGCGCTTCCGGAGCGCGATCGGCGGCGGCATCGGCCGTCACTTCGCGATAGAGCTTCAAGGCCGTGTCGGATTCGCCCAGCGCTTCCGTGGCCTGCGCCAGTCCGAAACGAGCTTCGGCCGCCATGCGTCCGCGCGGGAACAGGTCGAGCGATTTCTGCAGACTGGCCGAGGCTTCGCGATGCCGGCCCAGTCGCCGCTGCGATTCGCCGAGATACGCCCAGCCGAACTCCCGGAACGGATCTTCCGGGTACTTCTTCAGCGCCCGGTCGAACGCGGTCGCGGCGGCTTCAAAGTCTCCCAGGTAATAGCTGCACTCCGCGATGCGGAAGTCGGCATGCGCGACGTCGCGGCTGTTCGGATACTTCGTGACGAACGTCGTCAGCGTCTTCCGGGCTTCGGCATACTTCGTGTTCTGAATCTGAGTCAGCCCCAGATACAGAGTCGCCAGCGGCGTCTGATCGTGACCGGGATGAGCGGTCAGAAACTTCACAAACGCCTCTTCGGCCAGCGACCAGCGTTCGTTCTGATACAGACCTTGAGCGAATTTGAAATCGTCCGTTCCCTGATCGGCCCGGACCGCGCTGGCCAGCGACAGACCGAACAGAAGCAGACACAGCAGTCGGAGAACTTTCACGAGCGAACTCCCGGCAGGAATGAAGCGTGCTCATCCTACTGCTCCGCCGGGAGGAAACTGAAGAATGCGGTGGCCAGTGAGTTTCCGATGAGCGGAGCACCGGGCTTCGCACGGTGTGAAACGCGGCGTTCAGCCAGTCCACCGCCGTGGACGACGCCTTTGATTGTTTAACCCGCAGCCGGAGGCGCAGGCGTTTTCAGAGTTCGTTCCGGAAAGACTGCTCACACGAAGTCACAAAGAGAGGGACCGATAGATCGCCCTGCCTGGTGACTCCGTGCCTGAATGCCTTTCCTGTGAGATTCACTGTCGTGAATTGATCCTCAGATTGATTTCCGCGCCTTGCCGCTCACAGCCACATCAACTCACTCGCGCTGAGATCAATCTGAAGGTCAATCAACGAGGACACCTGGTGCTTCAAACATCTCCTGAAAGGCCACGTCCCGTATATGCTGCCGCGGCGCTGGCCGGTCTCAATCCTCACGACGTGAGGACGCTCCCTGGAATGGACTCATGAATGGATTCGTGCTGACGGTGTTCGCTCTGGTGTACGCCGTCATGATCATCGGCCGGATGCCGGGGACCGCGATTGACCGGACGGGAGCGGCGTTGCTGGGCGCGGTCGCGCTGATCGGCGGACAGGCTGTGTCGCTTGAAGCCGGCTGGCGGGCGATTGATGTCTCCACGATCGCGCTCCTGTTCGGACTGATGCTGGTCTCCGCGCAGTTCCGGATCGGCGGCTTTTACTCGCGTTTCACACAGCGGCTGGCGGGTGTTCCGGTCACACCGCGGACACTGATGCTGATGGTGATTCTCGCCGCCGCCGTTCTGTCGGCCGTATTGACCAACGACATCGTCTGCCTGGCGATGTCGCCGCTTCTGGCCGAAGGCTGTCTCAAACGGAAGCTGAATCCCGTGCCGTTTCTGCTGGCGCTGGCCTGCGCCAGCAACATCGGCTCGGCGGCCACGCTCATCGGCAACCCGCAGAACATCCTGATCGGCCAGCGGCTGAATCTGAACTTTCTCACGTATCTCGGTCAGGCCATCGTGCCCACGCTGCTGAGCCTGCTGGTCACCTGGTGGTTCATCTGCCGCCAGACAGCCGGCCGATGGGAGACGGACCTGACTCCCGTGATCGCGCCGTATCCGGAGTTCAATCGCTGGCAGACCGGCAAAGGTCTGGTCGTGACCATCGCGCTGCTGATCGCGTTCCTGATTCCCGCCGTGCATCGCGATGTGACGGCACTCGTGGCGGGAGCCGTCATCCTGACCAGCCGCAAAGCCACGAC
>Ga0172376_10005162_pt1 | contig 14657 bp, 12 predicted proteins | sample Lak35m_FD_121114 | JGI IMG/M metagenome (GOLD analysis project Ga0172376, IMG submission 121114) | Freshwater microbial communities from Kabuno Bay, South-Kivu, Congo - kab_092012_35m | ecosystem: Environmental > Aquatic > Freshwater > Lake | place: Democratic Republic of the Congo: South-Kivu...
CGACCGGGCGACCCCGACACCGACGATCACGACGGTGTAGACGAACAGACCGGCCACGACCGAGGGCAGGGCCGTCATCGCCTCGACGACCGTGCGCACCACGCGGGCGAAGCGTCCCCCGACCTCGGTCATGAACACCGCGGTCCCGATGCCGAGTGGCACCGTGATGGCGATCGCGATGCCGACCTGGATGAGGGAGCCCGCGATCGCGTGCAGGACCCCACCCCGGTCGAACGGGTCGCGCGGACCGGTCCCCGCCATGTCCTGGGTGTAGAAGTTCAGGTTGGGCAGCGCCTGGCGGCCCTCCCAGAACACGAAGGCGACCGTCGAGATCAGCGCGACCCCGACCAGTGCGGCGCCGCCGGTGATCACCACCGTGGCCACGCGGTCCTTGACCTCGGTCGAGGTCCCTTCGACAGCGGCGACCGCCGCGGACAGCACGATCGCGAGGACGAACGCCGTGACGGCGAAGGCGGGGATCGTGCCCCACGGCAGGAGCCGGAAGCAGATGATCCAGGCCAGCGAGAGCGCGGCGACGACCGCACCGAGCCGCTGGAGCCGGTCGTCGACGGTCAGCTTGCCGATCGGACGCGGGACGGGCGCCAGCTCGACGACCTCGTCGCCGGGCGTCCGGGGTCGCGGCAGGTGGGTGGCGCCCACCGGGCGGTCGGTGAGGGCGGTCATGCGTCGGTCTCCGCTCCCGAGCGGCTGCGCGCGACGACGATCGCGGCGAGCGTGTTGATGACGAGGGTGATGCAGAAGAGCACGAAGCCCGCGGTGAGCAGCGCGGAGAGCTGGGCGTCGGACGCCTCGCCGAAGCGACCCGCGATCAGGGCCGAGACGGTGTTGGTGCCGATCTCGAGGATGTTGGGCTTGATCTCGAAGGCCGGCGAGACGATCAGGAGGACCGCGATGGTCTCGCCGAGGGCGCGGCCCAGGCCCAGCATCGTGCCGCCGATGATGCCGCCCCGCCCGAACGGCAGGACGACGGTGCGGATGACCCCCCAGCGCGTCGCGCCCAGGGCGAGGGCCGCCTCCCGCTCCCCCTGCGGCGCCTGGTCGAAGACCTGGCGCATCACGGCGCAGGCCATCGGCAGCACCATCATCGCCACCGCGATCCCGGCGATGAAGGCCGACGCGGTGTAGCGGGTGGCCTCCCACGTCGCGGCGTTCGGGTCCGCGTCGACGGAGAACAGCGGGATCCACCCGAGGTTCTGGTGCAGCCAGCGGGCGATCGCACTCGCATGCGGTTGGAGGAGGAAGAAGCCCCAGAGCCCGTAGATGATGCTCGGCACCGCGGCCATCAGGTCGACCATCGAGACGAGCCAGCCCTTGAGCCGGGCCGGGGCGAAGTCGGAGATGTAGAGCGCGGTCATCAGGCTCAGCGGGAAGGCGATGAGCAGCGCGACGCCGGCGACGCTGAAGGTGCCGACCAGCACCGCGCCGATGCCGAGGACGTCCGCCTCAGGCTGCCACTGGGTCTCAGTGAAGAAGCTCCAGCCGTAGCGCTGCAGCGTCGGCACCGACTGGAGCGCGAGGAAGAAGCCGATGCCACCGGTGATGACCAGGACGCTGGCGCCGACGAGGGTGGCCCCGATGACGAAGGTGCGGTCCGCACCCGTCGGGCGGCGGCTGATGCGCCGCGGGCGGGGCGGTTCGGTGCCGGGCACCGGGGTGCCGAGCACAGGCAGGACGGTGGTCACGCGGTCCTCGTGGGGAGCGGGCCGATCAGGCGGGGACAGGGGGGTCCGAGACGTCCCGATCGTCCGCGACCGCGTCTGACGCAGGGTGTTCCCCGAGGTGAACACCGCGTGAAGCGTGCCCGAAGGTCACACCCGAATCGGGTGTTTCCGGACCGTCAGCCGCGGGTGAGCTCGCTCGCCGGGCGCTGCACCGCGAGCAGGACCCGCTGGACGGCCACGGCCGTCTCCCGCCGGCGCGCCTCCCGTGTCGCGCGGTCGGCGGCGGCGTACGCGTCGCAGGTGCGCTCGAGTCGCTCGAGCCCCTCGACCAGCACCGCCAGGCCGGGGCTGCGGCGCGGGCGCTGGGCGCGGATCTCCATCGCCCAGGTCGCGCAGTGGTGCGCGAGGACGACCGGGTCCGGGTCCCGACCGTCGAGCAGCTCGGCGCACCCGGTCAGCACGGCCTCCGCCGCCTGGGAGAGGACGACCTCGCCCCCGCGGGCCGGCGGACGATCGGGCGCCGGACCCGCGGGATCCCGCTCGGTCACGAGCCGGCGCAGGGTCTCCAGGAACGTGCGCAGGGGGTGGGCCACCCGGCCAGGCTAGGCGAGCAGATCGGCGAGTCGGGGCCGGATCCCCCACGACGTGACGAGCGCCTCGTACTCCTCGCGGGCCCCCGCATCGGGCTCCCGCCCGGTCCGGACGGCGCGGATCAGCGTGTTGCGGGGGGTGTGCCGACTCTCGACGAACTCGACCACGTCGACGCGGTAGCCGCGCTGACGCAGCAGCGACGCTCGCAGCCCGTCGGTCAGCGTGTCGGCCAACCGCTCCCGGAGGATGCCGTGCCGAGTGAGGGCGCCGTACGGCGCGGGGGGCGGCCGGCGTCGCAGCTGGGCGGCGACGTCGTGGTGGCAGCACGGCGCCGCCAGCACCAGCGTGGCGTCCCACGCCACGGCCCGGGCGAGCGCCTCGTCGGTGGCGGTGTCGCAGGCGTGGAGAGCCAGGACCACCTCGGGCGGGCGCGCCAGCACCCCCGTCAGGTCGGCGGCCGCGATCGGGGCGACGACCCAGCTGGCCGCGTCGTCCCAGCCCAGGTCGCGCGCGACCGCGAGGTTGTGGTCGAAGGACTGCTGCTTGCTGTCGACGCCGACGAGGTGCACCGGGACGTCGCGCTGGCGCAGCAGGGCCAGGGCGGCGAACGAAAGGTAGGCGTTGCCGCACCCCAGGTCGGCGACCCGCAACGGCTCCACCTCCGTCGGCACGCGCAGCCGACCGGTGGACCAGGCATCGGCCAGCGCCGCGTCGAGAGCCCGCAGGAACTCCTCCACCTGGCGGTACTTCGCCTGCCGCGACGGCTTCACGCGGCCGTGGTCGTCGGCGATGCCGAGGGCGCGCAGCACGGGGTGGTCGGGGGCGAGCAGACGCTGCTTGCCCCGGTCGTGGGTGCGGTCGGGCGCAGCCGGCCGCTGCGTCGACGCCACCGGCGCGACGTGGACGAGGGCCTCCCCCCGCTTGGTGATGCGGACCTGGGTCTGCTCGGTCGCGGTGTCCACGTGCCAGTTGCCAAACGGCTCGTCGAGGAGGCCGTCCACCGCCGCCGCGGCCGCCGCCCCGACCGGGTGGTTGGCGACGTGCGCCTGCGTCTCGTCGTACGCCGTCACCTGCAGGTGCCGGCCGGCCTTGAGGTCGACGTAGCGCAGCTCGACCCGACGCCAGGCCGGACGGGGCCCCTTGCGCCGGCCCGAGGCGACCGCGCGGACAAGGTCCGCGTCGGCGAGGAGCGCGGCCCGTACCCGGGCCTGGGCGCGCAGCAGGGGCTCGGCGGGCACCGGCTCAGCCTCGCAGGACGGACGCCGCGACCACGACGAGCAGCAGGCCGGACAGGGCGAGCGGGATCACGAGGCGACGCAGGCGGGGGTCCACGGCGGCGATCCTATGCCGCGGCCCGCGGGGCCTCGGCGGCCTCCACCGTCGCGGCGGCCGCGGCCGAGATGCGCTCGCCGCGGCGGAAGAGCGCGACCGCGAGCAGGACGCCGAGGATCGTCATCGCCCCACCGCCCAGCAGCGTCCAGCGGGCTCCGAAGGTCTCCCCGACCCAGCCCACGAAGGGCGACCCGAGCGGGGTGCCGCCCATGAAGATCATCATGTAGAGCGCCATGACGCGGCCGCGCAGCTGAGGTGCGGTCGTGGTCTGCATCACCGTGTTGGCCGCGGTGATCATCGTGAGCGCCGCCAGGCCGAGCAGCGGGCTCCACAGGAGGTAGAACGCGTACGTCGGCGCCAGCCCGGCGATGATCTCGGCGACGCCGAAGGCGAGAGCGGCCAGCACGACGAGGCGCAGCCGGATGCGGACCCGGCGCGCGGCCAGCAGCGCGCCGGTGAGCGAGCCCACCGCCATGACCGAGCCGATCACGCCGTACTCCTGCGCGCCCTTGTCGAACACCTCGGTGGCCATCAGCGCCGAGGTCATCTGGAAGTTGAGCCCGAAGGTGCCGGTGAAGAAGACGATCACCAGGATCAGCTTGAGGTCGGGCCGGCCGCGCACGTAGCGGATGCCGTCGCGGATCATCCCCCGCCCGCGCGGCTGGGGGTCCGGGGTGTCGAGCGCAGCGGGGTCCATGCGCTGGAGGGCGCCGATGACGGCGAGGTAGCTCACGGCGTTGATCGCGATCACCCACCCGGTCGCCGACGCGCCGCCGCCGAAGGCCGCGATCAGCAGGCCTGCCAGGGCCGGCCCCATCACGCGGGCGGCGTTGAACGACGCGGAGTTGAGGCCGACCGCGTTGCTCAGGTCGTCGGACCCCACCATCTCGCTGACGAAGGACTGCCGGGCAGGTCCGTCGAAGGCCGTGCCGATGCCGAAGACGAACGCCAGGGCGTAGACGTGCCAGACCTCGGCCACGCCGGTGATCGCCAGGATGCCGAGCAGGGCGGAGGGCACGGCCATCATCGCCTGCGTCACCTGGAGCAGGCGGCGCTTCGGGAAGCGATCGGCCAGCAGTCCGGCGTAGGGCGAGAGGAGGAGGATCGGCAGGAACTGCAGACCCGTCGTGATGCCGAGCGCGGTGCCGCTCCCGGCGGTCAGGACCAGCACCAGCCAGTCCTGGGCGACCCGCTGCATCCACGTCCCGGTGTTCGACACCACCCCACCGGCGGCGTACAGGCGGTAGTTGCGGATCGACAGGGCGCGGAAGGTGGGGCTCAAGCGTCAGCCAGCCTCTCGAGGATCGGGGCGGCACGGCGCAGGACGTCGCGCTCATCGGGGGTCAGTCGGCGCAGCTCACGGGCGAGCCACGCGTCGCGGCGCAAGCGGTCGGCAGCCAGCGTCTCGGCTCCCCGCTCGGACAGGCTCACGAGCACGCAGCGTCCGTCCTGCTCGCTCGGCCGGCGCACGACGTAGCCCTCCTGCTCGAGCTGGTTGACCGCGCGCGTCATCGTGGGCGGCTGGACGCGCTGGAGCGCGGCGAGCTGCCCGACGGTCTGCTCGCCCTCGCGGAAGAGGTCGCCGAGGACGGCCAGCTGACCGGTGCTCAGCTCGTTGTCGGGGTCACGCTCGGCGCGGATCCGGCGGAAGATCCGCGCGACGGAGAGCCGCAGCGCGGACGCCAGGCCGACGTCCGTGCGCGCGAGCTGTTCGATCGTGGGAGCCATATCGTGAGCATAACTCATTACCCACGCTAACTATTCCGCGCTCCCCCCGGCGCGGTCGACCCCACTCAGGTCAGCAGGGCCCGCAGCGGCTCGATCGCGAAGTAGGCGACGAACAGGATCGAGACGACCCACATCAGCGGGTGGATGTCGGCCAGCTTGCCGCGCGCGACCTTGATCAGCGTGAAGGCGATGAAGCCCGCGCCGATGCCCGCGGAGATCGAGTAGGTGAACGGCATGAGCGCGATCGTCAGGAACGCCGGGATCGCGATCTCGAGGTCGTCCCAGTCGATGTTCTTGACCTGCTGCATCATCAGGAAGCCCACCAGCACCAGGGCCGGCACCGCGGCCTCGTTGGGGACGATCGCGACGACCGGCGACACGATGGTCGCGAGGAGGAACAGCACACCCGTGACGATGCTCGACAGTCCGGTGCGCGCACCCTCCGCGACCCCCGAGGCCGACTCGATGTAGGACGTGTTGCTCGACACCGCGGCCGCACCGCCCGCCGCGGCGGCGAGCGAGTCCACGACCAGGATGCGCTTGGTGTTCGGCGGGGTGCCGTCCTCGTCGAGCAGGCCCGCCTCGGCGCCGATCGCCGTCATCGTCCCCATCGTGTCGAAGAAGTCGGCCAGCAGGAGCGTGAAGACCAGCAGCAGCACGGTCACGATGCCCGCGGACTCCCACGAGCCCAGCAGGTTGAAGTTGCCGAGCTGACCGAAGTCCGGGACGGCGACGATCGCGTCGGGCAGCGCGGGGACGTTGAGGCTCCAGCCCCGGGGGTTGACCCCGTCGGCGCTCACCGCAGGGCCGATCGTCGCGATCTGCTCGACGATGATCGCCAGGACCGTCGTCGCCAGGATCGCGATGAGGATCGCGCCCTTCACCTGGCGGACGTAGAGCACCACCATCAGGCCGAGACCGAGGACGAAGACCAGCACGGGCCAGCCGATGAGGGTGCCACCCGCGCCGAGCTCGACCGGCACGGGGCCGGTGCCGGTGCGACGGACGAAGCCGGAGTCGACGAGGCCGATGAGGGCGATGAAGAGCCCGATGCCGACGCTGATGGCGACCTTGAGCTGCACCGGCACGGCCCGGAAGACGGCCTCGCGGAAGCCGGTGAGGACCAGGACCAGGATGACCAGACCCTCGATGACCACCAGACCCATCGCGTCCGCCCAGGTCATCTGGCTGGCGATCGAGTAGGCCACGAAGGCGTTGAGGCCCAGGCCGGCGGCGATGGCCAGCGGGTAGTTGGCGACCACGCCCATGAGGATGGTCAGCACCCCGGCGACCAGTGCCGTGGTCGCCGCGATCGAGGCGAAGTCCCCGAGGCTGTTGCCCTCGGCGTCGGTCGCGCCCGAGAGGATGATCGGGTTGAGCACGATGATGTAGGCCATCGTGAAGAAGGTGACGACACCGCCGCGCACCTCTCGGGCGAGGGTCGAGCCGCGCTCGGTGATCTTGAAGTACTTGTCCAGGGTCGTGGTCACCGGAGGATCGTGCCCTAGATTGGCGGCATGGACGAGCAGGCGCCGCGACACGAGATCGGCAACCGGTCCTACCTGATCGCCGACGTCGACCCGCTCGACGTGGACGGCGTCCGGACGGTCGCCGTGGGCGCGGCCGCATGGCTGGCCGCCTTCGTCCTGCTCCTCCCCTTCTACGGCCGGCTCGAGGACGCCGACCGCGGCTGGTGGCTGTGGACCTGCCTGGCCGGGTTCGGCCTCGGCGTCATCGGCTGGGACTACTGCCGACGCCGCCGCAACCACCGGCTCGCCGCGGTCGAGGCCGGGACGGCCCGACCCCCGGAGGCCGCCGGCCCGCTCGGGCTCTAGCCGGCCCGAGCGTCAGAAGGTCTCGAGACGCTCCTCGGCGTCGTCGTCGAGCACCGGCTCGGGCAGCGGCTCGGGCTGGTGCCGCTTGGCGAGCCGGACCTCGGAGTGCGCGCCGCACCCGTGGTCGAAGGAGACGACCCGACCGTCGTCGTTGGCGTTGCCGTTGGCGCACACGCCGAACAGCGTCGACAGCGGGCCCGCGAGCCGGACGAGGAAGCCGCAGCCACCGCACTGGTCCGGCGCCGCCTGGGCCAGCGGGGAGTCGGGACCCTGGTCGCCGTCGTACCAGCGCTGGGCGGCCTGGTCGCGACCCTCCAGCGAGAGCACCCGCGGGCGGCCGAGACCGACCTCGAAGATCACCTCCCGCATCGCATCCGCGTCGACGATCTCGTCGCCGGCGCTCTGGCCCGGGGCCAGTCGGGGGTCGTCCGCCTCGACGGGGAGCAGGTCTCCCGGAGACAGGTCACCGGGTGCCAGGCGGTCCTTGTAGGGCACCCACGCGGGCGCGACGATCGCGTCCTCGCCCGGGATCAGGACGACGTCGCTGACGGTCACCGTCCGCTGACGGGAGGCCCGGACGACCGTCACCGCCCAGACCCAGCCGCGGTAGCCCGCCTGGGTGCAGGTGAACAGGTGCGTCACCACCCGCTCGCCGTCGACGACCAGGCCGGCGTGGTCGCCCACGGACGTGGCCGGGACCTGCTCGAGCAGGGCGGCGCGGGCGGTGTCGACCGCGGCGGCGGCCACAGCATCGCGCTTGGCGGAGCGGGCGGTGGTGATCATGGCGCGATTGTGGCACGCGGGTCGCCCAGGCACCGGGCAAGATGAGTCCATGCAAGACGACGCCGGTGCTCCGCCGCCGAGCCGGGGCCGCCGCGCGGCGCAGGCGACGGCACGCGGGACGCGGGCGACCGTGCGCGGGACGCGCACCGCGATGGGCTCGACGGTGCGACTCGCGCGGCGGGCCTCGCACGCCCAGGGCGCGGGCCAGACCGGCCTGTCGCGTCTCATCGAGCTGCACGCCGTCAACGCGGCAGGCGACGCCGCTGTGGCGATCTCCCTGGCCGGCACCCTGTTCTTCCAGGTCCCCACCGGTGAGGCCCGGGGGCAGGTGGCGCTCTTCCTGGGACTGACCATGCTGCCGTTCGCGGTGGTGGCGCCGCTCATCGGCCCGCTCCTCGACCGCTTCAGCCACGGCCGACGGTGGGCGATCGGCTCGACGATGGCGCTGCGCGGCTTCCTGTGCTGGGTCCTCGCGAGCGCCGTCGCGAGCGGGTCGTTGGCGCTGTTCCCCGCCGCGCTCGGCTGCCTGGTGGCGTCGAAGGCGTACGGCGTCACCCGGGCCTCGGCGGTGCCCCGACTCGTCCCGGAGGGCTTCACGCTGGTCAAGGCGAACTCCCGGATCTCCCTCGCCGGGACCATCGGGGCCGCGATCTCGGCACCGCTGGCGATCGGCGCCTCCCTGATCGGACCGGAGTGGTCGCTGCGCTACGCCTTCGCGATGTTCGTCTTCGCCACGATCCTCGCGATCCTCCTCCCCGCGCGGGTCGACTCCTCGGCCGGCGAGGAGCAGCTCGCCCTCGGGTCGGTCGGCGGCATCGGCGGGTCGATGCGCTCCCCCGTCCCGGCCGGGGTGGTCTTCGCCCTCCGCTGCAACGCCGGCCTGCGCCTGCTCTCCGGCTTCCTCGTGATGTTCATGGCGTTCCTGCTGCGCGACCAGCCGTTCGCCGGGTGGGAGTCACGACCCGAGCTGCTCCTCGGCCTCGTCGTCGGGGCAGCCGGCGTCGGCAGCACCATCGGCATCGCCCTGGGCGCGGTGCTCCGCAGCGTCCAACCCGAGATCACCGTCGTCCTCGTGCTCGTCGCCGACGCGGTCATGGTCGTGGTGGCCGCGCTGTTCTTCGGCCTCGTCCCGGCGGTGCTGCTCGGCCTGACGGCCGGCCTGTGCCAGAGCCTCGGCAAGCTGTCGCTGGACGCGCTCATCCAGCGGGACGTGCCGGAGCGCCGACGCACCAGCGCCTTCGCGCGGTCCGAGACGCTGCTCCAGCTCTCGTGGGTGCTCGGGGGCTTCCTCGGGATCGGGTTGCCCCTGATCCCCCGGCTGGGCCTCGGCGTCGTCGCCGGGGTCCTCGTCGCGTGGGCGGTCTTCGTGCTCACCCACCGTCCCACCCGGACCCCCCGGGCAGCGGTCCCGGCCGACCGGCGAGGCTAGAGGTCGAGCTCGTCGGCGAGCGCGCGCAGCAGCTTGGCGGTGGGTGCGGCCGTCCGCGAGTCGGGCTGACGACCGTTGCGGTACGCCTCCCCGAGGTCGTCCAGCAGCCGGATCAGGTCCTCGACGATCGGCACCATCTCCTCGGGCCGCTTGCGGCGCGCCTTCGCGACCGAGCCCGTGGGGTCGAGGACCCGCACCTGGAGCGCCTGGTCGCCGCGGCGGCCCTGCGCGATGCCGAACTCCACCCGCGTGCCGGCGCGCAGCGTCGTGACCCCGTCGGGGAGCGCCGAGGCGCGGACGTAGACGTCCTCGCCGCCCTCCTGGGAGAGGAAGCCGAAGCCCTTGTCCGCGTCGTACCACTTGACCTTGCCGGTGGGCACCGTCTCGACCTCCTCGTCCTGCGGCGGGGTTCCGCCGTCGCACGGCCCCAACTCTAGGCCGCAGGCACCTCCCCGCCGGACCCGGTTGCCCGCAGCGCGGACCGTTTGCGAGCATGTGAGGTCCGCACCGTCCCGAGTCGTGACCAGCGAGGAGGTCCGCCGTGCCATCCCCTGGCCGCATCGCGGGACCGCTCGTGGCGATCGTGACGGCGGCGGCTCTCGCCGTCGGCGGTGTCCCGGCGACCGCCTCCGTGGCGCCCGCCCCGGTCGGCGACCCGACCGTCTCGACGCTCGACGACGTCTACATCGTGACGCTGCGCGGCGCTCCGACCGCCTCGTACGCCCCACGGAACGCGCCCGGGTCGACGACGCGCCCGCCGGCGGGCACCCGCTTCGACCGGGAGCGGGCGGTCGTCGAGCGGCGAGCCGCCGACCTGCGCGCGCGTCAGGACGCCGCGCTCGCCGGCCTCGGTGACGATGCGCCCGAGCCTCTGTACCGCCTGACCACCGCGCTCAACGCGGTGGTCGTCCGCCTCGCGCCGGACCAGGTCAAGCGCCTGCGCGCCGCGGCCGAGGTCGTCCGTGTCGAGCGCAGCATCCGCGTCCGCCTCCAGTCCGCCGACGCGACCGGCGCGCTCGACCTCGCCGGGTCCCGCGGCGCGTGGGAGGTCGGCGGCGGCCCCGAGAGCGCCGGCGCCGGGACCGTCATCGGCTCCGTGGACTCCGGGATCTGGCCGCGCAACCCATCCTTCGGCGGAGCCTCGGACCGTGCCCGCGGGCTCCCGGGCTTCAGCGGCCGCTGCCGGGTCGGCGCGAGCAGCGACCGCGCGCTGTGCGGCAGCAAGATCGTGGCGGCGGACTGGTTCGTCACGGCCTTCGGCGCCGACGCGACCGCGGCGGGGGACGAGCTCTCGCCGCGGGACACGCTCGGCCACGGCACGCACAGCGCGGCCGTCGCCGCGGGGGCCGCGGGCGTCTCGGCAAGCGCCGGCCGTCAGTCGTTCGGCCGCATCTCCGGCGTCGCCCCCGGCGCCCGCATCGCCGCCTACAAGGCGTGCTGGACCGCCCCCGACCCCGACGACGACGGGTGCGAGACCGCCGACCTGGTCGCCGCGGTGGACCGCGCGGTCGGCGACGGCGTCGACGTCCTCGACGTCCCGGTCGGCTCCACGCCGGCCGCCCCACGTGACTCGCTCTCCGAGGCCCTCCGCCATGCGACCGCGGCGGGGGTCTTCGTCGCCACCGCGGCCGGCAACCTCGGCCCGGGCCGCGGCTCCGTCGCCCAGCCCGCGCCCTGGGTCGCCACCACCGCCGCCGCCTCGCACCGGCTGCGCCAGGGCGCGGTCGTCCTCGGTGACGGGACGCGCATCGTCGGCACGATGGTCGCCGACCGCGAGGTGCCCGACAGCCCCCTGGTCGTCGCGGACGGCACCGCCCGGCACTGCGCGCCGGGGTCCTTGGACCCGCAGCAGGTCACGGGCTCCGTCGTCGTCTGCGAGCGCGGAGTCGTCGCGCGCGTCGAGAAGTCCGCGGCCGTCGAGGCCGCCGGCGGCGTGGCGATGGTCCTGGTCAACCCGACTCCCCAGGCGACCTCGGTGGACCTGCACAGCGTCCCGACCGTCCACCTCGACGCGGCCGCCGCGGCGCCCCTGCGGTCCTACCTCGACGCGACCGACGAGCCGCGGGCCCGCCTCGACCCGACGGCGACCGACGGCAGCGAGCCGGTCCGGCTGCTCCCGTACTCCGGGCGGGGACCGGTCCTCGACGAGCCCGACCTCCTCAAGCCCGACCTCGCCGCTCCGGGCGAGGGCATCCTCGCCGCCACCACCCCCGGGGCCGACGGTCGGCGCTGGGACCTGCGCTCCGGTACCTCCGTCGCGAGCGCCCACGTCGCCGGGCTCGCGGCGGTCGTCCGCTCGGTCCACCCGGACTGGACCCCGGCTCGCATCCGGTCGGCCCTCATGACGACGGCCGAGCCCGTACCCGGCGCCGACGGCCCGTTCGCCCAGGGCTCCGGGCTCCCGCGAGCCGCACGGGCCCTCGACCCCGGCCTGGTCCTCGACGTGAACCCGCGGGCGTACGCCCGGTGGGCCGCGGGTGACCTGCCCTCGCACCGGCTCAACCTGCCCTCGATCGCCGTCGGCGGCCTGCTCGACCGCACGGTCGTGCGCCGCACCCTGACCAACGTCTCGGGCAACACCGAGTCCTACAGCGCCAGCGTCTCCGGACTCCCCGGACTCGACGTCCGGGTGCGACCGGCCGCCTTCACCCTCGCCCCCGGCGCCTCGCAGACCGTCCGCATCCGCATCGTCCGCACCGCCGCGGCGGTCGACGACGTCGCGGTGTCCGGCGCGGTGAGCTGGGTCGGCCAGACCGACCACACGGTCCGGGTCCCGGTCGTGGTCCGCCCGGTGGCGGCCCAGGGACCCGCGGTCGTCCGCGGCGAGGTCGGCGACGAGCGGCTCACCCTGCGGCCCCGCATGGGCGCCCGCTCGGCGCGGGTGCAGGTCGCGGGCCTCGCCGGCGCCATCCCCACGCCGTACGCCCTCACGCCCGAGTCCGACGACTTCGTGGAGGTTCCGGTGCGGGTGTCCGGCGGCACCCGCGTGCTGCGGGTGCTGGCCGAGACCAACGGGCTGGGCGACGACGTCGACCTCACGCTGCTGCGCGGCGAGACCGTCGTGGCCGAGGCGACCGGCACGGCGGGTCGCGAGGAGCTCCTCCTGGCCGACCCGCCGGTCGGGGACCTGACCGTGCGGGTGCGGGTCGCACGGGCGGCGAACGGACGCACCGTGAGCGGGCGGCTCTTCACCTGGACCGTCGACGTCCGCGACGCCGGCAACGTGTCCCTCTCGACCGACGTCCTGCGTGGCGCCCCCGGCACCCGGCCGCGGCTCACGCTGACGTGGCGCGACCTCGACGCGACGCAGCGCTGGATCGGGCTGGTCGGCTTCGGCCGCGGCGCCCGTCAGACGCTCATCGACCTGCGATGACGGGAACCGTCAGCTCCGAGGGGCGCGACGGCGAGGTGTGGAGGGTCATCGGCACGAGGCTGCCCAGGAGGTTCGGCAGTGCCGGCAGCAGGTGGGGCACGTCGAAGGCCTGGATCGCGATGCGGAGGCGGTGACCGGGCTTGATCCGGGCGTGGGTGGGGAAGACCTCGACATCGATCGGCGCCACCTCGCCCGCCGCCAGCGGCTTCATCCGCTCCCGGGTGAACGGGTGGTGCACCTGGACGATCTTGCCGTCCAGCCGCCGGGTCCGCCGCTCGTCGATAGCGCGGTGCGCGATCACCTGCCAGCCGCCGGTGAGACGGGTGACGGTGCCGTCAGGGGCGACGTCGGAGACCGCGACCGAGAGCATGCCGTCGCCTGCGGGCGTGGACGTGTGGAGACGCGCGTTGATGGGGCCGGAGATCCGCACGGCGCGCGTCATCGGCGCCGTGTCGAAGACCAGGCCGGAGAGGTCGTTGAGGCGGTTGTCGGTCAAGCAGGGCGAGAACAGCGGGATCAGCCCGAGCACCCCGGCCGTCCACTGGCTGGCCGACCGGGTGCACAGGCCCGCGACGGGGAGCGGCAGGACCGTCGACTCCGCCGCCTCGACCGCACCGGTGGTCAACCGTCCCGGCACCCCGTTCACGGCGCGGCCCGACAGCCGGTAGCTCGCGGCCCGCAGGTCGCGGCGCATCCACTGACGCGACCGGGTCCAACGGTCGGCACCCTGCTCGTACTGGGTCACCGGGGCGATGTCGGCGTCGAGGCGACGGTCTCGGCGCCCCTGGACGTACCGGTCGAACCAGCGCAGCTGGAGCTCGTCGAGGGTGCCGTAACCCGCCTCCTCCAGCCCGTCGCCGGAGGAGGCCTGCAGGTGGTCCCAGGGGCCGATGACCAGCTTGGTGGGGACGCCGCGCTTGCGGAGCCGCTCGAAGAGCAGCGGGGTGCCGCGCTGGAAGAGGTCGTACTGGCCGGAGAGGAAGAAGGCCGGCACGTCGACGCGATCGACGACGTTGATGGGCGAGCGCTGCGTGTAGAACGGCCCGTCGACCGCCTGCTCGCCTCCGGTCACGGCGCCGAGCAGCAGCGGCGCGGTGAAGGTGCCGGCGCCGAGAACGTGCTCCCCCAGGGCGCCGAGCGCACCGGCGGGGTCGGTCGCGCCGTACGCCGGCGGGATGACGCCCGCGCCGGTCACGAGCCCGAGCCAGAGCGGGATGAAGCCCACGTCGAGCGCCCCGCCCGACGCGACCACGTCGCGGTAGACGTCGGCCCCCGGGACGGCCGGGAAGATCGCCCGGAGGCCGGGCGGTCGCGCCGCGGCGGCGTTGAGCTGGGTGATGGCCATGTACGACGGCCCGCTCATGCCCGTGCGGCCGTTGCTCCACGGCTGGCGGTGCGCCCAGGCCATGACCTCGCCGGCGTCCTTGTTCTCCCGCGTGCAGAAGGCACACCACTGGCCCGCCGACGATCCCGTGCCGCGGGCGTCGACCATGAGGTGGGCGTACCCCCGCTTGACGAGGTACGACGGGTCGCTGCCGCCGAGGCCCGAGGACCCGAGCAGGGTCTTGTTGTAGGCCGTGATGGTCACGATGACGGGCCACCGACCGGGGGCGGCGCTGCCGTCGGCCCGCGCCGGGAGCCGCAGGTCCCCGCGCAGCACCGTGCCGTCGGAGACCCGGATCGGCAGATCGGTGCGCGTGGCCACGCGCGGGAACTGCTCGGGCCGGGCGCGCCACGTCGTCGCGGCGACCCGCTCGGCCGCACGGGCCAGCTCGCGGCCGGCCTCGGGGGCGGGCGGCGCCGCAGCCACGGGAGCAGCGAGCAGGGGGGCGGCCGGCGCGAGCAGCAGCGCGGCCGCCGCAGCGGCGACCAGACGGCGGGCACGGGTGGTCATCGATCCTCCG
>Ga0172376_10005166_pt1 | contig 14647 bp, 11 predicted proteins | sample Lak35m_FD_121114 | JGI IMG/M metagenome (GOLD analysis project Ga0172376, IMG submission 121114) | Freshwater microbial communities from Kabuno Bay, South-Kivu, Congo - kab_092012_35m | ecosystem: Environmental > Aquatic > Freshwater > Lake | place: Democratic Republic of the Congo: South-Kivu...
AACTCTCCGACCCGCACGAAGACCCGACCAGTGCCAGCACCACGACGAACCCGACCAGCGACACCCAGCGGGCAGACCTACCCGAACCTCGACTCCGTCCGAACTCCACCATCACCACGACCCCTTCAAGATGCGCTCAGTCGAAATGCGCTCAGTCGAAATGCGCTCAGCCTGAATCTTCTTCCCATTCTCAGGTGGTCTGGCACGCTCCCGCATCGCCCGATCCGGGTGATCTTCCGAGGCCCCCTCCCGGTCACCCCACCACCGGGCACCAACCCCGGCCCGACGACGAGCCAAACCGTCACCCCAATTCACGATGCCATGCGGGGTACCCGTGGAGGTCGAACAGTTGTCGATGACGCCCAACCCCCTGTGTTGGCCATGGCCAACACAGAACAATGGCAATCACTGGGTTGTGGTCACGTTCGTCGGCGGGGGATCACTTCTCCTTGATCGGCCTGTGGTCCCGGGAGCGTCTCGCCGCCCGCTGCTCGCCCTGGGTCGACTCATTGTGGGATCGGGTGCAGCGAGTTCTTCGGAGGCTGGGATCACCCGATTCGGGTGAGGTCCGCGGCGTTGCGTCTCCCTACAGTCGCTCGGAGATGGCTCGATTCAACCTCCCACTGAGAAACGATGCATTCGGCATGATCCGACCCGGGCCAGACCGTCGACTCGGCTATGACCCTCACTCCATCTGGCAGCTCCGGCATGGGTCCGTCGGCGATGCCGAACGGTCTCGGCACGGGGAGTTGGGAGAGCAGACCCGACGAGCGCCTTCGACGCTGGCGAAAGGACTCACACGTGACGATTGATTCTGAAGTACCCGATGAGACGCCGCCGAGTGAGCGGACGAACCTGAGTCGCCGAAAGTTCATCGGTGGTGTGGCGGCGGCGGCCGCAGGCCTTGCGATCGCCGGAACGGTGCTCGAGAAGACCCTGAGCGGCTCATCGAGCAGTCGGACGGGTAAGCCGAACATCCTGTTGATACTCGTCGACGAGATGCGATTCCCAAAGGTCTTCCCGACGGGCATCTCCACGCCGGATGAGTTCATCGAGGCGTTCATGCCGAACACGTACGGGCTGTGGACGCAAGGTGTGAAGTTCTCTCAACATCACAGCGCCGCAAACGACTGCTCGCCGTCTCGTGGAGTCCTCATGACTGGCTTGTACAGCCAGCAGACCTGGTTCACCAAGACTCTTCTCAACGGGCCGGACTCGAAGATCTCCGAGTCGCCGGCGTTGAATCCTCTGTTCCCCACCTATGGGAAGCTTCTGCGCGAGGCGGGGTACCAGACCCCGTACATCGGCAAGTGGCACTGCTCGGTTCCGCACAACGATCCCGAGAACCCCAGCGGGGGTGTGCTCGAGTCGTATGGATTCGACGGTCTGACTGCTCCGGATCCGGTCGGGTGGAACCTGCAGGGAACCTATGGAGGACCGGAAGGCTTCTACAACGACGCCGACATCGCGGCACAGGCGGCGGACTGGCTGCAGGGCTCAGCGAACACCACGCAGCCATGGTGTCTGACTGTCTCATTCGTCAATCCGCACGACAAGGAGTTCTTCCCGTCCGGGACCGAGTACCAGACATACTCGAATCTGTTCGCCGACACGACGACGAATCCCGCCCTCGCGTCGCTCGGTGGCAAACCACTGAAGGAGTTGAACGACTGGAGCGTAAAGCCGAGCGCCGAGGCGGTGTCATGGTCGACCAACGCACTGCGCACGCCCCGGGACTACGGCTACCCGGATCTGCCCCCCAACTGGGAATCGGCCGAGCAACTGCTGGCTAACAAGCCCTCCTATCAGACCTGTGCCAAGTCATTGATGGCGGTGGCGTGGGGAGGTGTCTCTGAGGACCCGAGCGCCACGGACTTCACCCTCGAGCAGTACCCGGCCCATCCTGAGTTCGGGGCCTCCCCGTACGGTGTCGGGCTCGCCCCCTACAGCTACTGGAAGAAGTCGCTGGACTGTTACACCCAGCTCATGGAGTTCGTCGACCAGCGGGTCGGCCAGGTGCTCAACGCCCTTCCGGAAGATGTTCGCAGCAACACTGTCATCATGTTCACCGCTGATCACGGGGATTACGCATCAGCGCATGGAATGGTTTCCGGCAAGAGAGGGACATTCTACGACGAGGCCGTGAGGGTTCCATTGATCGTGGTCGATCCAAGCGGACGGTACGCCCGCGAGCCCGAGGTCATGCGCACGGGGGTCACATCCCATGTCGACATGCTCCGGCTGCTGGTGACGATGGGCAACGAGGGGTCCACAAGCTGGCTCAGCGGCGACCTCAAGACGATGTACGGCGAACGACATGACATGTTGGCGATGCTTCGATCCCCCGACGCCCCGGGCCGCGCCTTCGCGCTTCACACCTGCGACGAGGATGCGAGCCCTGAGTTCAACTATCTGCAGGCACCATGGCACGTCTCCGGCATGGTCACTCTCAAGGGCAAGTTGGCCGTGTACTCCAACTGGAGGGGTGACACCGTGGAGATCGACACGGCGGGGCAGGAGTTCGAGTACTACGACTACGCCACCGAGGAGGGACGACTCGAACTCGCGAACACAGCGTCCTCGGCCGCAGCGATGGCCGCCCGCAGCGTCATGTCCGAGCAACTGATCCCCGAGGAACTTCGGGCCCCCCTGCCGGGGACGTATCGAACGGCGGCCGAGGTATCCCGGTTCCTTCTCGAGGACTTCCTCGCATTGCAGACGGAGAAGGCCAAACTGCAGGATCCCTCCGATCGAACCTGAACCCACGGGTCCTAGAGAGACGTCGGACACCGGCTCTTCATCAGGAAAGAACCGGATATATGCCCTCCGTTATTGTGCGGCGATGATCAGATTGCGTCTCGCAACGAGCCCGTGAGTCTCACACCGCACGCGAAGATCACCGTGCCGTCGTGTGGCGTGCACACGTTGCGTCGCACCGTCATCAACCAGGTTCTTGATGGCGGTGCCCGGGTGACCTCGGTCGTGGGCGCCGCCGGATTCGGCAAGTCGACGGCGGTGGCCTCGTGGGCGAATTCTTCGGTCGATCCGGTGGTCTGGTACAAGATCGACGCCGTCGACGATCAACCCGCGGTCTTCTGGCGGAACCTCACCGAAGCCATCGGGCGAGTGCTTCCGTTGGAGTGGGAAACATCGGACGACGTGACAGGTCAACTCCGATCGATCGCGGATGTGGAGGGCCTGCTCGCGGTTCTGGGAGATGACCCAAGAGAAGTGGTCGTGGTAATTGATGATCTGCATCTGGTCGCCGGGACGACGGTCGTCGACGACCTCGCTCTTCTCATCGAACGAGCTCCGGCGCAGATGCGTTTCGTCTTGATCGCACGTGTGCTGCCTGGTCTGCCCTTGGGGCGATGGGCCGTGCGGGAACTTCTGGCCGAGGTGTCCGAGCGACATCTCTCCATGGATCGCAGCGAAGCAGCAGCAGTGGTTCGCAGTTCGGCACCCGAGGGGGTGCCGGAGAGCGTTGTTGAAGGCGCGGTCGATGCCGCGCACGGCTGGCCAGCGGCATTGCGACTCGCAGGGCGGGCGCTGGAAGGAACCAACGCCGAGCGAATCACCGCCTCGACTCTGTCGACCGACCGGCTCTTCGTTGCGTTCGTTGTCGAGGAGATCTTGGATGACCTGCCCGCCCACCTGCGCCGGATCATCGTTCAACTGTCGTTGCTTCGCGATCTCGACCCTCGTCGTTGTGAGAAGTTCTGTGACGTCAATGACGGGCGCATGCTGCTTGATGAGCTAGTCGGGGCCGGGATCCCGATCTTGATCCTCGATCCGGTCTCGTATCGGCACCGCATGCACCCGCTCATGCAATTCGTGCTCGCCGCCGAGCTTCGCCAAACCCGCGCCGACGAGATTGCGGCACTGCATGTTTTCGCAGCCGAGGTTGAACTGAGTGTCGGAACGAGAACGAATGCGGTGCATCACCTCATCGATGCCGGCGAGTTTGAGGGGGCCTTCAAGATCGCGTTCTCATCGGTGCGCGAGATGTACCACAGCGGACTCATCGGTCGAATGGACGAATGGATCGATCGATTCCCGCCCGAGTTCGTGGCTGCGAGTCCGGATCGGTGCTCCGCATTTGCGCTCGCCCTGGCGTATCTCGGCCGACGTGAGGAGGCTGAGCGATGGACACGCATCGGGACGGACCGGCTCGAAGGAACGTCCTTGCGAGACGACATGGTTCTGACGCAGGCCAGGGTGATGGCTGCGCTCGACTGCGGTGACACCGACACGGTTCGGAACGAGGTGACGGCATTTCGACTCCGGCACGACGCCGACGAGATAGATCGGGATCGTGACAGTCAGCTCCACACAGCGATGGCTGTTGCGTCGCTCGTTGATGAGCGGCTCGACGAGGCTGCCTACTGGGTGCGGTCGTTGGCTCGGTGGCCAGATCTGTCTGAGCGTCTCCGGAAACTGGGCCACCCGACTCGCGCTGCGTGGGAGGCCTATCTGCGGGGCTCGCTCCACGAGTCAGCTCAGATCGCGGAAGGTCTGCTTGGCGAGGTCGGTGCGTTCCCCCGGGTGGCGACACCGGTGCTGATTGAGCTTTACGCGTTGCTTGCGACTCTCTCTCTCGAGCGTCTTGATCTCGATCAGGCGGACTACTGGTCGTCGAGCGCCTCGGATCGACTCGACGGGATCCCGTCTTGCCTTCATCGCTTCATCGTCGACAGAGTGTCGATCTCGGTCGCGGAGGCCCGCTCGGGGACCGAGGCAGCGATCCGGGAACTGCGCATGGCCCGTGCCGTTGCGCTTCCGACCCTCGCAGAGAGATACGAACTCTGGCTTGCTGATCTTGAGGCCCGAGGCGGGTTGCGGAAGTCAGCAGCACGGAGGCTCGCGTCACTTCCTTCCTCGCCGAGAAAGTCGTTGGTGCTCGCTCGTCTAGCTGTGCTCGCCGATCGACCCGAGATCGTTCGTGGCAACGTCAGCAAACTCGTCGATCTCCCTGTAGCGATGAAGATCGAGGCGGCGTTGCTGTCTGCCCGCGTCGCACCGGGTTCTCGTGAGGCGGAACGAGCCGCTGCCCTCGGTGCGGAGGCGGGATACGTGTGGACCTATCGTCGAGAGGGACCCGAGATGGATCAGATCCTGCGCGATGTCATGGCGGCCGATGCTCGACTGTCCGGAACCCCTCTGGCTGTATCTCTCTCGTTCAATCTTGCGGAGGGGTCGTACATCGCAGTCGCGCTGACCGATGCCGAACATCGGGTTCTCGCCTTTCTGCCGTCATACCGTTCGCTGTCGGAGATCGCCGCTGAAATGTCCGTGTCGGTCAACACGGTCAAGACCCATGTCCGATCGATCTACGCCAAGCTCGGAGTGGGAACGCGCAAGGAGGCCGTCAAGCGGGCGGATGCGATGGGTTTGCTCGTACGCTCGACTTGAGGACGAAACGTTCCCTCTGCCAGCGCGTTTCACTATTGACCGAAACGCGTTTCACTCTCTGTCTCCGTAAACCCGTTGACCTGCGGGTTTGGAATTACGCGCCATCCCCACGAGGGCGGGGATGGTTGGGAATGACGCGAAACTCGGCGCAACGGCCCGGAAGCCATGGGAGAAGGGTAGTTCGGGGTCTATCGGGCGGTCGAACGAGGGGTAACTTCGCGGCTCCCGTCGTGGCGACAGTGGACGAGTCCATCACGGGCCGCAGGTGGCTTACGTCAAAGATTCGGAGCCCTGGGTATCGGCCCTCTGTTAGGCAGACCTTGAGTTGATGCAGGAAATCGAAGTCTGGACTTTCCCGCGTTGGCGGCAATCTGGTCCGATTCGACCGGAGAGTTCGAAAGTTCTCGAGTTGCTCATGCCTCACGAGTTCCAATGTTCTTTGACGTACTCAAAGGTTTCCGACGAAGTCAACTCTGGCACTCGGTTGCTTCCGCGAACATAGAACCGTTCCTCTCTTCTTCCGTCTCTTGATCTCTCAATAAACCAAGTCGGCGATTGCCCAGGCTTGATCTCGATGATTCCGATCTCTTTCTTATCGACTGTCACAGTGCGGATTCGACAACGAGTGCTAGCGGTTGCGCCGAGTCTGTTGTCGAGGAGTCCGCCGATGAATCGGATCCAGCCATCGGAATTGCCCGGCTTGATGAACTCAAGATCAGGGGCAATTCCTGAGAGAAACCCTTCATCAGTAACCCCAACAAGGAGTGTTCCCCCGGAAGCATTCATGAAGGCGGCGACTTGGCGGGCGATTTCGTCCTCAAGGTCTGCGTTCTTCGTTCCAGTTCGAGTGTCGAAACGAGCTGTTGTCTTGAATTCAAGATCTGGGCCCTCACCGCGTGCGATGAGTTCTAAGAGCTGTCTGGCTTCTTCTGAATCTTCAGTAGTTGGGACTTCATGACGTTCACGGAGTCCTCGGTCTCGGCGAATTTCCCCGACTAGCAACTCGACTAGACGCTCAATCCAAAGTGCATTGTCTGGGGAGTCATCAACGATTGCGTCTGCAAAGAACCCACCGCTGATTAACGCGAGATAACCCTTGCCGACAGCGTGCACTCCTCCCCAGCAAAACGGTGGTCGGATCGGGGAGGGAAGATCTTGATAGAGCGCAAGCGCTGAATCTGACTCGGAAATGAATAGATCTACGTCCAAGAACGACGGAACAAGCGGGCGAACCCCCGAAAGCCGAAGCCTTTCGATTCCATCGAACGCTGGTGAGAGCCAATTCGCTGAGGTTTGTTTTATGTACACGATGTCTGAGACTTGGAGCCAGGTCGGGGAGACGCGTGTCCCTGTATTCGAGACGGAGTGGCCGTCAGCCGGTTTGATCGAACAGAGTCCCTGAAGTGACTTCCATCCATTGTCGGAATGGAACTGTGGTTCGAAAAGCTCATCGCTGACGATGACACCTCCGGATCTCAGGTATTCCTCAAGCAGATCAATTGGAACTCGCAGCTGTTCAAGCCCGGGAAGGAACAGTGATGACTCGCTCAAGATCACATCCGGTGGGAATGCTCTGAATTCATCAACAGTCATGAAGTCGTCTGGGAAATTCGAGGCAATCCATTCGAAGTCATCACGATTCCCCACTACATGTCTGACGACTACTTCGTGGCCATCTGAAATGAACTGTGAGAGGAGCGAACGTGATCGAAGTGCTTCACGTCCATTTCCCACAGTTGGAAGCGCTTGGAGATGGAGAACGCGAAGTGACTGCTGGGAGCGGGTTGTGTTGTCCCTATCGGCTTCAGAATTTGGCGACTCTGATGGTCCGAGGTCAGTGAAGTCGGAAGCCGCTCGCTGTCGTCCCACCTTGCGCCGAACCCGATCGGCTTGTGCAGAAATAATCTCCATCTCGTCATCGGGCATGATTCCGAGCGAAATGCAAAGTGACAAGATTTCGTCGAACGAGAGACCAAGTTCAGTAGCGAGGTCTCCGATGGAGATTCGATTTTTCAAGCGGGCCCGCCTTCAAGTTCGATAGCGACCGTCGCAAGATACGCCACGGGTCCTGCAACTGGATGTTTAGCTACTGTGCCTGGTGTCTGGCGGCATTTTTTCTGGAGGCGGCAATGCAGCGTGAGGAGATCCTTGAGTTTTGGATCGAAGTTTGGGGTCCACTTTCCGAGGACAGAAGGTGGGAGTTTCTGGACCGTCCCGAGTTGACTCAGTTGGTTCGCCTAAACGAGTCGGCAGTCAGGTTCGCCATTACCGAAAAGCGAAAACTCGCTGAGATCACTGAATTCGCCTTGAGATCGGCATGGTGGTTTGACGGCAACGATTGTGAAGAAGATTCCCTTCCGTTCTGTGCAAGATGTAAGCCAACAACCTATCCCACAGTTGTATTCGCAACAGAGGGATGGAGTTCAGCATTCCATCGTTTGCCTAACTGCCAAGCCCTTAAGTCTGGCCAGGGAAGAGTAGCCCAATCCGGAGGCCAGCCAGCCGAAGTGAAATCTGTGCATGTGCAAGTCGCAATGGGACGAGGACTCCTGCCATGTCTGGCATGTTTTCGTGGAAAGAAGTGATGTTCACCGACTGTCGATCATGTTGGAGGATCTGCTCAGGTTTGGTTGACAAGTCGAAGACGTTAGGCATGGTTCTAGTTGATTCAGGACTCCGTCATTCTTCTCGGTTCATCGATTTCAGTTGTCTAACGACTCGCTCCACTTGCGGAGTGTCATCTTGGTTTCCGCATCAAATGCGGCGAGCTCATCGACGAAAGCGCACGACGGACAGACAATCGCCCAATACCGATAAGCCTTTCCGTTTGACTCGTAGTGCCTTCGAAACACCTGCAGGTCAGACTCGCAATTCGCGCACACCAACGGCGGTGAACCTTGATAAAGCCACTCTCCCTCGAGGAACCGCGGGATGGTTGGCTCAACAAGAACTCCCAACTCTTGTATTGCTGCCAGAGGCAGGCCTGCGGCGATCTGCTCGGGTCGTCTTGTCGCTGGTAGTTCAATGGCCGAAGCAACCAGTTTGTAGTGGTGGCCCTTGTAGGGCTCTCCGAGTGAAATTGTGAATATCCATTCAGATGCGGTTTCAAGATTTCCATTCGCATCTTGGATACGCTCCTTCACCTGCTCATCCGTTACGGCCAGGTTGTAGGTCTGTCCATCAAACGTGAACTCGCAGAACCATCTCGGATTCCTATCTGCCCTCTTCATGCTCCCGAATCGGGGTGAATGGACGTGCACAAGGGTGAGTGATTGCTCGAAGCCGTTGACCTTGGTCCATGACATCGGGACGGAGGGGCTGTCGTCCTCCAGCAGGACCGGCGAATCATCGCAGAGATCGAGCAGGAAACTCAGGTCATCGGTTGGAGCCCATGCACCGGCAAATTCGAACGATCCCGGAACAAGAAGCCAGTTCTCCGGTTGAAAGTTGAGAGGAACGTGATGCCCAAGCTCAACCCAGAAACTAACCAACGGATTCAACTCGACGCCAGTATCAAGTTTTGTCTCCTGGCGTGAAAGTGCAGCACCTCGTTCGTCTGCGACGAGTCGCACGAATCCGATCTCCGAACAATACCCCGCGACACATCGACCGCCCGGTTTCGGTGAATTCGCCAAACAAATCACTTCAACTTTCGCCATGAGGAATCCGCCGGATTCTTAGAGGTGGATTGACTTCACGTCACCCCACTTGTCGTTGAGATACTCGACGACAAGTCTCCGATGACAGTGCTCAGCTGTGTGTTCGCTGCAGAGAAGCGCTGTTGGCCGTTCGAAAATTGCTGGATCGAACAATTTCTCGACCTCTCGCTGAGCCATTAGGTCAAGGAACGAACTTGCGTACTCGTCCCAAGGCCCTTTCTGCTTCCTATATGCATCAAGTAGTTCCTTTGTCGGCGCGAGGAGTGGCTCGTGTGAGTACTCAATGTTGCAGAGTTCGGCAAGGAAGTAGCGAAGATCATCGCGTTTGGCGAACGCCGCCAACTGCGATGAGTTATTCAATCGGACGTCAATGAGGCGTTCGACGCTCGCAGTCTTCAGGGATTCAAAGAACTGCTGGGCGGTGTGTTTCGTGAAACCGATAGTACGGATCTCCATGGCTTCTCCTCCTCTCCAAAAAGTGTGGGTGGTTCCAGGCATTCCAACTTGGCTGCGAGTGATCGTTCGTCAATGCATGAGCCGTCGCCACGGATATGGCGGATTTCAGCTCCCATGTCCTCAGCAACACGGGTGATGAGGAGTCGTCGATGGCAGTCGACGGGGCTTTCCTCGCTGCACATCATTGCAACGTGGTTCTCCTCAGCGAGATTGAGGAGGTGGTCTAGCCCTGTACGAAAGCGATCTGACTCCGCCATTTCGCTGTAGAGCACGTGACCCTCAGAGTCATACATCGAACTTTCCGGGGGTCGGCCACCGAGCGACTCCCCGGCGAACCGATACCTGATGCCTGCAGACTCGAGCGCAGTCTTCAGGGCCTCTTTATTGAAATTGCCGGAGTAGCGGGAATATGGCTGTGATCGAACGTCAACGACCAGGTCGATCGATTCTCCTTTAAGGAGTTCAATCAGCCGTTCGGTTGAGTGGTTTGAATGGCCGATTGACCAAAGGACTCGCTTTTCCGCCACACACTCAGGATAGGCGTTGGTGTCGTCGGATCGCTCACCAGTCGCACCAGTCAGAAGGTAGATCGGCCGCGATTCACTAGTGGCCGGAACGCGTTTCACCATCCATTTCCGTGAACCCCTTGACCTGCGGAAAGGGAATTACGCGCCATCCCCACGAGGGCGGTGCCGGTGCGTCTCGCGGTGCGAAATGCCGCTTGGCGAGGCGCGACCCGGACCTCGAAGGGTACTTGTCGACGCGGAACGGGTCGAAAGGTCCGACTCAGGTGAATCAGAGTCGCTAGACCTGAACTGAAATTCCGAAACGATCGGAGACACGCCGGAGCCGCCCGAGATTCGGATGGGGAATCATGTCGAGGCTCAAGCGCCGAGTGGTCGCCGAAGCCCTGGCAATTACTTGCGTCCGGTGGCCCAACCCGCCGTCGGCACGACGAGCCAGACAGCAGGCCTCCTGATGGCTGCTGTAGTATGCGTATCAGGTTCGGTAGAGCGGGAGCGGGAGCAGATGGACAGTCGCATCGTGGCGAGATACGGAGACTCAATTGACTTGGGCGGATGCCTCGTCGGCAAGAATCTCAATCTGCTGGTCTTGAGAGGTTTTGCCCCACTCGATGTGCTCGCCGAGATTTCTGCCCCGGACGTCTACGACATGGTCGTAAACCGCACCGGAACCCAACGCGCACTGAAGCGGCGTCACGCCGAAGAATGTTATGACTATGCGATAGGCGCGCTTGCAGTCACAGCAGACGAGGAGCCTCGCGCATTCCCTGAGATCATTCTCAACGTGCGCGATGTGAACGTTGTCGAATGCTTCAACGTCGATGATCCGGGTGAGCTCTTTGACATCACCTCGTTCTCTGAGGAATCTGAGATTGAGTCACCATACGTGGGTGTGCGAATCCTCAGCGGATCGCTCGAGTTCCCTATGGAAGAGAAGAGCCCTCAAATCAGTCGTGTCGACGGGAATCATCGACTCCACGAGACCGATCGTGTACTCGACGACTGGTGGGACAGCGGGTCCGATGATCAACTTGACCAGGATTTTCCTGTGGTCCCATTCACGATGACGCTCGGTCTCGCAGTCCTTCAGGAAGCAAGATTGTTCCGCGACATCAATGGCGAACACGAGGGGATGGAGACCGCCCACCTTGATGCTCTCCGATACAGGATTACCGAAAACGATCAACTCAAGTCTGATCCGAGGCACCGGCCACTTTGGATCGCACACAAACTGACTGAGCCCGGCAAGGCATTTGAAGGCATGGTCTTCTTCGGTGGGGCCCAGGCGGGGGTTAGGGCACAAGGGCAGGTTCCTCCGATCAAGATCAATGCTCTGAAGTCGGCAATCAAGCAACAGTTGGCTGCAGCTCCGGTGACGAATGAAACACTGAAAGACAACCCAGACCAGTTAGTCCACCTACTTGATCGGTTTTGGAAGGGCGTTCGGGAGTGCTTTCCAGAAGCGTGGCAGAACCGCAAGGACTACATCCTTCTTCAATCGATTGGGCTCGGCGGCTTCGCCAAGTTCGGCGGGACCGTCCTTGACAGGGCAATGGACTCTGGAAAGATTGAATACGAGGAAATTAAGCATCATCTGGAGCCAGTTGCAGCCGCAGTTTCGCTCGATCGAGCGGAATACCGAGGTATTGCCGGCGCAGGAGGAGCCCAAGTGATCGCTGCAAAACTTCTTGCGGCTGCCGACTCCAACGTCGTCAAGAAGCAAGAGATCTTGGCGAAGTTGACAGAAGGCGAAGACGGTCAGACCGCGCTCGACTAGTTGAGCGAGTCGGTCGGACGATGGACGATCTCACTGAGGAACGGCGGGCGAAACTCGTTGAGATCGTCGTCGGGGCGCTCCGTGATTCGGAGCTACCTGCTCCGACCGTCGGTGAGGGCGAGGCAAAGTACACAAGCCGCTGCCTAGCGCCACTCCTTGAAAAAGTGGTTTCTGACATCGGGTTCCCTGGCTTGGTTCCACTAAGCAGTCAAGGCGCGGCGATGATTTCATGTCACCTTCTCGGGGTGACCTTCTATCCCGACTTAGGCATTCGGTTCTATGAGTCATTCGCCATGGCCATCGAAGTCAAGTTCCTGCGAGGTGCACACCGGCAGAACTCAATCGCAACCGCCATCGGACAGGGCGCCGTTTACTCATCTCGGTTTGGAAACTCGGCCGTGATGCTCATTGACACGAACGGGCGGGCGACAGACGATGAAGTCCGGGCTGCGAGTGCACACCTCATTGGATTGGGAATGCCGTTGATATTCCGCAGTGCTAGTCGCCATGGGGATCTTCGTCCCCATGCATCGGATTCTGATTTCTGATCCGTCGTCCGAGCGCTTCTAGGTCAAGAAGAACGGCGGCTTCGGACTCAGTGACCTCTGGCGACTCGCCTGGAGTGACGATTAGCTCCGGAGCGCCTGTTCGACGGCTGCCTTTGCTATTGATGGCTCGCGGCATTTCGATTTCAGTGACATGAAGTCCGAGCTCCCGGTAGAGCGAGATCATCTCGGGCTCACCGCTATTCGTCAGCACGAAGTCGATATTCCTATCTGCAAGGCTACGCAGACTATTCGCGAGGTGAATGTGGTCTTTTAGCCCAAATACTTTCTGCTGGTACTTGTCGGAGAAGTTGTCTCGACCGAGAAGTGTCTCTGAGAAGTACGGAGGGTCAAGAAACACAAAGTCACCTTCATCGGCGAATGCAAGTGTGTTCTCCCACGACGTCGTTCTCAATAGGGCATTCTGAAGTGCCGATGCCGAGTTCAACAGGTCCTCTCTTGAGGGGATTATCTGTTCGTTCTTAGGCGCGCCATAAGGGACGTTGAAATGCCCGGATCGGTTGACTCGCCACAGCCCGTTCCAGCACGTCCGGTTGAGGAAGATGAACTTCGCAGCGTCGGTCCGAGGATGCGAAGCATTGAACGAGTCACGAAGCTCGTAATAGAACTCGCTACGTTGGCGCGAAGCTGAGTAGCCAGCCTGAAGAACTTCAAGACGATCGGCCACTCCCTCGGCGTCGTCTCGGACCTCGAGATAGGCGCCGATGAGATGCTTATTCATGTCGCCGAGGCGGGCCATGAAAGGTCGCGCCTGAGAACGCGCCATGTGAAAAAAGACCGATCCTCCGCCCAGGAACGGCTCGATGTATTTTCCAGAGAACGAGTGCAACTGTCGTCCGTGAGCGGAAATGAATCGCTGTTTCCCCCCCGCCCAGCGCAGGAAGGGTTTCGCTTGGCGCGCTCGTGAGTAGTACTCACCCCAAAGCGGAAGCGTCGCTGATGCCATTGTCGGATGTTAGTGGACGACCTGTGACAGGGCGATAGGTGGCATTGCCCTTGAATCGCTCGGGTTTCACGTCGAACGACCGGTGTGCTGCTTCTGAGGCCCCGCTTCGCTGCTAGGGCTCCGAGTGCAAGCGTCGGTCGGTCCATCGCTTTCCATCCCCGTGCGGTCAACCCTGCGTTCCGCCAAACGCCGAAACGCGTTCCTCCGGCCATTGACAGCAACTCGCTGATCTGCCGCTTCGGGATTGTCGGCCATCCCCACGAGGGCCGGGATGGTTGGGAATGCGACCGGAGATTCCCGGTCGCGGTTCTCCATCGGCTGCCGGCAGGGCAATTGGTGCTTCGTGTTCGATTGAAGCGACGCCAGGTCTTCGCCCTGAATCGCCGGTGAGGGCCACGGCCGGGCACACTGGCCCGGTGCGGGTCGTGACGTGGAACCTCCAGGGGAGGATCGGTGAGTGGGAGCGACGTCATGGGGCGATCGAGACTGTCCTCGCCGAGGCGAGCGCCGACGTCGTCATGCTCCAGGAGTCATGGGTGGAACCCGACGGTGCGACCCAGGCGCACCGGCTGGCCGATCGTCTCGGGCTGCACGCCACGACCGCCGCTGCTCTGGCCGGGTTCGATCGCTACCCGCAGGCTCCGTACTGGGTCGTCAACGCCATCCTGACGCGCTGGCCATCGACCATCGTGCGCGCCGTGCCGCTGGTCGACGAGGACGGCTCTCCCACCTGGCGACACGTCCTCATCGTGCACGTCGAGCGTCCCGATGCCGAAGGCGGCGCCTTCCTCGCCGCCGGCACCCATCTCGAGCACGGACTCGATCGTTCCCCCACCCGTTCGGCACAGATGGAGCACCTGGTGCGCGAGGTCTCCTCGACCATCGGCCCGGCCGACTCCTGGCGTGAACGACTTCCGGCCGTCGTGGCCGGCGACTTCAACGCCGTTCCGTGGTCCGACGAGATCCGCCGTGCCACCGGCGCCGCCACCACCTACGTGCCCGGGTTCGGACTGGTCGACGCGTGGGAGGCCTGTGGCAACACCGACCGCGGCGACACCTGGTCGTCGCGCAACCCCCTCGTCCCTCGGCGAGCGATCAGTCCCAACCGGCGACTCGATTACATCACCACCACGTTCCCGAGGCGCCGCAGCCACGGTTCGTTCCGCTCGTGTGAACTGATCGGCATCGAGCCGGTCGACGGCGTCCAGCCCTCGGATCACTACGCCGTGCTCGCCGAGGTCGAGCTCTGAACGTCACTCGCTCCGGTCGTCGAGGGCGTCGGTGTGTTGGCGGTTCTCAGCCTCGAC
>Ga0172376_10005167_pt1 | contig 14646 bp, 12 predicted proteins | sample Lak35m_FD_121114 | JGI IMG/M metagenome (GOLD analysis project Ga0172376, IMG submission 121114) | Freshwater microbial communities from Kabuno Bay, South-Kivu, Congo - kab_092012_35m | ecosystem: Environmental > Aquatic > Freshwater > Lake | place: Democratic Republic of the Congo: South-Kivu...
GTTTGTCATGAAAATTGTGAATATTATTAAACGTACAGGCGAATTAAAACCATTCGATGTTTCCCGCATTCATCATGCAATAGAAAAAGCTTTTTTATCAGTAAATTTAATTGACCCAGATTCTGTATTAAAGGTAACCGATAAAGTTGTTTTAGAGGTTGAAGCAAGGTCTAATAGTGAAATTACAACCATTGAAACCATTCAAGACATTGTTGAAGAAACCTTAATGACATATGGGTTTTTAAAGGTTGCAAAATCTTTCATTTTATATAGAGAAGAACGTCATCAGGAACGACAAAAAAAATTATTAGAACAAATTAAAGATAAAAAAATTGAAATTAAAGTAAGCCCTGCTGAAACTGTTATTTTTAATCCGAATACGATCGAAGAAGGGTTAAGGCAACTAACCCCGGATTTACTTAAAATCTCTATTACAGAGATGGTAGAGACAGTGACAAAGCAGATTTATAATAAAATCCCTCAAAAAGAAATTGATTTGTTAATTTTAGGTGCGGCAAGAGAGCGCATAGAAAAACATTATGAGTATGCTTATTTGGCTTCTCGTATCGCGCTTAATTACTTGTATGCGGATATTTTAAATGATCATTTTAATTCTTCTTCTATACAAGAAAGTTATCAAGAGAAATTTAAACATTATGTTCAGCGTGGTGTTGATTTGGATATGTTAAATCCAGAAATGATGTCTTTTAATTTAGACATATTGGCCAAAGCTTTAGATCCTAATCGAGATAAATTGTTTATGTATTTGGGAACCCAAATTTTAATGGACCGTTATTTATTATGTGACAGAAGTCATCAGAAAAAGATATTTGAATTACCTCAATGGTTTTGGATGCGTGTTGCCATGGGACTGGCCTTAAAAGAAAAGGAAAAAGAAAAATGGGCTATTGCTTTTTACCATGTGTTGTCCAAAATGGATTTGGTTTCATCCACGCCCACATTATTCAACAGTGGTACTTTGCACAGTCAAATGAGTTCTTGTTATTTGAATTTGGCACATGATTCATTGGACAGTATTTTTAAACTATTTTCAGATAATGCCAAATTAAGCAAATGGGCGGGTGGTATTGGATCTGATTGGACCTATGTACGTGCTACTGGGTCTAAAATTAAAGGAACCAATGGGTTATCTCAAGGTGTGATTCCCTTTATAAAAATTTTTAATGATGTTGCACTTGCCGTCAATCAAGGGGGTAAGCGAAAAGGTGCCATGTGTGCTTATATGGAAGTATGGCATTTGGATTTTGAGCAATTTCTCGAATTAAAAAAGAATACTGGGGACGAGCGTCGTCGTGCTCATGATATCAATACAGCAGCTTGGATTCCGGATTTATTTATGAAGCGTGTCTTAGAAAATGGGTACTGGACTTTATTTTGTCCCAATGATGTTCCTGATCTACATGATTTATATGGACATGCTTTTGAAGCAAGGTATGTTCATTATGAAAATCAGAATTTAACAAGAGCAAAAACCATGAAAGCCGTTGATTTATGGAGAAAAATGTTAACCATGTTGTATGAAACAGGGCATCCTTGGATTACGTTTAAAGATGCTGCCAATGTGAGGAATCCACAAAGTCATGTTGGGGTTATTCATTCTTCAAATTTATGTACAGAATTTACACTTAATACTTCTGAAAAAGAAACGGCTGTTTGTAATTTGGCTAGTTTAAATTTGGCCAATATGATTAAAGATGGCCAACTAGATGAAGAAAAAATAAAATCTACAATACAAACAGGTATTCGTATGTTGGATAATGTGATTGACAATAATTATTATCCAACCCCTGAGGCAGAATATGCCAATTTAAAGCATCGTGCTGTGGGACTTGGTTTAATGGGTTATCAAGATGCTTTGTATCAATTAAATATTGCTTTTGATTCTAAAGAAAACTTATTGTTTTCAGATCTTTCGATGGAAATGGTGTCTTATTATGCCATTTTATCCAGTTCCGAATTGGCCATGGAAAGGGGGAGTTATTCTTCTTTTAAAGGCAGTAAATGGGATAAAGGCATCATGCCCCATGACACGCTTGCTTTATTGGAAAAAGAACGTGATAAACCTATCCAAGTAGACCGAACAACCCGAATGGATTGGGATTATTTGCGTCGTCATATTGCCAACCATGGCATGCGCAACTCTAATACCATGGCGATTGCACCCACAGCGACTATTTCAAATATTTCTGGTGTATTTCCATGTACAGAACCTGCTTATAAAAATATTTATATGAAAGAAAATTTGTCAGGTAATTTTTTAATTATTAACCGATATTTGGTTGATGATCTGGAAAAAATAGGGCTTTGGACAGATTCTATTTTACAAAAAATAAAGCTTTATGATGGGTGTATTACACAGGTGGTAGATATTCCAGAAATGATTCGATCAAAATATAAAGAAACTTTTGAAATTGACATGACTTGGTTGATTGAGGCTACTGCATTACGCTCTAAATGGATTGATCAATCAGCTTCTACCAATATTTTTATGAAGACAAAAAGTGGTAAAGATTTAAGCGATGTCTATATTTTAGCTTGGGAAAAAGGATTAAAAACAACTTACTATCTAAGAACTTTAGGTGCGTCTCAGGTCACAAAAGCCACCATAGGAGAATTAGAAACCCAGTTGCCTTCTAATACCATGCCAACAGAATGTGAAGCTTGCCAATAAAGGAGAATAACATGAGCTCAAAAGATTTGTTTCAAAAAGAATTTGTAGAAAATAAAACGAATAATGCTGAAATTATCAATAAAAGAAAAGTGATTAATGGATTTGATGATGGGTTAATGCAAGTTTCACCTTTGAAACACCCTTGGGCATACGATATTTTTTTAACCATGATTAAAAATACCTGGGTTCCTCAGGAAGTTCCCATGCAATTAGATGTTAATTTGTGGAATCAAGCCAATGGATTAACTGCGCAAGAGCGACGCGTTTACGAAAGAAGTTTGGCTTTCGTGTCTAATTTAGATGGCCTTCAAACCAATAATTTGGCTTCCAATATTATTCGTCATATTACAAGTCCTGAAGTTATTTTGGCTGTGACACGTCAAACATTTGAAGAAGCTTTGCATGTGGTTAGTTATGCCACAATGGTAGAGGCATTGGCGTTGGATCAAGAATCAGTATATGGCCTGTATCGTACAGACAAAGATTTGTTTGAAAAAAACCAACGTGTATTGAAAGCGGTTAGTAAAATTTCGGATCCTTTATTTAAGACAGGGACTTTTGAAACAGATCAAATGTTTTTAGAAGCGTGTATTGGCAATGTTATTTTAGAAGGCATTTATTTTTATAGTGCATTTCTTATTTTTTATGTTTTAAAACGCAATAATAAAATGCCTGGCAGTGCTGAAATGATTCAATTTATTAATCGTGATGAAGACATGCATTTAAAGTTATTTATTCATATTAGCAATACCATAAGGCAAGAACAGCCTGAATTATGGACTGAAGAATTTCAATCTAGAATTACTCAAAATATTAAGGATGCTGTTGAAATGGAATATCAATGGGGTTCTAGTTGTATTGCCGATGGTATTTTAGGCCTCACGCCCCAAACATTAAAAGAATATCTGCAATTTGTAGGTGACATGAGACTTCTGGCTTTAGGATTACCCAAAATATGGCATAGTAAAAATCCTTACCCTTGGATAGACGAGTTTACGCAAGGCAGTATGATAGAGGTTAATTTTTTTGAGGGTACTGTCAGAGAATATCAAACAGGAACCTTGGAATGGTAAGTCTTTGAATTTTTCATCAGACCAATATTCAAGCTATGAGTCTTTAAAATCCATTCTTAAAAAGAATGGATTTTCTGTTAATCCGTATAGGGATATTCAATATGGAATTCAATTTTTGGTTTTTAAAAATGATTATTCTTTTTTATTGAGAATTTATTCAAGTAAAAAAGGAGTTCGTTTAGATTTATCTCAATGCAAGGATCCTGCTTTAACAAAAGAAATCATGGATTTGGTGGTTCAAACCCATTCCCCTTCTTTGTCTACTTTACCTCAGAAAAAAAAAGAGAAAAAAGACCCTGTAGATGGCTTAAAGAAAAAAGATCCTGATCATTTGATTGGTGTTGATGAGTCTGGGAAAGGCGATTATTTCGGGCCTTTGGTTGTTGCAGGTGTGTATGTGACGCCAGAAACCTCTCAAAAACTACAAGAATTGCAGGTTATGGACAGCAAGTTATTAAGTGATTTTGCCATACAGACTGTGGCTCCTTACATTAGGGAGCTATGTCCTTTTTCCATGATTATCATGAAAAATCCTAGTTACAATGATGTTTATAGCCAAATGCAAAATTTGAATCATATGTTGGCTTGGGCACATGCAAGAGTGATTAAATCTTTGCATGAAAAAACAGGCTGTCAAAGTGCGCTTTCTGATAAATTTGATCAAAAATCTCTTATTCAGGCGGCTTTGTATAACCAAGGGTTATCAAAAATAGCTTTAGAAGAACGTATTCAAGCAGATTCCACCAATCTTGCTGTTTCTGCAGCCAGTATTTTGGCAAGGGATGCTTTTCTGTCTGAAATGAGATTTTTATCAGAAAAGTTTAATATTGCTCTTCCCAAAGGATCTTCTTCGAAGGTTTTAAAAACAGCAAATGAATTTGTGAAACAATATGGCAAAGATGATTTAGCCCATGTTGCTAAACTTCATTTTTCTTTAACTCATCAAATTGTAGGATAAACCTTTGGATTTGATCTGAAGATAAGCTAAACCACGATGGCTTATTTTTATGGATTTCTTTAGGCGCTGTTAAAAGGTTTAAAAGAGTAGGGTAAAGGGTGTTTTTTTTATCATTCATCTAAACTTTTTACTATCATTGTCGTCAATATCATGGTTTCAAATAATGCTTTTGAAAATTGAATCTCATAATGGTTTTTCTCAGGATTATGATGCATATGTGTTATAAATCTATTGTTCATTTTACCTTGTTTTTCTCTTAATAATGTTCGAATTAAAAGCCCTAAATTTCTTTGATCTTCTTCAGTAATGGGTTCATCTTGCATTGATATTGGTAAAATTTTCAAGATTTTTTCTTCCCATTTCTTAAGAGGTCATGGGCTGATATACTCCCCGTATGCAGTTTAGGCCTGAACTTTCTTTTCTTCGCTCATATGTGCCGGGTACTTCTATTGAAGAAGTAAAACGTCAATATCAGTTATCTGATGTGATTAAGTTGGCTTCTAATGAAAATCCTTTTGGATGTCCTGTTTCTTCTGAAGATTTGGCTGAGGTACTGTCTTTGGCGGCTATTTATCCTAATCAAGATATTTCTGTTTTAAAACAAGCTTTACAAAAAAAATATGGACTTTCTTCAAATCAAATTATTTTGGGAAATGGCAGTGATGAATTGTTATACCTGTTGGCTCAAGCGTTTATAGCTCCTCAAGATCAGGTGATTTCTACTCAGCATGGTTTTTCTGTTTATGAAACGGTGACACTGTTGATGGGTGGATTATTTTATGCTTGTCCTATGAAGAATTATCATATTGATTTGGATGAGATTTTGAATCAGATTTCCTCGAAAACAAAGATTATTTTTTTGACCACGCCCAACAACCCAACAGGGTTGGTTTTATCAAGAGACGCTTTATATGGATTTTTATCTCAAGTTCCTTCTCATATTGTGGTGGTTTTAGATGAAGCTTACATTGAATTTGCAGATGATTTATCTCAATTAGATGGTATTTCATTTATTCAAGAATTTAAAAATTTAATAGTACTTAAAACATTTTCAAAAGCATATGGCTTGGCTGGCTTTAGGTTAGGGTATGGCATTGCACAATCTGAATTAATTCATGTTCTACAAAAAGTACGGCCCCCTTTTAATGTAAATTCATTGGCACTTTATGCGGGTCATTTGGCATTAAATCGTACAGATTTCTTAGAAAAAACAGTACAAAATAATCAAGAACAGAAAACTTATTTATACCAAGAACTTGATCGTTTGGGATTACTTTATCTTAAAACACAGGCCAATTTTATTTTTATTAAAGTGCCTAGACCTGCAAAAGAAATTTATACTCAGTTACTTCAAAAAGGTATTATTGTCAGGCCTTTGGATTCTTTTGGATTTTCAGATGCCATTAGGGTTAGTATAGGCCTTTTTAAAGACAACCAACGGTTTGTGACAGCATTAAAGGAGGTTTTATGAATCGTACAACTTTGTATCCTGTACATCAGGCATTAAATGCCAAATTTATTTCATTTTCTAACTTTGAAATGCCAGTTTGGTATCACTCTATTAAAGTTGAACATGATGCTGTTCGAAAAAAAGCTGGCGTTTTTGATATCTCCCATATGGGCTTATACCGTATTTCAGGTAAAAAATCTTCAGAGTTTTTGTCTTATTTATCTTGCAACCTTATCCCTTCTCAACCCAAAAGTGTTTATAGCATGTTTTTGAACAAAAACGGGGGTATTTTAGATGATGTGATGATCAGCTGGTATCAAGATGATTTTTATATGGTGGTGAATGCTTGTAACCATCAAAAAATTGATTTATGGCTTAATCAACATCACATACCTGATGTGACAATCACCTCTTTGAATAAGACCCATAATTTCATTGCCTTACAAGGTCCTGATGTTGTTCAATTGATGTCTTCACTTTTCCAAATAGACCCTTTATTAAAGCCCATGTCTGTGACACATCATATTTGGCAAGGGCACTCTATTATTTTATTTAAATCAGGTTATACAGGCGAGTATGGGTTTGAATGCTTGGTTCCTCAGGAGGCTTCAGAAACACTATGGAAGCTATTGATGGACCAGGGTGTTACGCCCTGTGGGTTAGGATGTAGAGACACATTGCGTATAGAAGCGGGCTTGCCTCTTTATGGACAAGAACTTTCTGAAGATATTACGCCTTTAATGACCCGATATGATTGGGTGGTTAAATGGAGCCATGAATTTATGGGCAAGGAAGCTTTGAAGGCATCAGAGCCAAACCAGACAACAGTGGGTTTAATCATGCAAGATCGGATGATCCCAAGAACTGGCTGTAAAATTTTACAGGGTGGCTATATTACATCAGGTACCTTGTCTTTTCTTCTCAATCACCCTGTTGCCATGGCGATTGTTCCTCTTCCTTTTTCAAAGATAGGTACGCTTTTAGATGTTGAAATAAGAGGCATGTCTTATTCGGCCAAGGTGGTTTCATTGCCCTTTTTAACTTAAATAATTTTATTTATGAAAATATTAATTATTGAAGATGAAAAGAAAATTGTTAGTTTTTTAAAGCAAGGTTTAAAAAGTGAAGGGCATACCGTTTATGTTTGTTATAACGGAGAAGATGGGTTGTTTGAAGCGATTGACAGTCAGTATGACCTTCTGATTATTGATATTGGACTTCCTAAATTAGATGGTATTTCAATTTGTAAAAAAATTAGAGAAGAAGGTATTCAAGTTCATATCATTATGTTAACAGCCAAAGATGCTGTGGAAGACAGAATTAAAGGGCTTGATGCGGGTGCTGATGATTATTTAACCAAGCCTTTTTCTTTTGCAGAACTTCTTGCCAGAATCAGGGCTTTGCGTCGTCGTGGTCAAGATTCTAAATTTCAAAAAGAATTGATCATTCAAGATTTGGTTTTAAATACAGAATCATTTGAAGTCTCTAGATCAGGTAAGCTTATTAAATTATCTGCAACAGAATTTAAAATTTTAAAATATTTAATGGAAAATCAACACAAAGTGATTTCTAAAACCATGCTTTTAGAAGCCATCTGGGGATATAATTTTAGCCCAGACAGCAATATTGTAGAAGTTTATATTAATTTTTTAAGGGATAAAATTGATAAAAAATTTTCTCCACATTTAATTCAAACCATTCATGGAATGGGATACAGAATATGTTCTTCAAATTAAATCATTGGGTTCTGGGTTTTTTGGCCCTCATTTTAATAGGGGCGTCTTTATTTCAATTTTTGTTTTTTCGAAAAATTTTAATTGAAGGAGCAGAAGCAAGATTAATCAATTCTGTTGACCATATTGTCGTGGCCATTGCAAAAAATTCTAAACTTTTTTACGAATCCCCTGAAAAATTTTTGTTTTCAACCACGGCCAATGAATTTACATCGGGTAGTTATATGGTTCAATTTGTGGATGCAAAAGGGAATATTTTGGCAAAATCTCCAAATTTGTTGTCTAACAATTTACCTTTTACCTTGGGTGAAACAGATATTTTAGAAGACATAGAATTTATGGATGGGGTTCAAATTAAAGTTTACCAAAGTAAAATTGTCATCAACAAACGTACAGTGGGGTATGTGGTTGTGGGGATCTCTATTAATCAAATGCTGAATAACTTACAAAATTTAAGAGATTTAATGATTGGAATAGGCGCCATTACATTGCTTGTATTGGGTTTGGGGATTCAGGTTTTTATTTCTAATAATATGATTAAAAATCAAAAGCGTTTTTTAAGTTTTGCTTCTCATGAACTTAGAACTCCTCTTGCGATTGTCAAGGGACATGCTGAAGTTGCGTTAAATCAAAAAGATGCTTTGGAATGGAAAAAAGCACTTTTAATTATTCAACAGGAATCAGAATGGATGAACAAAGTGATTAATAATTTGTTATTTGTTTTTCGTACACAATCTGGCACTGAAAAATTAAATTATGCTTTTTTTAACTTTTCAGAACTTATTTCAGAGTCTTTGATGAATTTTAAAAAAATCTTTCCGAATCAAAAAATATGCCTTAATTTACCTGAAAAAATAGCCATGGTCGAAGCAGATCCAGATCGAATTAAACAGGTGATTAATAATTTGCTTGAAAATGCGGCAAAACATAGCTTTCCGGATCAAATGATTACCATTAGTTTAGATTCCTTATCCAAATCATATTCTTTATCTGTTAAAGATGAAGGTACTGGCATGACTTTAGAGACATCTAAAAAAGTATTTGACCTTTTTTATAAGGGAAATCAAAAAAGAGATGATGGGATGGGATTAGGGTTGTCAATTGCTCATTGGATTGTGAATGCCCATCATGGAAAAATTACAGTGGAGAGTACCTTGGGCAAAGGATCTGTGTTTACAGTGATTTTGCCTGAAAAAAGGAAGATATCTTAATGGAAAATGTGTTTATTCAAGATCATCGCGGTACCCCTCTGAGTTTATATCTATTTGAAAAAAAAGACATGCATCATCAGGGGGTGGTTTATCTTGTTCATGGCATGAAAGATCATTCTGCCAGATATTTTTCTTTTGCAGAATTTTTGTCTCAACAAGGTTACGTGGTGGTGATGCACGATCAACGAGGTCATGGAAAAACAGCGACAACATTGGGATATCTTGGAGAAAATGCCACTTGGGGCAATTTGGTACAAAATGTGCATGATGGTATTGCCTATGCCAAACTAAGGTTTATTCATTTGCCTGTCTTTTTGTTAGGCCATAGCATGGGTAGTTTTGTGGCTTTAGATTATGCCAAGCAATTTCAAGGGTTATCTGGATTGCTATTGTCAGGAAGTGCTTTTCAGCCTCCTTTTTTAACTTTTATAGGGTATGTGGTCTCTTTATTGAATCAAGTTTTGTTTGGGAGACATAACAAAGCTTATTTAATTGATTTTTTGGTTTTTTTTCCTTTCATTGTCAGTGTTAAAAACAGACGTACTCCTTTCGATTGGCTTTCTCGTGATGCCGCTATTTCAGAACATTATCGCCAAGATTTTTATTGCCAATTTACTTGTACCTCCTCATTTTATGTTCAATTTTTTTCAGGGTTATTTCGATTGTTTTCTTCAAAAAAACCTTTTTTAAAACAAAAACTGCCTATTCTTTTATTATCGGGGGATCAAGATCCAGTAGGGGGATATTTGAAGCATGTGAAAACCCTTTTTAATTGGCTAAGCAAAGAACCTCATGAGATTTCTACCTGTTTTTATTCGGGGGCAAGGCATGAGGTGTTGAATGAAACCAATAAAAATCAGGTTTATCAAGACATACTTTTATGGTTGCAGGATCAAAATAAACCGTAGATAATTCCAACTGTTTTTTTAAATTTAAGGAGTTATCAATGAAGTGGAAATCGAGAGTATATTGTGGCTTTGTAACGTCAGAGTATGCTGGCAAAGAAATTGTTTTATATGGTTGGGTGGATACGATACGAAATCATGGCCAGTTATTGTTTATGCATTTAAGGGATGTGAAGGGTGTTGTACAGTTGGTTTTTGACCCTTTAAAAAATCAAGAACTTTACCAAAAAGCAGAAACATTACGAAGTGAAGATGTCATTGAAGTTTCGGGGATAGTGTTGGATCGTGCCCCTGATGCCATTAACCTAAATTTGGCAACCGGTTCAATAGAGGTACAAGTGACCCATTTAACAATTTTAAGTGAAGCACAAACACCGCCTTTTATCATCACTGAAAAAAGCAATATTGATGATCAAAAAAATATGTCTGTTGATGAGGATTTGCGTTTAAAATATCGCTATTTGGACTTAAGAAGACCCAGTATGCAGCAGCATTTAATTAAAAGAGATTTGATTACCAGAACCATCAGGCATTACTTGGCTGATCAAGGGTTTTTAGACATTGAAACGCCTTTTTTAACGAAAAGTACGCCTGAAGGTGCCAGGGATTATTTGGTACCTAGTCGACATCATGAGGGTCGATTTTATGCGCTTCCTCAATCTCCTCAATTATTTAAACAATTATTGATGATGAGCGGTTTTGATCGGTATTTTCAAATTGTAAAATGTTTTAGGGACGAAGATTTAAGGCCCAATAGGCAGCCGGAATTTACCCAATTAGATATTGAAGCTTCTTTTATTGATGAAACCTTTATTTATGAGTTAATCGAAGGCTTGATTGTTAAATTGTTTGCCTTAAATAATATTCACCTGCCTCGTCCGTTTCCTCATCTCTTATACCAGGATGCGTATCAATATTACGGTTCTGATAAACCGGATTTAAGGTTTGATCTTAAAATGGTGGATGTTTCTTCTATTTTATCTCAAGTACAGTTCAAAATTTTTAGGTCCATTTTAGATCAGGGTGGATTGATTAAAGCCATCAATATCAAAGGCAAATCTTCAGAGTTGAGTAAAACGTACTTACAAGAAGAGTTGGCCAAGACCGTTATTCCCAGTTTAGGAGGGAAGGGGATGGCTTGGATGAGGGTAGAGCAAGGCCATTTGCAGTCCAATATTGTTCAATTTTTTACAGAGGCTGAATTGCAACAGTTGCGTTTGGCTTTACATGCAGAAGAGGGAGATGTTTGTATTTTTATTGCTGATGTAGATCACCAGCTTGTTCATGAGGTCTTGGGTAAATTTCGATTATATATCGCTGAAAAATTAAATTTAATTGATAAAAGTAAATATGCTGTAACATGGGTGACCCATTTTCCTTTGTTTGAGCTTAAAAATGACCAATTAACCTCTGTTCATCATCCGTTTACACAACCTGATCAACTTTTAAATCCTTCTTTTTCTGTTTCAGATTTACTTAAAGTAAAGGCCAGGGCTTATGATTTGGTTATTAACGGGGAGGAAATTGGAGGGGGCAGTATTAGAATTCATCGCATGGACATGCAAGAGACCATTTTTAAATTACTGGGCATGGGCTCTCAAGAAATAGAAGAAAAATTTGGTTTTTTTGTTAAAGCTTTGTCGTATGGGGCTCCGCCTCATGGAGGCATTGCTTTGGGGATAGACCGCTTGGTGGGGATGTTATCAGGCACAGAGTCTATACGAGAAGTCATTGCTTTTCCTAAAAATAGGGTGGCTTTTTGTCCTTTAACCCAGGCCCCAGATTTGGTGTCAAAATCTCAATTGGATGACTTGAACATTCAATTAAAGCCTAAAGGGTAGCCAATGCCTTTTAAAGATGAATGTGGTGTTTTTGGCGTCTATAATATTAGCGATGCAGCAAAATTATGTTATTTGGGGCTTTATGCCCTTCAGCATCGTGGTCAGGAAAGTGCAGGGATTGTAACGCGTAACCACCGAAATTTTTATGTCATGAAGTCTCAAGGGTTGGTTTCTGAAATTTTTAATCATGACAATTTAGCGGCTTTAAAAGGTCGGCATGCGGTGGGGCATGTTCGATATTCCACAACGGGATCGGACCATATTCACAATATTCAACCTCTGTATTCTAAAACAGCGTTCGGCACTTTGGCCTTGGCACATAATGGTAATTTGACGAATGCCTACACTTTGTATAAACAATTAAAATCTCAAGGTTCTTTATTTCAATCTACCATTGATTCTGAAGTCATTTTGCATTTGTTATCTAAGTCTTCTTCAAAAAACTTAATTGAGGCCATGATTCAAACTTTGGATAAAATCCAAGGGGCTTATTCTTTGGTTTGTTTAACAGATCATGGGTTAATGGCTGTTCGTGATCCTTATGGGTTTAGGCCTTTGGTCTTAGGAAAATTAGGAGATGGGCATGTGGTTTCTTCAGAAACCTGTGCTTTGGATTTAATTGGTGCCAGTTATGTAAGAGAAGTGCTGCCTGGAGAGCTTATTTTTATTTCTAAAGAAGGGTTGCACTCTTATTTTCTGCCACCGGTTCAGAAAACAGCTTTCTGTATTTTTGAACATGTTTACTTTGCAAGGCCAGACAGTGTTGTGTTTGGAGAAACAGTTCATCAAGTAAGAAAAGCCTTTGGGCGTCAATTGGCCAAAGAGCATCCTGTTAAAGCAGATTTGGTGATGGCCATTCCTGATTCTGGCATTAGTGCCGCTCTTGGCTATGCAGAAGAATCGGGTATTCCTTATGAAGTGGGCATGACCAGAAACCATTATGTGGGCAGAACCTTTATACAGCCTTCTCAAAAAATTAGAGATTTTGGAGTGAAAGTAAAGTTAAATCCTATTCAAGAGGTTTTGAAAAACAAACGTGTGATTGTGATTGATGATTCTTTGGTGAGGGGGACAACGTCGAAGCGTCGGATTCAGGCCATTAGGGATGCGGGTGCCAAGGAAATTCATTTAAGAATTTCTTCTCCCCCTATTAAATTTCCTTGTCATTTCGGGATTGATACCCCAAAACAAACAAAGTTGATTGCGTTTCAAAAACAGCTCAAAGAAATTATGACCTATGTGGGTGCAGATAGTTTGGGGTATTTAAGTGAAGAAGGGATGTTGGCTGTTATGAAAAAACATCCTTCTTCTTCTTTTTGTACGGCATGTTTTACAGGTAAGTATCCCTTTGTTGTTCATAACAAAGGAAAACATAAATTTGAGTCTGGGGGTAAAATTAAGTTGTTTTCAGGAAAAAAATGACACATCTTAATTTTTTTAGATCTAAAAATTGGACTGGGTGTGAAGAAACAAAGAGTTTAGATGAGGTTCATAAGTCTGTTTCTGTACCCCAAACATATTCTTTTTGGAAAAAACTTTTTGCATTTTCAGGTCCAGGTTATTTGGTTGCAGTGGGGTATATGGATCCAGGTAATTGGGCCACGGCATTGGCGGGTGGCTCTAAGTATGGTTACGCGTTGTTGTATGTGGTTTTATGTTCAAGTTTAATGGCAATGGTTTTGCAATATCTTTCTTTGAAATTGGGCATTGTTACAGGAAAAGATTTGGCACAAGCTTGTCGGGCTTATTATCCCAAGCCTGTTTCTTATGTACTGTGGTTTTTAGCAGAAATTGCCATTATTGCCACAGACTTGGCAGAGGTTTTAGGTTCTGCGATTGCATTACATTTATTGTTTGGTTGGCCTATTTTATTTGGGGTTATTTTTACTGTTGTTGATGTTTTTATTTTATTGCTATTACAAAAAAAGGGATTTAGATGGCTTGAATCATTGGTGATTTTATTAACATTAATTATTATGGTTTCTTTCGGTATTCAAATTTTGATGTCTCAACCGCAACTGTCACAGGTCTTGGCTGGTTTTATTCCTTCTACAAGTTTGTTCAAAAATTCAGACATGCTGTATTTGTCTTTGGGCATTCTAGGTGCCACAGTGATGCCCCATAATTTATATTTACATTCTGCTGTTGCGCAAACCAGGAATTATGCAGAAAGTTTAGAAGGTAAAAAAGAAGCCATTAAATTTTCTGCCATTGATTCTACTTTTGCTTTATGTATGGCTTTTTTTGTTAATGCGGCTATTTTGGTGGTGGCTGCTTCTGTTTTTTATAAACAGGGAGTGTTTGTTTCAGATTTACATCAGGCTTATCATTTGTTTACCCCTATTTTGGGCACCAGTATTGCTGCCACAGTTTTTGCGATTGCTTTGTTGGCTTCAGGTCAAAATTCAACCATTACAGGGACGTTGTCTGGTCAAATTGTCATGGAAGGTTTTTTAAATTTTAAGATGAAGCCTTGGTTAAGAAGGTTATTTACCAGATTATTGGCCGTGGTTCCTGCTGTTTTGGTTATTGTTTTATTAGGAGATTCTCATATCGGAGACTTATTGGTATTCAGTCAAGTGATTTTAAGTATGCAACTGTCCTTTGCTGTTTTCCCTTTGGTTTTTTTTACAAGCAACGCCAAAATAATGGGATGTTTTTCTAATTGTGGCTTTTTAAAGGGGTTTTCGTTTTTAATTGCCACTATCATTGCGGGTTTAAATGGGTGGTTGCTTTATCAATTTTTCTCTTGATTTTAAGAAAATTTTTTATTTTATTTTTTA
>Ga0172376_10005169_pt1 | contig 14644 bp, 8 predicted proteins | sample Lak35m_FD_121114 | JGI IMG/M metagenome (GOLD analysis project Ga0172376, IMG submission 121114) | Freshwater microbial communities from Kabuno Bay, South-Kivu, Congo - kab_092012_35m | ecosystem: Environmental > Aquatic > Freshwater > Lake | place: Democratic Republic of the Congo: South-Kivu...
AGTCAAGCCAGGTGAGTACGTCTGGTACTTTGAATACGGAAGAATTCACTACTGGATGTCTAGGCGTGTTGCAGACTTCGGATATGAAGATGTCAACTACACAAAAGCTTCAAACGCAAACAAGGCAAAGAAAGTCTCTGATGCAGCTGTAAGTCCAAAAACAGCCTGGACCGGTGCAGGTCCCGATCTTTCTGCAGGCCAAGCACAATCTCTTGGAAATGAAGCAGATCTAACGCTGTCTATGCTCCCGGCTGGGCTGACGTTTGACGGCATAAAGAAGAACTCGAATGCAGGAAAAGAAGTCTTGTACGAGCCAGTTCCTGTCTACAGTGGCAAGTGCAGCGAGTTTGTTCTCCAGGGCAGCAACAATACAGTCATAGTCCAGGGAAACAACTTCGGCGGAGGAATCCAGACAGAGGCCGGATATGTTGATATCTCTGCAGGCCGCGGAAGAATAGTCGACACAGGAGTTACAGTTCTTAGCGACCAGATCCCACCTGTTGCTAGCAGAGAATTTCTTAATCCGAACGAAGGTGAGCCTAGCATCGCAACGGATGCTTCTCGAATTGTGGTCTCTCACGGCATGGATGCTGACGGTCTGTTCCAGACTTCGCTACCACGCGGCACCGTCTCGCAGACTTTTTCGCCCAGCATCGTCTCGAAGTCTGACAAGATCAGAGTAATTGCTAGGTCTGACGTTGCGGTTAGCGTCGAGGGATCAAACGGCTGCTCAGTTGTATTGAACAGCAATGGTGACATCTATGTGACTCCTGCAGCATCTGGCAAGGTCTATCTAAACGGACCAGGTAGTGACCAGCCGTATTTGAGATACGATGAGTTTAGAAAAGTCGTAGACGGAATAGAGGGAATCTTGGGAGCTCTCCAGACAGCTATTTCTTTGATAACAACAACAACACCTGGTTCCGGAGCTCTAGGCGCAGTTGCAACAGATATTGGAACTGATCTTGCAAATATTGAAAGCGCAATGATTTCAATAAAGTCTCAAAAGATTGTCGGAAGCTAATCCTGGACCGACTTTGCCTGTCCCATAAGTAGCACCGTGGCCAGAAACTTCAAGTCATCAGGAACGAAGTTCGTCGTTGAGAAGCCGGCGAGCTTCCAGTTTCCAGTAGTTCCCGTGGGCATCAAGACACCGATGTCCCTAGGAGGAAACTCTGTGTCAACTCCCTACCTGATGAACACGACGATCGAAGATCAGATTAGTGATAACCTTCGAAACCTGATCTTGACCAACTACGGAGAGCGTCTTGGTCTCTACGACTTTGGCGCCAATCTCGTTGAGCTTTTGACTGAGTCTATTCCGATAGCAAACATGACACAGGCAGTTGAAGACAGGATCAAAGCAGCCGTCAAGAAGTATATGCCAGGTGTCCAGATAGACAATGTGGCAGCCTTGAATAGTCCGTCTAGAGGTAAATCCTTGGCTTCATTCGACTTCATCATCACTTTCTCCTATGTCCAGGCTGGCATCAACGGAAGAAAGATTCAAATTAATCTAACGGTGGCAGGATGACGACAAACAACAGAAAGAGAGCAAAAACACAGCAAGAGAGAGACTATCTTAACAGAGACTTTGCATCTCTACGACAGGAGCTTGTCAACTACGCTTCTTTCTACTATGGCGACTACATAAAGGACTTTACGGAGCCCTCTGTAGCTTCAATGTTCATCGATCTTGCAGCTTATACATCTGATATTACAAGCTTCTACCTCGATCACCAGTTCAAGGAGCTTAATCTTGAGACCGCCAAGGATGCTGCAAACATTCAGCGGCTTGTGCGGCAGACAGGATACAAGATTAGAGGCGCTGCTCCGGCTTTCTGCACTGTTGATTTCTACCTCACGATACAGTCTGAAACTTTATCAGATGGAACTTTTAGACCTAGAAGAACCTACCTTCCCGTAATCAAAGCAGGAACTTCAGTTCAGTCTGATAGCGGTGTAATATTTGAGCTCTCTGAAGACATTGACTTCTCTAAGCAAGACGCCGATGGTGAGCTTATTGCTGAATACAGAGTGCTAGAGAGAAATCCAGACACTACGCCGAAGACCTACGCAGTGAAAGCTTCAGGAGTCTGCACCTCGGGAAGAACTTACCAAGAATCGCTGGTTGTCTCCGATAGGCAGTCATTCCTTACAATTGCACTTGCACAACCCAATGTGAGCCAAATCCTGTCGGTCTCTGATACGAATGGAAATGACTACTACGAGGTTGAATCTTTGACTCACGACACTGTCTACATTAGAGATTCAAACTTGTTCGATGACAGCGACGAGGTTGAAGACTCAATCTCGGTTGTTAGTGCACCTTACCGATTCATTGTCACAACAGACGTTACGACTGGCTTAACGAGCCTCGTCTTTGGCGCTGGCAATTCTCAGTCGCTGGATCAGGATGTTATTGCAGATCCGGCAGATTTTTCTCTTCCCTTGTTTGGAGACAGAAAGACTTTCTCCTACACAGCTATCGATCCGAATGAGCTACTGAGCACAAGAACTCTCGGTGTGTCTCCAGAGAATACCACACTCATTGTTAGATACCGCGCCGGCGGCGGCGGAAATAACAACGTTGCATCGCAGACTATTAATCGAGTACTCTCTCTACAAACTCAGTTCTCATCAGTCGTCCCAGCTTCAGCTGTAGCAACGATAAGAGCAAGCGCTGCATGCGGCAATGTTCTTTCGGCTGCTGGAGGATCTGATGCACCTACAATTGACGAGGTAAGGTCTCTTGCCTTCCTCTACAGGAACTCTCAGTCAAGAATAGTGAGCAAAGAAGATCTTGTTGCCCGCATCTACAGCATGCCTACCAACTTTGGTAGAGTCTTTAGAGTTGGTGTAACTCAAAATCCTGTCAATCCTTTGTCAACCATCGTCTATGTTGTCTCTAGAGATGCATCTGGAAAGCTTGTGACCTCACCGGATACAACAAAGCGCAACATCTCGAAGTACATCAACGAGTTTAGAGTCATCAGTGATGCCTACGACATACTGGATGCACCTGTTGTCAACTTTAAGATTGAATACTCGGTCTCTGTCTCGAGAGACTACGACAAGCCTCTTGTCATATCTCAGATAAATTCAAAGCTCACCAGCTTCTTTAGCATCACAAACTTCTACATCAATCAGCCGATCATAGTTGCAGACATACAGAACATCATTTTGTCTGAGCCTGGTGTCATCGGGATAGGAAAGCTCGTCTTTACTGGGCTGTCGGGTACCATAGATGAGCTGCAATACTCCTCATACATCTATGACATGACGTCTAACACAAAGAAGGGCGTCATAATTCCTCCCAAGGGCGGGATTTTTGAGATCAAGTTCCCGTCAAACAACATCATCGGGAGTGCATTCTAATGTACAAGATCATCAATGCTTCAAAAGACGCGTACATAACAAACAAGATCATTGGAAGCTCGATCCGAGCAAAAGACTCGAACACGGGCGGAGCCTCTTCACTAGATCTCTTTAAGCTGTACGACGAGAACACGGTTCTAGGTGAAACAAATCCAATAGAGCTTAGTAGACTTCTTCTTTACTTTGATCTTGCTAGTCTCCGAGCTCTGACTGGATCTTCTCTTGACATCAACTCTTCGACTTTTTCTGTCAATTTAAAGCTGCATGACATCTACGGCGGTCAGACTTGCCCAACAAACTTTAAGCTCGCTGTTTATCCACTTTCTAAATCATTTGACGAAGGGATTGGAAGAGACGTTATCGAGTTTAGAGACGTAGATGTCTGTAATTTTCTAACAGCATCAGTCTCCTCTGGTCTGAGCGTCTGGAATACTGAGGGTGCGGGTGCTATTGGAACATGCGGAAGTCCAAGCATTGACACTATTGAGAAAGCCAATCTCTTCGACGGCCTTGGGACACGCTTTGTTTTCACTGAACAGACTTTCTCAAAAGGAACTGAAGATCTTGATGTTGATGTGACAGATATTGTCTCTGGAACTCTTGCCGGAAATCTTCCTGATTGCGGCTTCTTGATCTCCTTCAGTGGAACAATGGAGACTGATACGCAAACTCGATTCGTTAAGCGATTTGCGTCAAGGAACACTACTTCTGTAGATAAGAGACCAAAGCTCGTCATCAAGTACGATGATTCAGTCATCGATCATTCCAGAGACTTTGTGTTCAACGTCTCTGGAAGCATCTTCCTGACAAATTACGAGCGCGGCGTACCAGCCAACATCGTCTCTGGATCTGCTGCTACAAGACTTACAGGTCTTAATTGCGGCAAGGTAAGAATAGTCTCAGGAAGCTATCAACAGACGGTCAATTTCTCTCAGCACAAGAAAGGTTCAGACTTTTTTACAACGGGTCTTTACAGCGCTTCTTTTGCTGTTTCTTCATTTGATCCACCTCTTTTCAACTATCTAAAGAACAGCACCTCGGCTTCTTTTGACGTAATCTGGTCTTCAAATGATTTAACTGTTGGTTTTTTAACGGGTTCTCTGATGATCAACAGGTCAGAGACAAACTTTGCTGATCTAGATCCTCGTAGAATCTTCATAAACATTACCAATATGAAGAGCACATATCTCTCGTCAGAGACGATTAGATTCAAGGTCTTTGTTGAGGACCTGGCAAAACCAATCAAGTTCGAGAAGCTACCGATAGAGAATCTAGGAATATTTGTTGAGCAAGTCTACTACAGAGTCAGAGATCTCGAATCTTCAAAGATCATTATACCCTTTGATACAGCAGGAACGAGAGTTTCAATGGACTCAACAACAGGCTTCTTTGACGTAGATATGTCTTCACTAGCAGTTGGTAGAAACTACACTTTTGACTTTCAGATAGTTAAGAATGGTGCTACGCAGACCATTAATAATGTCGCGGCATCATTTAGGGTTGTAGAGTGAGATCCACAAGCGGAAGACCTGCTCTTGTAACTGATCTTGAACGCCAGCTTCGTTCAAGGTATCCTGTTAAGCGTCAAAACAGCGAAGATCTTGGATCTACCAATGCTCTTTCAACCTCTTCATTTAGATATGATCCGCTAGGAACCGGACTCAAGTCTACGCAAGAGATACCCCTTGACTGGTCGCGGTTTGAAAATCACACTTTCTTTCACAGCGCAAAGTCAAAGGTCGACGAGGCCTTCTACAAGATTATAAATGAATATCCTTTTGATGGATCTCAGAGAGAGATTGAATCTTTTGAAGACTCTTTGACAGGATTTGAGAGCTACGTAAAAGATCGATTTCCCAAGAACAAGGGATTTCTTTCCCTGTCTTCGTCTTTAGGTTCTGCTGGAGGAAACTACCTTGCAGTTGAGAATAGAGCTGGATATCTCTTTGAGAACTCCAAGGATTCTAGCGCAGATCCTGCACTCGATCCACAGGATGGCATGCTCACTCTGCAGACGCATCTGTTTGTGCCAGATCAAGCAAATGATAATTCTATCATCTTTCAAAGACAAGGTTCTGGATGTGGCTACACGCTGTTTCTGTCAAAGAGTCTATCAACTACAACAGCTGCTGTCCACTTCTTGGTGACATCAGGATCTAGAACACTTCACATTAGCAGCTCTATCGCCAAAGATCAGTTCGTACACGTCGCAGCTTCTCTAAGCTCGAGTAATGCAGAGTCTTCTGCAGCAATTTTCTTCAACGGTCTTAAGAAGAGCGAGCAGACAAGAGTCACCAACTTCCAGTCGATAAATCTCGGTTCAGCTCAGCTTCTTATCGGCTCTGGTACATCTCACACAGCTGCAGGGTACCTCTTTGAACCCGTGAGCACACTTAGCGGCTGTCTCGATGACGTCAGACTTTATACGAGCTTGAGAAGTGAAACAGACATATTAAGTGACTACAGATCTGCAGCAAGAGAAGACGGAAGCCTTAAGCTCTATTTTAAGTTCAACGAGCCGACAGGCTCTTTCTCTGGAAACAACATTGCTCTCGACAGCTCTGGGTTTTCATTTCATACTGAGATTGAAAATTATGCAACATCTTCGAGAGGCCTCCAGTATCCTCTAAATCCAATGGAAGAGGAAAATATCGAAGACTGCATAGTCTTATTCTCGAACTATCCAGATACACAAACACTTCATGCCAGCCTGCTTGAAGAAGCCACCTCTTATGACGAAGAGAATCCCAATCTTATAACTCGTCTGGTTCCCGCACAGTACCTCTCGACAGGCGCAGAATCAGAAGGATTTAGATCAACAACTCAGAACATGGGTCAAAGTCTTAATCTGGACTCTCTTCGTGGAGGCACAACTCAGCAGCAGCCACAGACGATGATTAGTCTTCTGCTGGTGTATGCCAAGCTGTTTGATGAGATCAAGATCTTTGTTGATCACGTTTCCAACTTAATGAACTTTGAGTATCAATCTTCAGAGAATGTTTCTGATAAGATGATACCCTTTATTGCCAAGGCGCTCAAGATACAGCTTCCCGACCTCTTTAGCACGCCTTCAGTCGGAAGGCTTGTTACTGGTGGCGGAGTCTCAGATCAATACTTTGGGTCTAATTCTCTATCGCTGAAGAAGCTTAGAGCACAAATATGGAGAAGAATTCTCAACGAGCACCAGCACTTACTGTCTGCTAAGGGAACACACAGGTCCATTCGATCTGCTTTTGCAGCAATGGGAATAGATCCCGAGTCTTTCTTCCACATTAGAGAGTTTGGCGGAAACAAAGGGAGAACAATACTGGACCTTCGACAAAAGCGAAACAAGGTCTCGCACTTTGCCGACTTTTCAGGTAGCATTAATCCTACAGCTGGAACTCTTGACGGACAGGGATTCTCATCTTCTGTACCACATGCTGTGGGCGGATTTCTTTCGGGAAGTAGAGTGGAGCCGGGATTTCCAAAAATTAGAGGCGCTTTTGTCAATAGTTCCGGCACTGTACTGAGTAATAATGCGTCAGATGGTCTATGGACTTCTGGATCTTTTACTGTAGAGTCAAGAGTTAGATTTCCAAAAAACGCCTACCACGATGTCACTCAGAGTATTGTTCGCCTAGCAGTTACAGGATCCAGCTCGCCATCTTCAAAACATGGAGTTCTCTTCAATTTAATGGCATTTGCAAGCCCTCCACGTTTTGAACTTCACGCTCAGCCATTTGAAGATACCTCAGCGCAGATTCAAAGACTTAGAGTTGATACAGATCCTTTCGATGGAGGAATCTGGTCTGTAAACTTTGGAAGATCTGCAGGATATTCTGTTGGAACAAGCCTCGACGAGCTGTTTCTTAGAGTCTCAAGGCAGAACGCTGGATCTCTGACTTTCTCCAGCGCATCAAGTATAACTCTTGTTCCTAGTAGCTCTGACGTCTTGCAAAACGTAACAAGTCAGTACAATGCATCTGGCACCTTCTTGGTTATCGGATCTCAAAGCCTTGAGACAAGCAATCTCTTTTTGAATGGTAACCAGCAGTCTTCATACACCAATTTCACAGGACAGCTCTCAAACATTAGGTTCTGGTCAAAGTACATCACGCTCGATGAGTGGACTGATCACACTAAAGATTTTGAATCGCTTGGAGTTAGGGATCCGAGGAAGAACTTCTTTTACGAGACAAAAGTCACAGGATCCTTTGAGCGTCTTAGACAGGACGTCTCCCTCGCGCAGGCAACGCTAACTTCGTCCAATGCAGGATCCATAGTCGGATTTGACTTCTCCCAGAGCGGAAAACACCTTGAACTGCGGGGATTTGAATCAAACAAGAAGATTTTGAAGCCTATTGCAGAAACAGTTCTTGCCCTTTCACCCTTTTTTGACCTTCTTGAGAACGATCAAAAGTCAAGAGTGAGATCTCTGTCAAATCCCCAGCCAGATGAAGTTCTTGCAGTCGTTGCACCTCAATACCAGCTTCCCGAAGACGAAGAAGTTCTTGATGACAACAGGCTTTCAATTGAATATTCGTTTGCTTCCAATCTGAACAGAGATATTTTGAAGGCCACTTCTAATCTTGACTTCTTCGATGATGCTCTCGGCCGACCAAGTTCTTACTTCGATAGTTCTTATTCTGATCTTGATGACTTCTCAAAGGTCTACTTCAATAGACTAACATCTGACATAGACCTCGATAGGTTCTCAAGGCTCTACAGATGGCTCGATGGATCACTAGAGGTCCTAATCTCTCAGCTAATTCCTGCCAAGACTCGATTCTACGGAATAAATCAAGTTATAGAGCCGCACTCTCTTGAGAGAAGCCGCCACAGATTCTTCTTCGATGAGCTCTACTTGAATGAAGTCGACAGATTTAGAGCTAGCACAATCAAGTTGACATCATTTTCAGCGAGGTTTACAAGATCTTGAAAGTCTACACCGACGGAGACAACTCGAATTACGAGTACAAGAAGACTGGAAATAGCAGGACAGATCGTGCCGATCTACTCCAGGGACACGATGTAAAGTCTAGGAACACTGCTCTATCCACCATAAGTCCGTTCTTTAGCATTGGAGATATTAGCAAAGAGCCTTTCACACACGCACTGCAGAACAATTCAGTCGGCTCTGCTCTTGATTCTGTTGTATTTGAGGCTTATGTAGACACACACAAGCCCGTTAATTCTGCAGGTCTGCTAAATACGAATGACGTCTATTTCTCAACGATACCTAGAAGAGCACCATCAGCTGCAATAGAACCGCTTGATACGGTCTCCTTGCGACTAACAGTAGAGAAGACGCGAGGATTTAGAGCTTCTACATTTGCTACGTGTGGAAGATTTGAGAATGAAAGACTTTCTCAAGAATCAGCGGTGATGTCCAATCCGAGAAAGATTCTTGACGATGCAAACTTTTTTGGTACAGTCAAATATGACGGTTACATCAAAGAAGAAGTCAACTTTGAAACTTTTAACGACGATGCATCGAAAGACATTCACGATGAGTTCTCTATGGTATCTGTGCCTCGCGTAAAAAAGACCGTCATTGGAGGAGCAGGCGCCTATGATTTTGCAGAGAGCGGAACTTGCACGTTGGTGTACGGAGGCCTTCATAGATGAGCAAGCTAGTTAAATCACCGCCAGCAAGGGCTCTAGCTAGAGACATTGAAGCATACAAAGGAATTCCGATAGAGAAGATTGGAAATTCTTATATGCCAAGGTCTCCTGTCGGAACTCTTGTCTTTGATGACACGCAAGTAGATCCGGGTGTATCTCAAACTAGAGCTTTTCCAGATCTCTCTATTTCCAATTCAAGCACTTCAATAACTGCAAATGTAAGCGTAGATCCTGACAGCATCTATCGAAAAGTGGCAAGAAAAGAATATAATGAAAAGTACAAAGATGCAGCCGCACCCATTGAGATCAACTACGATTCAAAGAAAGAGAATTTTTACGGATTTTCTACAAGCTCTCTGACCAAGACGCAGATTGAGATCGATATATCACCAAAGTCAGACAAAGAGCTTTATAGGCTTGATTCTACGAGGTCTAAGACTGATCCAGGTGCAAATAAAGACGGATCTTCTGGATTTTGCTACTTTAATTTCAAGAGAAAAGCCTGGGAAGATATTGGAATGTACGATCCAGCAACCGGAGCCGTCGTACCGGACAGGACAGTAGCAAATCAGACAGTTGCAGATCCAATAGCGACAGTCACAGACCTTGACAGAATCTGTATGCAGTTTGCTGTTTCGCCCAACATTGCTGCTTCTGCAAGCCTGTCTCTAGCAGCAGCAGAAGCTATAGGATACCGACACATTGGAGCTCCCACGGCTTTCTTCTCTGCTCCTGGAGCACCGCGGTACCATGCAACTTCATCTCAGTGTCTGAAGATGTCAGATTACATCCAAGAACCTTTCCTTCTGGACAAAGTTATCATACAGATGGATGTCGCGGCCGAGAGATTGCAAAACTACTCAGGAGCTGTCGCGCCAGGGCAAAAAGCCTGGGGCTTCTACAGAGACATAGACAACTACGTTTTCTTTCTCTACCACCAGCGCCATAACAACCAGAGAAGAGACACAGTTCAAGATGTCAGTAGTAGTATTAGAAATCTTATTACTCATGCTCAGATGAGCTTTTTCAATAGTCCCAGTCTTAGCACGATGGGTGGTCTTCCAATACATTCTCCTGATTTTTCTATTGACTTCAATCAGGGCAACGCAATTATAGGAACTGGAACTCAGAAAACTACTGTAAATATCTCAGTTCCTCCTCGAGTATATCCGAGGCTGTTTGGCGGAGTTTCAAATATTGGGACCTACACCAATGCAGGAGAACCCTCCTCTGGGTTTTTCCAAAATTACTGGCCAGGAGGAAGAAATAACGCAAATTTAGAAATTTCTTCTTCTAACTACATCAACGGTTCAAATAAGTTCAAGTTCTATTTTGATGGAAATTTTGCAATAGACTCCAAGACAGACATTCCACCACCAGAAATAATCTCATCAGAGAGATCAATATTCAACAGATTTCCAGGAGGAACTCTTTCTCCCTACTCAGTCGCTAAAGCTGACTTTGTTGTACCCACTACTGTTGCAGGACCGTTTGGATCAGCAAACCAGTCTTTCTCTTCTGTCGGGTCTCCAGAGGGCTCACCTTCTCCCTATCTTTTGTTTCCTGAAGATGAGCTAATTTTTGGATTTGATGTTGGAGTCGGATTCAATAGACGGTATGTTTCAACTTCTATGCTTGCTGATGGAGTTGATTTTCAGAGAGGACTAGGAATCACAGGCAGTCACATGGTGCTATCAGCTTCATCTAATGCCAAGATCATACTGGTTGGATCTTTACTGAGAGATGGGCGCCAGAAGATTGTTAACACAGTGCGCTTCTCGTCTGGTCCGGCGTTTAATGCAATAGTGGATGCATCTAGAGATCATGACGAGTTTGACATTGAGCCGGTTAGCACGCTGAGTGGAACCATCTATTCATCGATTGTTTCCGGCATCATGTCAGCAACGACAGATAGATCAGTTACAGGATACTATGGGTCTACATCTGGAAAGCGGATGCTCAATAGATCACTGCAGCTTCAGTCAAGTGACTATGTCGTCTTTGATCCGTCTTTGTCACCTAAAACTTACAAGAGCTATTTTAGAAGAGACAGATTTGGACATCTGCGAGATCGATTTGATCAAGGTTCTGACACTAAGTTCTATGTCAAAAGAGGCAGCTTCGCAGCCGGGTTCTCTGTTCCGGTGCAAGTGAGCTCTTCAAACACTGTCTACTACGTTACAAGCTCAAAGCCTTACATTGATGATATTCCGGCAAGCAAAGCAGCTAAGTCTTCGAGCCCGTTCGTCATTGATCTATCCTTCTCGCCTTTCACTCGCGTCTTTGGACCGTAGGTTAGCGATAAGTAGAGATGCATGGCGGGAATACTTGACTCACGTAGCAGGATTGTTGACTTTGTACTGACAGGAGAAGGGAAGAAAGACCTCGCTGCCGGCAAATTCAACATCTCCTTTGCAACATTCACTGACTCTGGGACTTACTACGTCTCGGGATCGACGGGTGTTCGGACGCCGATGCCTTCTAGCTTTACTTTTGAAGCGCACGCCTCTGCAGGCGATGTTATAACGCTCGAGAGAGACTTCAACGGTGTTCTAATACCTCCAACAGTTACTGAAGGTGCCACAACTACGCTCATAACCAGCGGCTCAGCAGACACTCGATTTCAAACATTTGACAAGACGGTCTTGCGGACGGGAGAGATCCTCGACGCAATGTCCCTGATCAGAAGCGACTTGACGTTTGAAAACTTTGACTCTGCTGTTGTCCAGAACAGATCAAGCCTTAGCGTAAGCAATAGTGACTACACATACGGTAGCGATACAGTTCAGCTAAGCGATGTCGCTTACGTCTTCACTGACAATAGGTTTAAGAACTTCAACAGCTTTAAGTACATGCCTCCTGTTGTCGAGAGCGCCACCGGCGACACAGATGTCTTTTCTTTCTTCGGAATTCCACAGCTATTTTCATTCACTGCTTTCGACCCGCAGACAGTTTCTTCTGTTCCTTCTTTTGACTTCTTTCTTGAAGACAACAGCGCGCTAATGTCAGTCGCTGCTCAGATTTTTGAATACGATGAATCTGCAGAGACTAGCAGCGAATGGAACAAGCTTGATATGGTGTACTACGGTCCCTCCACACTCGGAGATGGATCTAACGCTCACGTCTTCTTTGCAGGAAAGAGAATAGTTCGAGATCAATCGTTCTCTTTCGTCAACCTGTTCACAGTTCTGGTGAGATTTTGATACAGATACAGCAAAAAGATGACATCTTTAGCATCGACCAGAGTCAGGTCTTGATCTTTAGAGCTGACACCGGTGATTCTGTGAGTTTTAACTTGTTTCCTATTCCTGGAAAAGAATCACAAGTTTCAAGCCTAGATGAACTGAGAATCTTTATCAAGAAAGTTCCCAACAAAGCAGCATCTGCTTCAAAGTCCAACATAAAAAAGTCCACAACTTCCCCCATCAGCCTTCAAGTTGAGTCCAAAAAGAAAGACGCTGTTGAAAGTCAGACCCTGGGGTCTTTGTCAGTTTTAAAGCCCAACCTAAAAAACTTAAAGTTCTACATCCCAGGATCGACGCTTGGATTGACCATATTGGGTCTACAAGAAGCGCCCGGACACTTCATATTATCTGAATCTCTTTTGTCATTCGCGCAAGATGACAGCTCAATAACTCAGCCAGGATATCTGGTTGCAAGGATTGCAAGAGATCAGCTCACCAAAAGAGCGATACCTGTTGTTGTAAAGCTAGACACCTTCGTTGCAGAAAACCAACAGATCATAATCCAGATCGTAGGACTAAAAGGTCAGAAAATTGTTAGTACACAAGTCGCAAGCGTTCCAAGGCCTTTTGTTGTTGGACAAAATCAGCTGTCTCAAAAGATTAAGACACTCAACTTCACTCGGATCGACAGGGGACGGATTAAGTTTTCTGCTTATCTGGAGAACAGACAGAAGATTGCGTCAGTTGATTTCTCCTACAGAACGTGGAGTGAATCAGAGAAGCACAGAGCTAGCCCGGTACAGTCAACAGTCACTGTTGATTCTGCAAGTCGTTCTGCATCAATTACTGTGATCTGCACTGAAAAAGAGTACGTTGAAGTCTACGCAACTGCTGTAGATGAATCAGGTAGAGTCTGCGGACAGCCGGTTAGGACGCTTGTCACGCCTGCTTACAAGAGAGAAGATCTAAGTGCAGTCGTTCTCAGAAAGCAAGATCTTTCTGGAATAACAGCAGAGGCTGTCGGGCTCCCAGATCGCACAACAAGGATCAAAGTAGTTAGGAGAAATCTTGACACCAAGATCGAAGATCTTCTAGGATTTTTTACTGCAGACCAGGGTTCTGCTGTTTTCACAGATCCAACCATCGTAGAACAATTCTTTCCGAATTTCTCAAACAGATTCTCCTACGAGGTCTACATTGAAAGAGACGGATCTCTTCAGAGATCCAGCCACGAGCTTCTAGTGGACTTTAACCTGATCAACGACTCATATGTTTTCGAACCTGAGTTCTCTCAGAAGGGTAGCACTCTCAGCGTCAGAATGGTGCGCAAGGATCAAGGGTCAACTCTCGATGTAGTAACCAAAGATCTAAGCACTAAGTCACTCACTGACGCCTACGCTGACGAGATTAAGCAGATAAGATCACAGACTGCAGAGAAGATCCTGTACGACGTCTACTCAGTCTCTGAGATCGATGGTGAGCAGACATATGTTGGAGAGTTCTCAGAAGATCAATTTAGCATAACCATTGAAAACAGCCAGTCGATCTTTGTGCTTCCAAAGACCGCGACTCCTCGACAGCAGATTAGTGCAATAAAGAAGCTCTCCTCACAGCCGCAGCTCGTCTCGAAGAGCAGAGTTTCAAGAGTTAGTGCAAGGTCATTAGCTCCTAATCTCGATACAGGAATCGTGGTCGAAGACGGAGTAAAGTCAAAGATCTATACACAGAGATCTCTGATCGATGGAATAATCTCAACGTCAGAATCTGCAAAGACTTTTAATCTAACTGGTCACGTTTTCTGCTATTCTTCAAGTAAGATTGCAAAGCAGTTTCCAGGATTTTCGAACGTGCAGGCAAAGAGAGTTCTTGGCCAGAAAAACGTTATCTCTTGGGCTTATCCCACTAGCACGAGCTTTTCTTACTTCTCTGTAAGCGCTCAGATTGGAAATGGTACTGTCTCGCAAATATGCAAGGTTCCACTTCAGTCGAAGTCATCAAGGTATCAATTTATAGATCCCGTCTTTGGAAGAGTTCCAGGAAAGATAGTCTATAGTATTGCACCGATCGATTTTGACGGAACAGCTGGCCCCGCTCAATCAATAGTCTTAGATCTAGAAGAGGTACAAATTGGCTAGGTTTACAGTATCTGACGTTACAGTTGCAACAAGACCCAGGTCTTCGACACCCGGGTGGACTGCGACAGGACCGCCTGCTGATTACACACCTACAACGCCGTTCGCGTCTTATCTTAACTCAAGCGGCCAAAGTGAGGCAGTAAATCAGGTCGCGCAGCTTGCAGCGCTGCCAACCTCTGGGTACGATGCTTTTACTGCTGCTAAGAGTCTCTCGACTAATCGTCCGCATCTGATTGCTGCGTACAACCCAGCTCTCAATATAGCGAATATTAATAATCCACTATTTCAGCTTGCTGAAGTCCAGTACCTTCTAGACTCAGATTCAATCTCAACGACGAC
>Ga0172376_10005170_pt1 | contig 14644 bp, 13 predicted proteins | sample Lak35m_FD_121114 | JGI IMG/M metagenome (GOLD analysis project Ga0172376, IMG submission 121114) | Freshwater microbial communities from Kabuno Bay, South-Kivu, Congo - kab_092012_35m | ecosystem: Environmental > Aquatic > Freshwater > Lake | place: Democratic Republic of the Congo: South-Kivu...
GGCCCGCGTTGTGCGACCGACATCCCGCCCTTCTCTACCACCCCCCATCAACGCAAACGCGTCGCCTGGCAAGGATACCTATCACGCCCACAATTACACCACCTTAAAACAGATTCATCACCAAGACCCCGTTAGCGTCACCTGCCTGTCATATGGGGACCTAGAAATCATGGATATCGGGGCCGCTTTCACGCAATTTTGGAATAAGGGCAATGAATCTCTCACCGAACTCCCCTATGTACAGGTCACCACCACCACCCGAGAGAAAACATATACCTCTGAATGGGTCATCAACAATCATATCCCCCAAGATGGGTACATCAAACTCTATGCCCGATCAAATGAGGCCCACACCCTATGGGTAAAAAGTGATGTCATCACCCCCCGTACCCACATCAAATCCCAGAATCCCGTCACCCATCCCCTTAATACGTGGATGCGAAAAGTGCGTGGGTTGGATGCCGAGCCGTACGTGGGCTACACGTTGCCTATCTGAGAGGTCCCACCCAAACCCTCAATAACCGCCCGGTATTGCCACACCGCTTGTTGCAACGAATAGGTGGATTCGATGGCTTTTTGTCCTCTCATGCCCTTTTCTTGGCATTGATCAGGCCGCTCACAGGCATGACACACCGCCTGAATAAACCCTTGGGTATCCCCAGGGGCCACCACCCATCCGCACCCTTCTTCTTGAATCACATAGGCCATTTCAGAGTGGGCTGGCAACAACCCCACCATGGGCACCCCGGCCGCCATCAACCCAAATGACTTGGAGGGCACCGACACCCCCGCAAAGGCGTCATTCAGCGACACCACCCCCACATCGAAGGTTCGAAGCATGGCACCCCGTTGCTCGCGTGGCACATACGCATGAAATTGCACATTGGGTAACAACCGATCGGTGGCATACGCCATCAACTCGTTTTTTTGATGCCCATCCCCCACCATCACAAACCGAATCCGAGGGTGGTCACGCAACGCATCCGCCGCGTTCATCATGGTCATCAAATCATGAAACCGGGCCATGTTACCCGCATACCCCACCACAAAGGCGTCCGCCACTCCCCATTTGGTTCGATAATCCCCCTCCCCCGCTTGAATGCCTTGGTTATCGGCCCACACATGAATGGTCACCAATGACGACCAGCGCCGGGGGTCATAAAGGGCCCGCACCCGATCGGCCATACACCGGCCAATCACCACCACCCGATGGGCCCGATTCAACGCCCATCGGTTGAGGCATCGCCACCATCGAATCAGCACATGGGTATTGGATAACAACCCCGCTTCAACCACCGCATCGGGATACACATCAAAAATGACCACCCCCCATCGCAACCGTTTGATCCAGGCCACCACTGCCACCACCCATGGCAACACGGGGGGATTGGACCAACACAACAGTGGGGCCTTGATCGAATGGGTCATTAAATACCACCCCACCGCCGTCACGAACGTGAGATGGTTAAGGATACGCCCCGGCATCGATCGCTTCGAAAACGTGGTGCCCCCCACCCGTTTAATCACCACCCCCGCATGCCGAATCTCACGGGGGGGACGTGCCATCCCCCGCATCACAGTCATCGGCCCTGCAATCACCGTGACCTCGACCCCCTCACGAACCAAGCCTTCGGCCAATTCGGTAATGGTCAACCCCGTCGACACCAACTCAGGATACGCCAATTGACAAATCAAGATGACACGCGACGTCATAACATGTCGGCTGCCAATGATGCGATTTCAGACCGTTCGCTTTTGCTTAGCATCATGTGTCCCGTCAACGGATGGCCCTTTAATCGTTCTGCGGTATACGTTAACCCATTGGAATTGGCATCCAAATACGGGCTGTCAATCTGCTCGGGATCGCCCGTTAACACAATTTTAGTCCCCTTGCCTACCCTGGACACAATGGTTTTCACCTCGTGAGGGGTGAGGTTTTGGGCCTCGTCAATCACAATGTATTGGTTGGGAATACTACGCCCTCGAATATACGTAATCGCTTCGATTTCAATTAATTCAGAATCAATCAAATAATCAATTTTGTCTGCCGCCTTAGAGGTGCGAAACCCTCGGTCTTTGGGTTCTTTGTCTTCTTTGTGAAGAATAAACCGCAAATTATCAAAAATAGGTTGCATCCAAAAATTTAATTTTTGATCTTTGGAGCCGGGTAAATACCCAATGTCATTGCCCAAGGGCACCACGGGCCGGGCCACCAATAATTTTTCATATCGTGGGTTTCGTCCCACCACCCGTTGCAACCCACACGCCAATGCAATCAGGGTTTTACCCGTGCCCGCTTGTCCGACCAAGGTCACCAATTTAATGTCATCATTCAATAGCAAGGCCATGGCAAACTGTTGCTCCATGTTTAACGCCCGAATGCCCATGGCATCTTGATCGGTCACCAAGCGTAGCAATTGCTTGTGGGGCTTGTCGTATTTGGCCAGGGCACTGTGGCTACCCGCTTGCACCTTCACCATCTCGTTATCAAACAAACGGGATTTGGTCTCGATGGCCCCCTCACGATACAGTTGCTCCAATGCCGTTGGCGTCACCGTCATCTCACGCCATCCCCGGTATAATTCGCTGTAATCAACCGTGTCTTTTTGATAATCTTGGGTGGGAATACCCAGTGATTCCGCCTTGATGCGGGCACTAAAATCTTTGGACACAAACGTCACCGAATGCCCCCGATGACGCAAATCCCAGGCCACCGCCACAATGCGATGATCCGCATGATTAACACTTGAAATGGGATAAGGCAACGACCCGCTGGGCATCGACACCTCAATTTTGAGGTGCCCATTGTTACGTAATCGTGCCCCTGATTTTAAGGCCCCTTTTTGGACCAACCCATCCAATTCACGCAACACTTTTCGGGCATGCACCCCTTTTTTGTCGGTTAACCCTTTAAAACGATCCAATTCTTCAATCACCGTAATCGGAATCACCACGGTTTGATCGGGAAACGAGTACAATGCATTGGGATTATGGACCAAAACACTGGTATCCAATACCAACATGTTAATACCTCCTGTAAAACCTCCCCGACACCCAAATACCCGCCACGACCCAGGTGGACCCTGACTGTCGAACCGCCACACTCATGGAAACCTTATCTGGTGTATTCCCTTTTATGGTGTCATCGAAACGGCGGGCCACTGCCTTGGCATCCGCTGCCGACACACGGATGGATTGAAACGGCGGTGTGACAAAATAATGGCCTTGATTGGCGGTTTTAATTTGTACCCATATATAAGGTCTACCGGGTTGTGGTGTCACCCGCAAGCCCCACTGTTGGGCCCCCGCATCAATGGGTTGCACCACCACCCATTGCCCCGGCTGCAACAACCCCGTTGATTCAAACGAGTGCTGAAACACCGTGGGCACAAACCGAATGCGTTGCCCCTGCACCACCCCATAGGGTTCCAACGGTTCCACTTGCAACCGTATCAATGTGCCCCCTCCCCTCACCACCCACTCCCGATACCCCAGCCATCCTGCCAACACCCCACATTGCACCAGCATGCCAACCACAAGGGCTGTGTTGGCGTGCCGACGTGCCCATGACAGCATTCGGTGCATCACGCCTGCCATCGGTTGAACCATCGGGCCACCCCCACTATCACCACCCCCATCATTAAAAAGCCCATCACCCGTGCCATCAATGGCCAATCAATCGCCAACCAATGGGCCACTGAAATCATTAACAACCCCGCCACCCCCCCACTGAACCAGGCCCGTTTGAATTGGGTAATCCCCACCGCCATCATCCCACCCGACAAGGCCAATGACCCCACCAAAAAAACCAGCGGCAACACCCAACCCGGCATCAACGCATGGCCCAATACCCCCAAAAACAACGCCACTGACGGGGCCAGTGACACCCACACCCATGGCCTTACCCCCATGCTAAGCAAGGCCCCCATATGAATCCCCATTACCACCGTCATACAGCCCAGCATGATGGGATACCCCCATACCCCTTGGGCCGTCCAGTCGGCCCATACCACTTGAAATGACCCGCAAAACAAGGTCACCATCACCACGGCCATGCCCACCCCCGTGAAAGCCGTGGCCATGACATGCTGGCGCTTCATCGACCATCCCCCCCCCACCACGGCGGCATACACCATGGCGGGCAACACCATAAAGGCATCGGGATGAAGCAAGTGTGATACCGATAACAAGGCAGGAAATACCGACAACGATACCGCCCATGCCATCACCTGACGCAGCCGCCCTTTGGGGATCACCATCACCGGAAACCACGTCAATCCAATGGCATGCATCAGCATCAGGGTTTGCACCCATGGCACGGGCTGATGCATCCACCCGATGTGTAACAATCCCATGGCCACCCATGGCCATGCCCACGACCGTTGCCCCCAGGCCAACGGCCACGACAACGTGAGGGCCACGACCATGGCCTCGGGCCATCCCCATCCCCCCATTACCATTACCCCGGCCAAAAGGACCAGTCCGTTCATGACCACCGAGCCTTCCCTCACCCATCGGGTCCATCGCCCCGTTTGCGTGGCACCCCAGATCCCCCCCCATGTGACCAATAGCCCTCCCCCCACCACCAGGTATTGCCCCCATACTGGCAAGCCAGACCATATCGACATGCCCCCTAAAAGGCCCGCCAATCCCAAAAAAAAGAGACCCACCCCCATCCATACCCAACGTGTCAGTTGTTGCCGTTGCCACCGAACAGGATAACGGGCTTGAATGGCCTGACGTTGATACTCTGAAATCAGCGATTCTTTGACCCACACCGCCAACTGCTCATGCAACCAAATGGTGGGCTCTCGCCTCATGGACGCCCCCTCTCACCCGCATCCCCCCCGTCAATTGGGGTGTCGTCCGCCGATTCCACACGGGTATAAATGGCGGCCAATACGGCCTTAATATCAGACGGAATCGCATGGCGAAGTGATGGGTACACTTTTAACGTGGTCGCCACGCCATGCTGACTTAATAACGTGGCCAATGTGGTCTGATACGGTTCGGTGGGGTCGTTTTTGCCCGTGACCAATAGCGCACTAGCGTTGGCATAGGAAGCGGGAGGGGTTGCGGTTAAGATGGGGGGTAACGCCTGACCATAAAAGCCAAATAATGACACCACATGGGGAAAGACATCCGGAAACAAGGCCCCCGTTTCAACCGCATACGTCCCCCCCCGTGAAAACCCCAGCAACACCGTTGATTTGGGGGTGAAGGGTGCCCGTTGTTGAATGTGTTGCCACAAGGCCACCACATGTTGCCGTTCATCCAGCGGGGCCCGAGAAAACCCGGTGTCAAATTGATTGGCAGAGGGGCATACCATCACCGCATTTAATGCATCGGCGGTTGATTGCAAGGCCCGACAAATCCATTGGGGACCCTGTTGCATGCCGTGTAGTGCCACCAATACACGAACCGGTTCGTGCAATGCGATCTGATCGGGCACATACATCAAGGCACGGTTTTTGGCATGCACCACCACTTCTGAAAAATCCCCTGCCATCCCCACACCCGTTACCCACCCCATGATCAGCCCCACCACCCATACCCCCTTTAATACCCCATGACGCATCACGAACGAGGCCGGATTGGGGGGGCAATGTCCCATTCGAACAACCGTTCTTCCATTTCAAAAATCGACAACCGAATCAAAGATGGCAATCGATCCACCTCAAATGTAATGGTGCCTTCTCTTGAATAGGATTGCTGCGAGTGCGAAGCCCACACTGCCTCTCGAAAGGGGATGTCATCTTGGATGGTTAATAACATAATATCCAGGGGATTGGCTCGAATCGGGTCCGTGTTTTGATACGATTCCATTTTCACCTTAAACGCTACCGCTCGGTTTGACACCGAAACCGGACGAATGGTCAGCCGAAGCCCATTGGCCACGGTGATTTTGGCTGGATACCGGGATACATCCACCGTCACCAATGCCGGGCCCTGGTGCTCGTGTGACCACCACCACCACCCGCCCCCCCCCAATACAACCAGCAGCAACCCGATGCCCACCCACAGTCGCCGACGTCGGTGGCGAGGTCTCATGACAAGGCCTTGATCATGTCGCCCGCCTCCACCCATTTTTCGCGTGGTTTGCCCAAGGCCTTCCCACGGGCCACTTCTTTCTCATCCACCCGTTTCCATTCCTCGAAACTAACCCATCGAATGCCTTGCTGGGTTACCCATTCTTTAAAGGCATCCGTCTGACGACCCACGCTGGGCAATGATGCAGCCAACACCGTGCGGGCCGTTTCGGCCCCGCAGGGTTTGTTGGTGCCCAACACGCCGGATGGACCCCGCTTGGCCCACCCCGCCACAAATAACCCCGGTACCACCCGGCCCTCAAGGTCGAGCACTTGGCCTTGGTGATGGGGCACCGTGTGGGTGGTGGTGCTAAATGGGCACCCCGGCAAGGGCACACTGCGATACCCCACACTTTTAAAGACCATGTCCGCTGGTATCACCTGTTGAACCCCTGTTCCGATGGCTTTTTGTTGACCCGGGGGACCATCTAAGCGATTGCGTTCTACCACCACCCCGGTCACCCGATCGGTGCCCACAAATGCCACCGGGGATTCAAAAAACCGAATGGATAAGGTGCGTTGGGGGTCTTCGACAGGGGGCGCCTGTCTGAGGGCCTGAAGTGCCGCCCAATTTTTGCGTGCTTTGTTGGCGTCGGGATGATCCAATTCGTCTAAACACGCCCGGCCCAATTCAAAATCAGGCTCATGAAACCGCAGGGCAACCCCCGGAATATGCCCCAATTCTTGCAATTCCAATTCGGTAAACGCCGCTTGCACCGGCCCACGGCGCCCGATGAGTGACAAGGTGGTAATACCACTGCCCGACAAGGCCGCCAAGCGGTCTTCGGGAATATCGGTACCCCGCAACGTGGCGACAGGTTTGGCCAATAACCGCACCACATCCACCGCCACATTGCCCTGACCAATGACCACCACGTGACGGGCCGACCAATCAAACACCGTGTCATTGCCATCAGGATGCCCATTCACCCACGATACAAAGCGCGTGGCCGGCCATATCCCCGGCATGTATTCCCCCTCAATACCCAAGGGCCGGTCTTCGCTGGCCCCGGTGGCCACCACCACGGCATCAAACCATTCCCTCAGGTCCGCTAAGGTGACCGCCTGTCCCACCGACACGTTGCCCATGTAATGACACCGCGACTCAAATTGGGTCATGACACGCTCATAATAGGTGGCCACACTTTTCATTTTTTGGTGATCGGGGGCCACCCCACCCCGCAATAAGCCATACGGACTGACCAACCGTTCGATGAGGGTTACCTCACAAGTGGGGGTGGCCTTTAACAAGGCGTCGGCCACATACATACCGCTGGGCCCTGCGCCCACAATGGCAACCCGCATCATCGAAAATTCTGACATGACACATGAAACCCATAGTCACGCTCCCGCACCATCTGAATCACCCGTTGCAAGTCATCGATGGACTTGGCGGATACGCGGACCTGATCCCCCTGAATTTGGGCCTGCACCTTGGTTTTCATGTCTTTAATGTCTTTTACAATTTGCTTGGCTTGGTCAGATGAAATGCCATTTTGAATGGTAATGTCTTGTTTGGCACGCCCCCCCAATGCGGCCTGCAACCCACCAAACGACAATGATTTAAGCGAAATCGATCGTTTGGCGAGTTTTTGTTTTAAAATATCAGCAATGGCCCCCACCTTAAATTCATCCGGTGCATGCAACACAATCAGGTGATCCGATGACCGCAACTGCACCTCACACTGGTCATCTTTGAGGTCGTAGCGCTGGCTAATTTCTTTGGTGGTTTGGGCCACTGCATTGGTCACCTCTGCCATGTCGATGGTCGACGCAATATCAAATGAATGATCAGCCATGTGTTGCCTCCTGTGCTTGAGATGCCAATTCCCACAATACATCATACGGATAAATCGATGAATGCCCATCGCTCCAATTGATTCCCACCGCATAATTCCCCACGGGTCCGATCCCCTCGGGGCCCACGTCGTTGGGTAGCTGGTCGGGGGTGACCAATACCCGATCGGTCCATTCATCGCGACACCGGGCACACCGACAGGCCAACCGCAGGGTAAGGCAAGGAATGGTCGCCGTTTGCACCCCTTGGGTTACCTGCACCCCCAGGGCCGGTATAAACGACACCTCCGGCACGGGGGTGGCATTGTAGCGCAACCGACTGACCTCGCGGACAACGGCTTCCGATAGGGCCATCACTTGCTGTGCCACCGGTGACGCGGGATGGGCCAACACAAGGGGGTCGCCAGCATCACTGGTGTGTGACACCACCGGATCGATGGGAAACGAAAACGCATGCTGAAACCCAAACTCCCGAATCAGGCGTGGCAATACCCCCCGCCCAAACGGGTAATGCCGGGTCTCCCCTGGCCCTGTGTCAAAATAGGCCATGTTTTCAACCACTGCGATGGGGGGCACTTTCATGGTGGTCAACCATTCAATGCCCTTGATGACATCCACAAAACTCAACTGCTGGGGGGTGGTCACAATCACCGCAGCGGTCATGGGAATAATTTGGGACAAGGTTAATTGAATGTCACCGGTGCCCGGTGGCATGTCAATGACCAAATAATCCAAAGCCCCCCACTGGGTTTGGGTGACCAATTGGTTGATCACCTGACTCACCATTGGCCCCCGCATCAATGCCGGGGTTCGGGCATCGGCTTCGGATTGGGTGTAGCCAAACGACATCAATTTAACCCCTTTGTATTGCAAGGGTTTAATCCACTGCCCATCAAACACCAGCGATGTGTCAGGCAAGGCCACCATGGTCGGTAAACTGGGACCATACACATCGGCATCAAACAACCCCACCGAGGCCCCTTGTTCAGAAAGGGCAAAGGCCAAATTCACCGCCGTCATGGATTTACCCACCCCACCCTTGCAGCTGGATACGGCAATGACCGCCCCCACATCCACAAGGCCTTTGGCCAATGGTTGCATGCCTTTAAGGGGCCGGGCGGACAAGCGAACCGCCACATCGGTGACTTCCGGAAACGCCGCCACAATCTGACTCACCTGCTGTTTTAGGTCGTCTTTGACGGGGCAAGCGGGACTGGTCAATTCGAGGGTTAATGACACCCGACCCTGGTGAATGGTTAAGTCTTTAACAAACCCCAACGCCACAATATCCCGATTTAAATCAGGGTCTTGAACAGCGGTTAACGCCTCAAGAATGCGATCCGATAAAGGGCGCATACGCTGCCATTCCTTCCTGTGAATAGACCACCAACACAATCTCATCAAACCAGTCTGGATGGGCCGCCACGCATTCCGAAATGGCCCCAATGGCGATGGGGGCTGCCAGTTCAATGGGGTAGCCCAACGCACCCGTTGAAATGGCAGGCACCGTCAAGGTGCGACAGCCCATTGAGGCCGCCTGGGCCAAGGCTGCGCCATATGATTGTCGCAACCAATTGGCTTCGTCATGCTGCCCCCCTTGCCATTGGGGCCCCACCACATGCACCACATACCGAACGGGCAAGCCATACCCAGGGGTTAAGTGGGCGTCGCCCAGTTGACACGTCCCAATCTGGGCACACGCACGGGTAAGGTCAGACCCTGCCATTCGGTGTACCTGGGCATCAATCCCCTGTCCACGTCCGGACAAGGTGGTGTCGGTGGGATTGATCAAGGCATCCGCTGGCATGGCCGTAATATCTCCACAGATCAATCGAAGACGGGTCATACCCACTCACCCTTTAATACGTTGGGCGTGGCCCCTACGATGCGAACCTTGGCCCAATCGCCAATGGCCACCCCTGGCTTGGGTGGCAAAATCACCAACCGATTGGCATCGGTACGGCCTTGGCAATCGGTGTCACTTTTTTTGGTCGACAATGCCTCAATCAAGACCCATTCATCGCGGCCCATACACGCCTCGTTTTTTTGTCGAGAATGTGCCCGTTGCAACTCATTAAGGCATACAATGCGATGGGTTTTATCGGCTTCGGACACATCATCCTTAAACCGACGGGCGGCCACGGTTTGGGGCCTTTCTGAATATTTAAAAATATACGCACTGTCAAATTGCACGGTTTGCATCACATCGAGGGTATCCAAAAATTCTTCGTGGGTTTCGGTTGGAAACCCCACAATAATATCGGTAGACAAGGCCACGCCCGGCACGAGGGAGCGAATGCGATCGACCAAGGCCACATAGTCTGCCTTGGTATACGTACGGTTCATTTTGTGCAACACCCGGTCATTGCCTGCCTGCAGGGGCAAATGAATTTGTTTGCAAATGGTGTCTCGTTCGGCCATGAGGGTGAGTAACCGATCAGGAAAATCTTTGGGATGGGGGGATGTAAACCGCACCCGACGAACACCGGGCACTTGACTCACTTGGTCCATCAACTCGGTGAAGTCTGATTCACCCGCACGATATGAATTCACATTTTGGCCCAATAACGTCACTTGTTGGTGCCCGGCATCAACCAATCGCTTGACTTCTTCTACCACCGATTCAGGTGTCCGAGATCGCTCACGTCCCCGTGTGTAGGGCACCACACAAAAGGTACAAAAGTTGTTGCATCCCCGCATGATGGCAACCCATGCATTCACCCCCTGTTGTCGAATGGGCATCACATCTGAATAGGTTTCAAATTCGGATAAGGTCACATCAAACGCCGATCCCTGCCCTTCCCATACCTGCTCAATTAGTGTGGGTAATTGTTTGTAACTATCAGGCCCGGCAATAAAATCAATACCCAACGCGGGGTCTTCGAGCAAGGCCGTTTTAAAATTGGTGGCCATACACCCTAAAATACCAATGGCAACGGGTTGCGCACCACGGGTGCGACGAATTTCTTGGATGCGAAGGTGAACCTTGCGGTTGGCATTGTCACGAACCGAACAGGTATTGAGCATCACCACATCCGCCTGGGATGCTTGGTTGACCATGTGATAATCGGCCCCCTTTAAAATGGACCGCACCAATTCGGTATCATACTCGTTCATCTGACACCCATAGGTTTCGATGTACACACATTTTGTCATGCCTGAAATTTATCAGGATAGGACCACATCCACAACCACCCAAATGGTTTTGACGCGTCATGGCGACGTCGGGGCTCACGATCCCCCACCCGCACGCCATTGGCTCATCATGCCGAATGCTGCCACGCATCATCCACTGTGTTGAGTTGACAGTAGCACCCCTTGTGATTATCATAGCCCCATTCGTTACTTTTTCATCGATTCTTCAGTGTTTTGTCATTTGGTAACCACCAGTGCGGTAACTTTATCCATTTTTATTCGTGAGTCAAGGTATTTCGACATTTCAGTGTTTTGAAACCTTGATGCCCTGTATGTGATGGTTATGCCCCATGGTTGGGTGTTCTGATGATTTGCATTGATTGTGCCATTCGGTCCCCCTAATCGACTCAGTGGATGGATCGAAGTATCGGTATCAGCAGGCTCTTTTTTGGGGGGGGCTCCTTTAAGTGGGGTATCTCTTTGCACCATTTTTAGGGGGGCCCTTCATTTTGTTTGGGGGGGCCTTAACTACTTCAATCGGGTGTAACCCTTTTAGTACCTACCATTATCATCATCGTGTTTGTGTCACCGTCGTTGTAACCGCCATGAGAGAAACCCATGCCATCACCCACTCCTGTATCTGCTTCATCTTCACCTGTTTCTGCCACTGGGCAGCGGCATGACTGTGTCGGTATGCTTCTTAGCTTCGCAACGTCTTTGTGTTGCTTACGCATGTGTTGCTTACGCACTAGTGGCGATACAAATGCAACGACTCAACCAGTCTCACCCCCCTTTCCCCCTGCGTCACCGAGACTCAATGGCATGCCCAATGGCATATCACATGACACATCATTACATCCATTTTGGAAGGCCATTCTGACCCGTAATCCATTGGGTTCACCCCCCCCCTCTTCTGGTTCACTAACCGATGAACAACGCGCTTGGCTCCGTGGGGATCATAGGGTTGGTGTCGATGCTTCCGTGAGGGCTGACTTAACGTTGGCACCCTCAACCACGCCACCACCGGTTCTAGCATCGGGGGTTTTGTCTGATGTCACCCCATCCATTACCCTTGACACCATTCGTAATCAACCACCCGCATTGCAACAAAACCTGGCCAATTGGTTGCGGTTGCATCGTCACATTACCAATCCCGGCGATCACGCATTATTAGCCCCATTGGCGTCGATGATGGATGACTGGGCCAGCAACGGGTTTCCGGACGTGCTAACCCCTAAAGTGCGCCAATGGGGGCAACTGGTTCAATCATTGCTCAACCACATCCAGTTACATGGGTTAAACCCCTCCAATGACATACCGCCACACTTGAATGCGATTCTTAACAAGGTGATAACGTTTTACCAATCCGATGGCGATGCTTCTGATGCACCTGCCCCCCCGTTTACCCATTTGGAGGGTGCACTACTCTATCACCACTGGTTCCCTTTCGCCCATTCGATTCTGGCCACATTGAGGGATTGTTTAATCGCATCCTCACCTAATCCCCTGCAAAGCACCCCCGATTCCTTGCAAAATTCCTTGCAGAACCGCCTCACCCAATGCCGGCCTTTTCTTACTCATTTAAACGCATTGTTTCCAACACCCGAGCATACCAACTTCCTTCAGGATGTCCAACACACGCCACCCCCTGTTGTATTGGCACGCAAGGCTTCAAGCCGGACCCCTTCCGTTGCCCCCGCTATTACGACATCTAGTGCCCCATCACGTGAAAGATTTCTCACAGGCCCTGTTTCAAACGGTGTTGCGTCATCGGGTCTGATAACCCAAGCATCTGATCCCTTTACCCCCTCATTTTTTCTCCGGATGACCCATGATGAATGGCGAACGCATGTCAAGTGTATGTCATTATTATTCCCGACATCCTCTCAGCCTCCCCCATCTGAGACCGATCGACCGTATTATGTCAGGTTTCTAAGTGAGTTAGCCAAGCTTACAGATTGTGCCCCTAAACGATTGTTCTTAACTACCTACTTTCAAGATATGGGTAACAATATTCGATATCAGGAAGATCCTATCCAGAACGCGATTTTAGACCTTATTAAGCAGATGTCTCCTGAGGATATGATCAGGGTATTACAAGACGCTTACTCCCCCACGGTATCTCCTCACTTTATACCCAATGACCTGCTGACCACTGCCATCAAACAGGCTGTTGGTAAAAACCAATGTGACCTGGTTACGATTCCCCCGGCCCTGATTCCATATTGTGCCACCCACGGTGATACCGACACCCACACCGCCATTTTGAGAGGGTTCCAACGGCCTCTCAATCCGAGTATGCAGCAAGGTATGCAGCAAGAAGGTATGCAGCAAGCTTGTATGTCTAAATGGGGAACCTATTTGCGTGAAATACCCCATGATGAACTTTATCGCAGCCTTGTCACTATCACAGCTATCGAGACCCACCATTTCGTGATGGAACAGAACCCACTTAAATATTTGTATGCCTTCTTGTCAGCCAATGCGATCCCAGTATGGTTGTCATCTCCTATCGCTGATCATCCCTCGTCCCCAAATGAAGACAAGCCGTCCCGTCCTGTTCCGAGTTTTATTTCTATTAATAGTTTTCATCCGGTATGGTCTTTGCTTAATGTTAATTCTTTTATGAAAGAAGTTGAGCCACCCCCCCCGCCGCCACCCCCTTGGCGTACACCACTTCAGAATGCCATGTCCCAGATACTCCGTCACTCGAATAAAGACGCCATTTTGGCGTTTGTTGACGGCTTGCTTTATCCCACCTTGGCATCCCCCAACCCCACCACCATACCCGATATCATGCATAATCTAGACACCATTTTAATGGCCCATCAAGATACCCTCCGCACCTACCCTGATGTTCGCTCCTTTCTACTGAGTGCCGCTGTGTATGAGCCTGTTGCGCCCCCCCCCTGTCAGCCGTACCACCATCCCGTCCTTAAACGACTCACATCATAAGGCGGTGGTGGGGCAAAAGCAAAAGGGGCACCCTGTGCCCCTTTTGTTGCCTATCCCTTCCTTTCGATCGTTGGCAATTAGATGGCGTCGGCGTAGGTGATGGTCAAGGTATCCACCATGGCACCACGGAATAAATCATTGATGGCCCCATACGCAATACTAAAATCGTATTTGGCCGCTTGGGTGGCTTTTAACGGTGCGGTAACATTCAGTACCAAGTTGGTAGCCAATGAATGCTCAGCTGCCAGCATTGGGTCAGGCGACTGGCCAGATGGTGTTCCTGGCGTGGCATTGGCAACGGATGAGATGGTGTAAGGTAAGAAGTCGCCTATTTCACCATCGCGTGGTGTCACACCTGCTAATCTCAATTTTCCTAAATTGGTTGATGACACGGTGACACTGTACCCAGCGCGATTGTTGTTATTGATGGTAATGCTCCCCAATGAAATGGTACCGTTTGCTGCCGCCGTTACAGACAGTGAGGCCCCTGGAACCCACGCTGAACTTGTAATTGACGATACGGTGCTAGAGGGCGACACGGTGTCAGCCACCACCATCAACGATGTCCCACCCAACATAATGGCCAATAATCCCAATAATTTTGTGCATTTCATAACCCATTCCCCTTTTTTGCTTGTGATCATGGTCTGGCTTGACCACCTCATCCA